>Ga0272441_10010298_pt1 | contig 14191 bp, 13 predicted proteins | sample SSMProp6N_FD_193582 | JGI IMG/M metagenome (GOLD analysis project Ga0272441, IMG submission 193582) | Marine sediment archaeal communities from Little Sippewissett salt marsh, Falmouth, MA, United States - SSM-Prop-6N | ecosystem: Environmental > Aquatic > Marine > Wetlands > Sediment ... | reverse complement strand
CTCGGGGGTACGGGGGTACGGGGTTTGTGGGTTTCTGGGGTTCTGGGGTTCTGGGGTTCTGGGGTTCTGGGGTTCTGGGGTTCTGGGGTACCCGGGTACTGATATCGTCTGGTTATTTGGCCATGAGCCACATCCCAGCATAGCATAATCAGAATGGACATTATCACATATGAAAAAAGCTAACACAGCATAAAAAATTCGGAAACCGGGATCTTAGCCTCCTGCAGCAATTAAGTCTCTTTAAAACAGAAGGGCTGGCGATGGAATCTCAATCCCTCAGCATTGCAAAATTTAACACTAGCATTCAATAATCTAGACTTTAAAATTCTGGGCTTTTGAAATTCATAAGGCACTGGGTTATTGGAATACAGAGGGACAAGGAGAGAAGGAGACAATAAGGTCAACGGGGCTAGAGGGACAACAATACCGGGATACAGGGGCCCGGGGGACTGGGGAAATGGGGGACTGAGGCGCTGGAGACTGGGTGGGGCACTAGAGTTCTGGGGGTTCTGGGTCTCTGTGGCCCTGGGATCCTTGGACCCGAGGAAAAAGCTAGCCCTCAGATACTGACCGCCAAAGGCTAACAACTGGCCGCCAGATTATCCTCCCATAAATTGGGAAGCAGGGCTTTTTTCGATAAATTCGAGGAAGACAGGGCCGGCGACTAAAATGCCGACAACCGGGAAGATAAAAAGGAGCAACGGAACTAATAATTTGAGCGGGGCCTTCATAGCCATCTGTTCACCGCGGCGAAACCGGGCCAGACGCATGTCTTCCGAAAGGATGTTTAGGGCCTCGGAGATCGAGGTCCCCATCTTGTCCGCCTGGATCAAGGTTCGGGAAAAAGTTTGCAAATCAGGTAATTCATATTTGCCGGCTAAATCTTTCAAGGCTTCCCGTCGGGTTTTTCCGACATTGATTTCCTGCAGCAAGACATTGAGCTCATTGACCAGCACGGAAGGCGGGGATTTTTCAACCACCCACTTAAGCGCCAGCATAAAGTCCAATCCGGCATTGACACACAGGCCCAATAAATCAATGGCATCCGGCAATTCTCTGATGATGGCCGATTTGACCTTTTTGATCCGGCCCCGGAGCCAGAATTCCGGCAGCATATAACCGATGGATATTCCCATCAGGATGACAAACGGCACCATATCGGGACTGACGACCGGCAGCAGGAGCAGGATCACCGTAATAATCCCGATTTCTTTTAAAAGGAAGAATTCCTCCGGCAACAGACTAACGTGCGACATGGCCAAATCCTTCTGAATCCGCTTACGCAAAACACCCGTGCACAGCGGGCGGTTTAACATCGCGATCGGCCGCACCATGGAACCGAGGACACCTGCCTGTTTTTTGCGGGCCGGAGACTCATATCCTAAGGTCCGCAAGGTCGGCCGGTGCTCCCAATCCATTGGGAACATACCCAAAATCAGGCTAAATCCGGCAAAAAACCATACTATAAGTATAAAAGTAAGCATATTTCAATTAATTACCACAAATACAACTGCCCAAAACCCAAACATACAGATACTCTGCCTTCCAGAGGACTTCTTTGTCAGCGCCTATCAACTTTCTTTAATAATCCTTAAAATTACTGATCTTCCAAATCAAAAACGCACCGATGCATTCCGAAATAATCGAATAGATTAAAAGACTGCGTCCCAGATCCGATGATAACATATAATCAAAAAAATGCGGCTGCGTCGACGTAATAAAAACAGCAAAAAGAATCGGTAAAAGCGACATGACCACGCCCTGAATCTTTCCCTGTATCGTCAGGGTCTCTATCTGAGACTTCACCCGTTTATACTCGCGAATAACACCCACAATGCGCTGAAAGATAACCGGCAAGTTACCACCGGTCTCCCGCGCGAGCAAGATAGCCGTGATCATCTGCTGCAGGGCCGACGAGGGCATGCGGTAATAAAGGTGATTCAAGGCCTCCTCAAGGGAGACCCCCATCTTATTCTCGCCAAGGACCGTTAAAAACTCCTGATTGATCGGATCCGGCATCTCTTCGACCACGGCCTCCATGGCCTGGATCAAGCTGAGGCCGCCCCTAAACGAGCTGGACATGATCATCAGGGCATCCACGAGCTGATCTTCAAATTTCTTGCGGTTGCGGGCGATCAGGGTTCTGATATAAATACCCGGGAAAATAATCCCGCCGATAACCCCCAAAATCACCCCGAAAAGCTTGATCCCCTCGGGAAACAAATAATACAAAAGCCCGGCCATCACAAACGGGGCAAAGGTGTACATCTTGATCAGGGTCTTGATCTTGGGGCGGGCGACCACGCGGTCCAGCCGGGAGGAGATCTGCCGGTCACGCTTCTGCTGCATGATCACGGCTTGATTATAGATCACGGGGATCACGGCATAGCCGACCAGGGTCATGGTTAAGAAAACGAAAAATAAAGGGAGGAATGCCATAAATTAAGTCTAGGGGCTGTTGCGCCGGCCATAAATACAACTATCATAACACTGCAGGCACGCGGAATCATAAGCCGGATCGTCGACGGAAAGTGTGCAGTCGCAGTGTTTGACTTCGATACAGCGCCGGTCAATCCAGTTATTAATGCGGTGGTCCGGGTCATGGCACGGAGGGCGGTACCCGGGCTTGCAGTGCGTGTAATCAAAAAATAATTCCAGGGTGCCGCCGAGCTCGCCGTTTTCACCGAAATTACGCGGGTCATACTGCCGGCCGTGACCGAACGCATCGCCGGCCGCCTTCCAACTGCCGGCCATGCCCCGGTAAATATACCGCTGAAAAACCAGCAAAGCCGAGATAACAAAAACAACCAGGGCCGCAAATTCCAATGTCGATGCGGCTTTTTTCCCCTGAATCCATTTAAGCATGAATCACCTGACTTTTAAAGTCCTGTCTTCAATAATTATCCATCCGTGTATCCATATGCCTTTCCCGGGTTATATTGCCGTCGGGATTCCGGGACTTGCATTCAACCAAAATAAATATCTGTTGTAGGCTTAAACTAAAAGAAAACCGTTCGTGGGAACTTACAAAGAGGCTATGACTCTCCTGCCAAGAAACGGCTGTCACACCGGATAAAACGGATCTTGAAGCCTTTTTTCCCGTATATAGAATGCCCTCCGCGGCCGAAATAATATTCCGCGCATGTGTCGGAGGCAATCCCTTCTTCCAGCAGTTGATGCACGTGATCCCAACACGTGGCATAATCGCTTTCTTCATCGTCGAACGATAAGGGTTTGGGAATATCATTGAGCATCATGGCGTGCCCGAAATTTTTATCTTCAATAGGATTTGTGCCATCCGGGATAGTATTATCCCACCAGTTATAGAGTTTTAAAATCGGGACTGTGGTGCGCAGTCGATTGCATGCGGCGTCAAAGATATTGTCAGCACGCCCCCCGATCGCAGGGGGGACCAGAGGATGAGTGAAACGCGGACTCCAAATCTTTGTCCCGTCAGGGAAACGCGGGTCATTGTACGTGGTCGGGTTCTGGTCATACCGGATCACCCGCGCCTTGACCACGCCCCGGGTCGCGGCGAGCACATAGCAGCGTTCCAATGTGTGTTCCTCGGTCTCGACATACGGCCAGCGGTCCACCCCGCATTCATAATTGCAACGCTTGGGGATGCGGCCCTCAACCTTCACGGCATGCACATAATTCAGCCGGTCTTCCGCCGGCCCCGATCCTCCGTCTGAAATGACCCCGCGCGGCGGCCGGTCCGTCGGGATCGGTTTATCGCGCCACACATAGATCGCCACCGACGGCATATGCTCCTGCTCTTTGTCCATGTTAGACCGCGACCAGATCAATTGTTCGGCCGGGGCCATATCGTCATTGCCAGGCAAATCATCTTCTGTGTACAGCCGCCGGTCCGTACCCGGAAGCGGCCCAAGCGTCTCATCAGACCCATTGTAGACATTATCATCTTCCGTCCCGAACATGCCATCCCCGTCCAGATCGCTGTCAACGATCGGGTCTTCGGGAAAATTCCGGGGATCTGGCTCTTCAGGCGTTGGGTGCCAGCCTGCAGGCTCTTGATACCCGATCAGGAAATTGGTAATATGAAAATACGCGTCATCCAAGGTCTTGAAGGCGTTTTTAGCCTCGTTCACGCGGTTCTGCAGAAACCAGGCGCGGTATCTGTATTTATCCACCTGGCCGTAAGCCCATTTCTCGCTGTTGCGCAGATGCTCCATGAAGCCATCTATTTCGTTCGGGTCACAGTCATTAAGGCCGTCATCAAGAGCATCAATAATATCCCACATCGCCGCTTCAAAATTAGGATCCGCACAACTGCCGTAATTGGCCATATTACCGACTGCATCAATAATATCCTGCTGGTACTGGGCCCGCTGTTCGGGGGTAAGCGGCGGATCCAACAGGCCTGCGGCATCAGCTTCCAGTATATCCAGCAAAGAATCCAAAATATCATCAAGACTCGGGGAATTAAAATAACTATTTCCTGTCCAATAACCGAATTCATCATAAGGACAAAACCTAATCTCTCCGCATTCATCTTCGCAAATTTCCAAAGCATACTGGAGGGCCCTCAAATTACTTGTGTCCGGACTGGTGCCTAGGAGACTGTCATAGCATTCTTGCCATTGTTCCTCATAAAAAGGCGGCTCAAACCCGCAGTTGCGCCCGATCGGACGGCCGGCGCTATTGGCGGGCCGCGGATCCCGGACAATACAAACCCTGGGATCCAGGGACCGCGGCAGGTCCTTACATATCGCAAAATGTCGATAATCCCTAGAGAGATCATCAGCATCCAATTCGCAGGCTAAGTGGCAGGCCTGGAATTTCTGGGCATTTCCAATAGCTATTGGCGCCGCTTGAGGGCGAATGACGCTCGGAGACGTCACTCCGGGACAACTGGAGCTTTCCATCGGATCCTCCACCTGCCATTTCAAACACGCGATCACGTCTTCGACATCACCTTCATGTTCTAGTGCAGCAAGATCATCATTGTCTGCGTTGCGGGTAGCCAATTCATCCCCCGGGGCGCACTCGTCATCAGCCGGCGGCACACACCAGACATCCTGCTCCGGGTCCTCGTAGGACCGGGTGAGCCAATCCTGGATGGGATCCTTGAAAAATTTGAGCGTGTCCTTCCATTGCCACAATCCGCCCATACGGCTCTTATTGGTATAGCTGCCTGGACAGGCTGAATCATTCTTCGGGGTGCAGCAGCATTTTTCATCCCTGAATTCCGACCAGCAATCCGGGCATCCCCTGTCAAATGTTTGTTGGAGATCACCATCTCCGAGGGTAACCGGTTCGGACTTACAGTTCAGGCAGCCCGGTTCGATCCAGTCCGCGGCTTCATCATACCAGTTCTGAATACTTTGCCGCATGCGTTTGGGCGGTATGAATAAAATCCGCTCGGCCCACTCAATGAACGCGTCCATCTCAAGGACCATCTCATCCAGCAAATCTTCCGGGAAATCATCCGGATTCCCGACCGTGGCATTGACCTGAAAACTCGAATCATGATAAGGATTGTCTGTTCCGTCATCATTTGTCTGACTGGCAAGGAGCGCTGCTTCACAGGGGCAATCGAGCTGGCTGGAATCATAAAGGTTTCCCGGAGTCTCTTCGGGCCTATTTACATCTATCTCCCCATCTTCATAAAATTCAACTATCGTATCAATATTACACTGTCTGTATCCCCCGTGTTTGGGACAACCTTCCATATACGGATAACCCTCTGCCCCGGCATTCTCGGCACAATACCAGTCCAAGCCCCGCCGCCAGCCGCCAAAAGAATTGGCGCAGGTTTCCGGATCCGTAAAGGGCCGCTCATTAAAAAATTTATACGCTCCCGGCGAAAAAAGAGTGGCATAAGTAAGGACCTGCTCTCGCCTAACACGACCGAGAATACGGTCCAGCCACGAACGCCAAGGGCCGAAGGCCTTGGACAGCGCGCCCGTACCGCCGCCGCTACCCCCGCCGCGACCTAACCCTTCAACCACATAATCAGGGATGTTCTTAACACTGTCTGCCACGATGGTCGTGCGTAAACCCTCGAAAAGCGCCGGATTGACACGGTCGACGCACCAGTAATCGCGATCGCTAACCGGATCATAATCCTCAAAAACCTGCCCGAGCCCCGGGATGGTCTCATCCGGGGCATAAGTTAAGTGCATCCGGAAAGTTTCACCGGTCCCCGGATCGGTGTAAGTCAGCTCGTCGATATGATCAAGCATTTCCGAATGCCCCACAGGACAACCCTGCTGAGAAGGGTGAAACGGAGACTGTGAAGCCGGGGTGCCAACAAGATCGCACCAGTAACATTGATAATCATCCTTGTGATCCCACGGCAAATTATACGGCGTGGGACTATTAACAGGCATGTCATTGCCGTAGGTCAGCATCCTTAATTCAATGCCCCAGTCTGCCATCTTGTAAAAGAACGGATAGATTCCGCGTTTCTGGTCCGAAGGATTATCATAAATGACCGGTTCAGCCGGCGTCCCGTCTTCTTTGGGGACTAGCGGCCGGTAAAAACCGGTAGTGTCCCGGATCGTGAATAAACCCTGTTCATTGTCTAATCGGAACGTATTGTAAATATCGCGCGGGGCGCCTCCATACAAGCGGTCCGCATCTACTAAGCGGGATATATTCTTCATCGAGATCTCATATTGATCGGTTTGAGCGCTCCCGCTGCCTCCGTACCGATGCCAGTTGGGAGTGTACTCACCGCTCAGCGGTAAATTATTATATGTAAACCCGTATCGCACCATATAATCCCGGTGGAAATCATCCAGGCCCAAGGCCTCCCGGAATGAAATAAAACTCCCCCATCGACCCGGATTATCATTGTTTTCAGAATCCTCATAATAAGGGCTGAAAACAAGCGGGTATACACTGCTGTTCGGAAGTCCGGTATATAAATATGACCGCTGCGCGCAGGTATCCGGGACTCCGCATCTTTCATCCGAATCTAAAAAACAGCATGCCGGGGCCAAGCGCACCGGCTCCCCGTATTCAGGCTCCTCGCCTTCCGCCGGCACGATTCCGCCATTGCACTGCCATTCATCGCCACGCGGCGCGCAATAACTTTCTACCGGACAAGGGTCCTCGGGATTAGGATCGGTCATGTCACAATAAATTTGACATAAAATATCACGCTTGCGCCCCGGCAAAGGACAGGGCGCAAATTCCGGCTGGCAGCAGGGATCGCACATAGCCGGGAACCGCATATGCATAGGGTTGCTCGGGTCTCTCCGGGCCGCTTCATTCGGGCAGCAAATATGCGTACCGTCCCAGATATCAAGCCGCGCCCCGCAGCCTGTGTACTGTATTTCCGTTGGCCCATCGGGATAATGCACTTCGACATCGCCGCCTTTAAGCGGATCGTACAATCCCCAGGTCGGAGAAGCACAGTATTCCGGGACACTCAGGTTAAAACGGTAGCGGCATTCCCGGTCATCCACATAAAGCAATGCGCATAAACAGGTCGGAAAATCACCCAATGACGGCGGGGGCGGGGTATTCTTAACCCTTTCCATGTAAAAAATGCCGAAACGTGAGACAAGGTCCTGGGCGGTGTCCGGATCGTGCGGATCGGTCAATCCCCCGAATATCCTGTCTCCGTCGAGATCGGTCATGTCCGGCAGCTCCACCTGGTCGGTTACAGCGTTTTTCAGCCCGGTCTGAATGCCCTGTTCCATAAATTGGTCCACGATCGTCATGTTCTCCCAGATAATCGAATTCCAGGCCTCGGTGATGCCCGGCTCGACTACCGCGGCCTGGATACCGGCGGAAATACCCGAAGCAACGGCTGCAACCGCGGCCGCAGTCGCGACCTGGCCGGCCGTGACCAACTCGGCGCCGACCACAGTATTGACCAAAGCGGCCGCGGCGGCGGCAAACACAATAATCACGACAAAGACCGCGACCATCATGAGCGACTGAAAGACGCTGGTATACCCGCAAATCTCTTCTTTACCGTCCAACTGTTCCTGAAAGACCTGCTCGCCGTAACTGGCCATCAGCGAACCCATGCGGGCGGCCATCAGGTTCGAGGCCCGGGTGGCAATGACCTTTGATATGGAGACCCGGCCGACATTCAGCGAAACCGCGTAAAAAATGAGCCCGATGGCAATCATAAAGATCAGGATGATCGCCACTTGCCCGCGGGTCGAAGAAAACGAAGCAAAGACCCCGGCGGGGTGATTCCCCTTGGGATTTGGCTTTGTTTTCTCAGACACAGGCTTTTTTGCCTCCGGTCTCATACGCCCCATTTTATGATTCAACCAAATAAACACATTAACCTCTCCTGTTAAAACCCTGTTGCGGTCCGCTCGCCGCGCATTGCCGACGGTCTCATGGTTTAATGATTATACTGCTCGAAGCGGATATCCTGCTCGCCCAAAAAGAAATCGCCCGGGACAAGATCGCCGTATCCGTCTTGCTGAAAAAATTTCGGCGTGAGCTGTTGGACCGGGCATAATCCGTTTCGCGAGCAATCCCGCCTCAAAATGGCCTCATGCCGGTCGATCTGCTTGACCTGGTCCGCTCCGACCCAGATAAAGACCTGAATCATCCCGATCAGCAACAGCACAGTCATGACGATACCGAAAGTAAATTCCAAAAAAGACTGCCCCCCCTCACTCTTCAACCAGGAGTGTTTTTGATCTTTCCCGGCATATCTTTTTTGGCTGTGGTTTATCATAAATTCTTTTCGGGTGTTTTGTGTTTTTTATCTGAAAGCTTTCTTCTTCGACCTGCTTTATTCCCCTTTCATGACCCGCGTCAACCAGCGGCTGCCGCGTAAATCATCAATACGGCTGCGGATATAAAGCATGTGCGTATCCACGTCTAAACAGGTTCTGTTCGTATACGCCGAAACGCAGGTGGATGTGCCCCCTTCGCTCGTAAAACCGCAGGCCTCGACCGGATTCTGCAATGTCGCCACCCCATAAACCGCACCGCCCCACGGAACTACCCGAGGATTGGGGCCGGACGTGCAAAACCGGCCGGTATTATGGCTGATCTGAAATTCCCGGCTAATAATATCCACATGGTCCTGGCGGGTCGTGTCCCGGATAAACTGGCCGTTGGCGCCATACAGCTTTCCTTCTTCAACCAGCATATACGTCCCTGCATATAAGGTCTCGGTACTGCCAATCTCGCCGTGCGTTTCCGAGTACATGGATACGCGGGTCTTGAGTCCGACATTTTCCTGAGAAAAATCAACATCCCCTTCCTGATAATCGATATATCTAATATGCGTCAATTGCTTCTTCAGCGACCGGCTCAAGGCATCCCTGATCCAGCCCGAAGAACTATCCCCGCCGTAGTTATCGATCTCAAGGATATATTCTTCAAGCAAGTCCCCGTCCTCGCCCAAGATGCCGTCAAGATCAACCGATCGGTTGATGCTGTTATCAATATCAACCCCGTTGGTAAACCGGTTTGCCGTGCTCAGCATATTGCTGATCTTGGAGCGGGGCTGGGTCAGGGCGACCCGTACCCATTGCCAGTTGAATACCTCCCGCAGATACCGTTTTCCATCGGGTAATGTGTATCCGCTTTTAGGAACGGGCAAGGGTTCCCCGTACGGCACATCTCCCGGACTGTAATTCTGAGGCAGCCTTATACGCCCGTTATGATCCAGGTCAAAACGTTCATCTACAATAACACCGGGAGGACAGGGAACCCCGCCCCCGGCGGGCGTGACTCCGGTACACCATTCTTCTCCGGCCGGCGGAGGGACATTATAAACCCTCGTAAAAGCGATGATGCAGCCCTCACCCGGTTGTCTTTTAATGCACTTATCCACCCAGCATAAGGGACGCTGGGTCATGATGGCTCTGTCAGCATCTCCGCAATAAAAATCAACAACGGCACTGCCTTTGAACTCCCCGTTAGCAAAATGGTAGTCAATCGTCGCGTAACCGCCGACGCCATACCGGATGGACGCCTTCATAAAACGGGCGGTGGTTAACGGGAAGCGCTGGCCGTTAACGTATAAATCAAACATGGGCAGGTCGTCTTGATTGCCGTAATCCAGAGACCAAAAAAGGTTATGCGACATGGTCCCGCTGCCGGAGGCGATGATCGGGATACGGTCGCGGGTCCCCAGGGACTGGGCGGAATCGATGGATATCCGGTCTTCAACCATCATGATGGAAGCGGTATTCCGGGCTCCAGCCGGCTGTCCCCGGTGGCCATGGGTACGATAATAGCCATGCGCGGTCTTGTACGACTCGGTTAAGGCCAGGCGCATGGTCCGCAACTGGGCATTTAAGGTATGCCCCTGGTAGAGCCCGGTGCGGATAATCAGGCCGATCACAAACATCAGGATCGCGCCGAAAATCGCCAGCTCGGTCGCTGACTGGGCTAAAATTTTCCCGTTGGGGATTTTATTACCTACCATGCCGCGGATCTTGATTGGCAGGAATCCGCCTTTTTTCTTGAAAAACTTTTTGAACATATAATCGCCGTCTTTCCCGGCTTGCGATGATTAAGTTGTTCTAATATGTATTCGGCTACAAAAACCTGACATGGATAACCGCTATCCTCCGCCTTGGCCCGGATTATCATCATCGTGGCCATCGTCGTCGTTTCCGTGACCACGATTACCATCATCTTCCTCACCGCCGCCTTGTGTCCCGGATGGGGGCTGATAATCTACGTGTCCGCCGACCGTCATCTGACCGAACCGGGTTTCCGTGCCGTCAACCGTATCTGTGCGCATGGTCCAGACATGGCGGGGGCCGGCCGGGTTCGTTGTGATATCGGTGTGCGTCGTGGATGAAATACTCTCCACGATCCGCGTGTTCATATAGGCCGGATCGTATTGTTCACCCAGATCATCCACGGCAGCTTTCCAGCGCCCCTGGAAGCCGCGCTTGATGTAATTGCCCATACCTAACAAGGCCCCCATAACCACAATCATAAGAGTGGCGTATTCAGCTACTGATTGGGCTTTTCTATTTAACATATTATCATCCCTGTTAGTTTTTTAAAGAGTTATAAGTATTTATATAATTATGGCGCGGGGACTTCCGAGCCTGGATCTTAATTGGGGTCTGAATCTGAAGAATCTTGCGATCCGTTGTTGTCTTGACCGGCATATTCCTTGGACCAGGATACGCCTAGGTCCATATTTTGCATGGTGAATGTCTTTGTCTGCTGATACGGGAAATATGTTATATCACCTACCAGGTCTTCACGGCCCTTAATCATCGACTGTGTAATGTCGCTTTCCGAATTGGTTAAATATCCTCTGGCGGTCTGTTGATCAGATCCGTCCTGGGTCCCGATCTGGTCAGCCGCGAGCTTGACCATGGACTGCGAAAAACGCTTGATCATGGGCGTCATGGCCACGGCCAAGGCCGTGACAATACTGATCAGCATAAAATATTCCAGCATCGATTGGCCCCGTGTCTTTCGATTCATCATTCTTAATTGAGAAAAAATCATCCCGTCCTCCTGGTCCTGCCCTTAATCAGCGTGTTCGGCCGTCAGCTGTGTCCGCCGGGTATGGAAACTGCTCTCATTTTCCTCTTCGGACAGTTCATAACTAATAATGCCTTCTTTACCGTCGGGGCGCATGGTTGTCTCGATTCGTTGCGATACGTCTCTGACGGTCCGGGTTTCCAGATAATATGGCTCGTATTCCGACCAAAGATTCCCCTGGATATTATATTGCGGGTCGGCATGAATCATCCGGACCTCTCGCAACGCATGATCCCTGGCCGCCTTAATCCTGGACTGAACGGACCGTTTGACCAAAACCCCCATCGCGGTCACGACCCCAACGATTAAAAAAAAGGTCGTGGTATGCTGAATAAACAATCCTTGCCCGCGTTTATTGTTAAATCTTCCGATCATGTTGATGAACCTCCGGCAATGGCTTTGAATTCTCCAGGCAGGGGAAGCTGTTTGACAAGAGAATCTTTTGTGCTTCAGCTTTATGCTAAAAATCGTTTAATGCTGGAACAAGTATGTCTCTCAATTAAATAATACAATATATAGGATCAAGAAACAAATTTATAATAGAAACGGAATACAAATTAAATTTTTTAATTCCTATTCGGAGTTAAGAGAATACACTTTCCCGCAATAAAAAGCATGGCTTACCCAAGGATTCTCCCCGGATAAGCCATGCGTTGTTTGCTCATTTCTTCCTTAGTGAATTAGCCCCAGAACTCAAAGTCGATGTTGTAGATCTCCTGGTTGCTAGTCACATTGGTGTATTCTTTTTCCATCAATAAGGATTTAGACTGACCTTTTACAAAGGTCTCATTCGTTTTAGAAGAAACCGTGGTCACGGTCTTTATATTCATATTCCCGACGGAATACTGCTCGCCGATGTCGTCGCTCGCGCTTCTCAACCGACCCTGGATACCTCTCTTGATGTATACCTGGATCGACAGAAGGGCGCCAATGACGATGATAATCAGGACAGCGTACTCAAGCGTACTCTGCCCTTTCATTTTTCTTAAAAATTTAAACATTGATTTTCCCTCCTTAATCATTTATGTGAATTTCAGCTAACGAGCCGACGATTATTCGAACCCTACGCCGCCGCCCCATGTCTCGGTACAGTAACTCGACTGCTGATAACCACCATCCGCACGGGTCGATTGCGTATCCAGCTCGCGCCGGATCGTGATATTGGTATGAATATCCGTGGTCGTGTCATCTCTGCCGACTTCATACATCGATTCCAGGTAATACGGCTCGTACTGGTTAATGGTCCCGATTAGTCCGTCGTTGGTCGTCATATAATCCGCAGCAGCCTTGATACGCGCCTGGATCGCGCGCTGGGCATACGTCTGCATGGCAATGACGGCCGCAACGACCAGAGCAATCAGCAGCGCGTATTCCGCGGTCTGCTGTGCTTTTTTATTTCTGATCAATTTTCTAAACATTTAAGTTACCTCCTCAATAATTTTTATTGATTGTCTTGTTCTGGCGTGATTCCAATTTACGGATTATCATACCTGGAATTCCTTAGGCGGTTGGCCATGTCTTCCATGCCATTGGTGCCGTAAATCAGCGTCTTGTTGTAGGCCGTCCGAAAGACACCTCCGTCACCGAGGAAAATAACCAGCAAAGCAATTACCCCGGTCACCAGGACAATGTATTCAATCGTACTTTGTCCTTTTTTCTTCTTTTTCTTAAGAATTTTTAACATTATCAATTCCTCCTTAAAATTGTCTCTTTCGCATTTCACAGAATGACTTCTGTGGGTCAATCCGGGAACCCATCATGGATCACCTGCTGCGTCGCCTGAACCGAGCGAAAAACGTAGGTGCTCATTGCAACCATAGCTGTAGCAATAAGAGCAACGATGATGGCATATTCAATGATATTCTGTCCATTCTTGTTAAGCTTTAAGGGCCTCATCGCTTTCTTGCACCTTCCGTGCTGCAAATGACCTTTGCCCTTTTCCGGATCAAAAAGGGCTTATATTACCGTCCGTGGCTTATTTTTTCCGGCGGTATCCGTAGCTTGACGGATCTAATCCCGCTTTTCGGGAGAAAGTCAAAACCAATATTTAAAAGAACAAAAAATACCTCTATCTCTAGAGGTGTTAATCACTTATGATACAGTTGTTCTGTATGATAAATCTCTTAATCTATTCATGAATAGAATCCGTGGCTTTTATTTCTTATTAGAAAAGCATTTGAAGTATAACATATTATCTAAAAAGAAGTCAAGAATTCCTTAAATTTTAAATAAAATACTTACATTTTTGATGATTTATTAATAATTACCTCCTTTTAAAAAATATATCTTCTTATTTTTCAACAATTTAGCATCTCCCTGAGAATTTCCGCGATATGCGTTTTCATTTAATTAACCCGCTCCAAAGGCCATTGTTTCTGCTGGTTGGGCTATCCTTGTGCAAAACATTTTCCGAATAAAAACAATGGCTTACCCAAGGATTCTCCCCGGGTAAGCCATGTGTTGTTTGCTCATTTCTTCCTTAGTGAATTAGCCCCAGAACTCAAAGTCGATGTTGTAGATCTCCTGGTTGCTAATTACATCGGTGACTTCATTATCAAGCAATAACGATTTGGACTCGCCTTTTACGAAGGTTTCATTCGTGCGAGACGTAACCGTGGTCACGGTCTTTATATTCATATTCCCGACGGAATACTGCTCGCCGATGTCGTCGCTCGCGCTTCTCAACCGACCCTGGATACCTCTCTTGATGTATACCTGG
>Ga0272441_10010297_pt1 | contig 14192 bp, 15 predicted proteins | sample SSMProp6N_FD_193582 | JGI IMG/M metagenome (GOLD analysis project Ga0272441, IMG submission 193582) | Marine sediment archaeal communities from Little Sippewissett salt marsh, Falmouth, MA, United States - SSM-Prop-6N | ecosystem: Environmental > Aquatic > Marine > Wetlands > Sediment ... | reverse complement strand
CGAGGAGGCCTCGTATATGCTGTCGCTGGCCCCGCATCCGGCTGCGCTGCCGGTGCTCAGGAAGGCGCTTGGGGACTCGTCGGCGACGGTGCGTTCCTACGCGGCGAGCTGCCTCGGGAAGCTCTGCGACGAGGGTTCGGCCGGGGCCCTCGCGAAGATGCTCGAGGATTCGGACTCGACGGTGCGGGTGGAGGCCGCGCTCGCACTCGGGGAAATCGGCGACCGCGGCCACTACGAGTTGCTGAAGAGCCGCATGGCTGCGTGGTACTTCATCGACTACAGGTCATACCTCGCGCTCGGAGCGCTGGGGGGGCGGCAGGAGCTCGAAGGGCTCGTGGCGTCCACTAAGTCGCAGAGTTGGAACGAGCAGTTCTACTCGATGGAGGGCCTCGCGAGAACGGGCGTCGCCGAGGCCGCCGAGCGCCTGGCGGAGATCTGGTCCGACTCCGAGAGCCAGTTCCAGGCTCACGCTGGGGACTGCCTCGTGCGAATGGGAAAGGCCGGGGCTGCGAAGGCGGCGAAGTTCCTTGAGTCGGGGGACGCCGCCGACCGCGCCCGGGCGGCGCGGCTGCTCGCCAGGATGAAGGCGCCGGTGGCCAGGTCCGCGCTGAAGAGAGCGCGCAAGGACACGGACGAGCGGGTGAGGGTGCTCGCCAGGCTGCTCGTGGAAAGCGGCGTCACGCCTGCGGCCGGCGGCTCAGGGCCGGCGTCTTCCAGGGGCCGAAGGTAGCGGCGGGCCGCGTCAGACGATCTTCCCTATGCATTCCGCCACGGCCTTGCCCAGTATCTCGTATCCCTCGGCCTTGAAATGGACGCCGTCGGGCGTGAGCAGCGCGTCCCGGCCCGCCGCTGTCACCACCCCGAAGAGGTCGTCGACGGCCAGGCCCATCCCGCCGGCGATCTCCCGCGCCGCCGCGTTGTAGAGCTCCACGTCAGCCTCGAAGCGATCGAAGGGCTTGTTCTCGTGGTGCCACTTCTCGTTGACCGGGGTGATGGCCGCCCAGACGAGGGTGGCCCGCGTCTCGCGCGTTATGCGCCCGAATATCTCCTCGAGATTGGCCCGGTAGTCGGCGAGGTCCACCTGGTGCGATGCCGAGTCGAACTCGCGCTTTAGATCGTGGAGGCCGCAGTTGAGATGGACGACATCGGGCGAGCGGGCGATGCCCCACTCGTCCAGGTTCGCCCTCACGTTGGCGCTGTCGCCGCCGTTCTGCTCGGGGGCGATCACCTCCGCGACGCCGGCGAGTTCCCTCCGGACGGTCTCCTGGTAGCCGATGCGGATGGAATCGCCCACAAGCACTACGGTCTTCATGGCCTGGCTCCGGATGTCCTGCTCAGATGAGAGCTGGAACGAAAGTGCTCTTTATGGCGACCAGACAGATGTCGTCCTCCTGCGGCTGCCCGCCGCTGAAGGCCTGCATGGTGGCGATGATCTCCTTGATGGCCTCTTCGGCGCTGAGGTCCTTGTGCTTCTCGAGCGCGGAGGCCAGGCGTCCCATGCCGAACTCCTCGAGGTCCGCGTTCATCGCTTCGGTGATGCCGTCCGTGTATTGGAGGAAGAACGCCCCGCCCCCGAGCGGCCGTTGCTCATCGGCGATCATGCCGTCGAAGCGCTTCCCCGAGTCGGCGCCCAGCATGATGCCGGGCGAGCGTATCTCCTCGACGGCCTGCAGTGACGGATCGTATAGGAGGGGCAGATTATGCCCGGCCCGGGCGAAGACGATACCGCCTGCTGCAGGATCGACGATCGCGTAGAAGGCCGTGATGAACGTTCCCTCCTCAAGGTCACCGAAAACGTCGCCGTTGACGCGCCGCATCACCTCGGCGGGGGAGTCGGTCTCCTGTGCGCGGAGGCTGAAAGCCTTCTTGGTCATTCCCATGACGAGGGCAGCCTCCAGGCCGTGGCCCGAGACGTCCCCCATGACGAACCCCATCCGGCCGTCGCCGAGGTCTATGAAGTCGTAGAAGTCGCCGCCCACGCGGTCGCAGGCCAGGTAGAAGGCGGCGAAGTCGTACCCGGGCACTTCGGGAGGCGCGTCGGGGAGCATCTTGGCCTGGACCTCGCGGGCGCGCGCGAGTGAACGCTCGAGCTCGTCCGATACTTTCATCTCCTCCTTCAGGGCGAAGACCTCGGCCTTCAAGTCCCTGAGGTAGGCGTCGTCCTCCTCCGCCTTTCCGCGCTTGGATCTGGGCGTGACCTTGGGCATCGCGTCGTTGATCCGCTGGACGAGAGCCTGCATATCGGCGACCGTCTTGTCGGTCTTCAGGTTGAGGGCATACCCCTTGCAGCCCTCGTTGACGAAGTGGTTGGTCGCCATCTTGGGGGCGCTCAGGCGTGCCAGCAGGTCAGTCGACATGTCGACGAAACGGACCGACCGCTCGCAGAACGGGCAGACCCAGCGCCCCTCGCTGTCCTTTAGCTGGAAGACGGGGTTGGTCTGCATGACCCGTTCGGCGTACTCTCCGAACTTCTCGCGCTTGGCGTTGGCCTGGAACATCGCCTTGATGTCGTCGACGCTGGCGAACTTGTTGGGGTCCTCAGCGAACTTGTAGCAGCTTCTCAGGTGTTTCTGAACGCCCCGCACTATGCGGTCCTGCGAGAGCTTGTTGCCGCTGGCGTCGACCGGCATGAGGGTGGTCGACTCCCTGCAGTAAGGGCAGACCCATCTCTTGCTCGGGCCGAAGATGCGGAGCGCGGGCTCAGCCTGGTAGCGCGCCAGGAGCTGCCTGAACTCGACGACGTCGCGCAGCTCGAGCAGGGGCAGCATCTCGCCCTCCATGCCCTTCGCCCGCGAGCACTCCATGACGTGCGCGAATATCTTCTCGCGGCGCTCCTCCTCTTCGAGGGCCGCGAAGTCGTCGCCGAAGACGACCTGGACGCAGTAAGGGCACAGCCAGTCCTTCCCCGTCACCGAGAGGCCGAGCCGGACACTCTCGGTCTCGTAGAGGCGCTCGAAGCGCTTCTTGGTCATCCAGTTGCCGATGAAGGACACACCCGCTCCTATTGTGCCTCGCCGACTCCGGTTATCTTCATGCTCTGGTCTATGCCCACTATTCCGAGCAGGTCCATGACCCGGGCACTCGGCCCGCGAAGATGGAGGATCATGTCCCTGTCCGCCAGTCGCGAGACCAGCCTAACCAGGAGCCCGATGAAAGGGCTTGAGACGTAGCGGGCCTTGCCGACGTCTATCAGGATCTGATCGGGCTCGACGGCGATGCGCTCGGCCAGGGAATCGAGGAGTTCCTTGAGGTCGGGGACCTTCGCCGAGATCTCGCCTTCGAAGCTCCAGACCGCCCGGCCGGGCTCGGTTGATCTCGTGACCGTCAGGTGTTCGTCGCTGTAGGCGACCTCTGGCTCTTCGGCTCCCATGTGCTGCTTCCCCCTCTGTCCCCTGCCCAGCTGCCCTTGCAGCAATGCCCTGCACAGTTTCAGGCTACAGCGGCCTGACAGGAAGGTCAAGTGAGTTTTGGCGCCAAGGAGAGAACAGGAGGCGTGGCGGCCCGGTCAGAACGACCGAGCCATATTGACACGGATGCGTTCGGGGTGTAGAATGCTTGGACTGGTTGGGAGAACTGCAATGCGCACAGCGACAATGGTCGCCGTGGCCGGTTTGGTCCTGTGGAGCGCCTTCTCGCGCGCCGAGGAGGCGCCGGTGAGCCCGTTCGGGCGGCGCACGCGGGAGAGGGCCGATGCGGTCGAGGGAACTCTCAGTACCTCGGACGGCAAGACATACGAGGGCAAGCTCTATCTCACGAGGGACAAGAAGCTGGAGGTTTTCGATCTCGACCGGAAGAAGTGGTACAAGCTCAAGTTGAAGGAGATAGCCTCGCTCCGGTTCGAGATCGAGTCTGAGATCGAGGAGAAGGAGTGGCGTTGGAAGGAGGGAGGGTCTGACGTCAAGGTCTACACGGGCCGGAGTTACTTCGACCGCAAGTATATCGTGAACGTGAAGCTCAGCTCGGGCGAGTCGCTCAGGGGGCACGTTCGGGGGGCGCCCATCTACGTCAAAGGCGAGGGCGGAAAGGCAGTGCGTTTCATGCTTCGCAAGGACCAGCGGGGCGAGTGGGGTCAAAAGCCCGACCAGATCGTCTACGTCAAGGAGATCGTCTTCGGCCCCGGGGAGAGGAAGGAGGAGGCCGTCGAGCGGGCCCGCTGAGACCGCGGCGCTACCATGGCCAAGACGAAGAGCAGAAAGCAGATCGAGCGCGAGGCCCGGGACGAGACCCAGGCGCGGATGGCCTACATCGGGACGCTCGCCTCGGGGCTTGCGCACGAGATCCGGACGCCGCTGTCGTCGATAGTGGTGAACGCCGAACTCCTCGCTGAGGACGCCGGATCGCTGCCCGAGGAGCAACGCGAGGAGGTGCTGAAGCGGACGGAGCGGATACGCACGGAGGCCTCCAACCTGCGCGACACGCTGGACGAGTTCCTGGCCTTCGCGCGCCCCCCCAAGATGCAATTCGTCTCGACCAATCTGAGCGACTGGCTCGAGGGGATAATCGAGTTTATGGAGCCGGAGTGCGCCAAGCTCGACATCTCCATCGTCCGCCGGTTCCTGGACGAACTTTACCCGGTGCGGATTGACCAGGGCCAGTTCGGCCAGGTGGTGATGAACCTGCTCTCCAACGCGCGTGACTCGGTGGGGGAGCACGGCACGATAACAATTACCACCGAGGAGGACGACCGCTGGGTGCGGTTGCGGGTCGCCGACGACGGTGGCGGCGTGGACCCGGAAGTAGAGAGGAAGATATTCGACGTCTTCTTTACAACGAAGAAGCACGGCTCGGGGCTTGGCCTGGGCATCGCGCGCAGGATCGTTAGGGAGCATGGCGGAGGGCTGTGGCTCGAGAACTTGCCCGGGCGAGGGGCGGAGTTCGTCGTCAGGCTGCCCAAGGGCAAGTTCCTCGAGTATAGAGACGATGACGGTGACGATTCAGGCGTCGGGGGTGGTGGTGGGGAGGAAAAACGTTGAGCGGCCATATGGCGGTAATGATCGTAGAGGATGACGATACGTGGCGTGACACCGTCGCGGAGGTGATCGAGCGCGAGGGCCACACTGCCGTTGCCGCCGCCGACGCGGACAGCGCCATCCGCCTGTTCAGGGAGAAGAGCCCGGACGTAGCGTTGGTGGACTACAAGCTGCTGCCGGGGAAAGACGGCCTCTACGTCCTGAAGGAGATCAGGGAGCTGGATCCCAATGTGCAGGTCATAATGATGACCGGTCACGGCACGAAGGAGATAGCCAGCGAGGCGCTTTTCAAGCACGGGGCTAGGGACTACATTACCAAGCCGGTGGGCCGTGACGTTCTCGGTTTTGTCATAAGACAGAGCGCCTTCGTCCGCGAGCTTCACCAGAAGAACGTCGAGCTCCAGAAGAAGCTGGACGAGCGCGATCTCTTCAAGGAACTGGTCGGCCAGAGCGAGGCCATGGACCGTGTGCGCGAGACGATCCGCCAGGTCGGAGCCACGAACGCTACCGTGCTCATTGAGGGGGAGTCGGGCACGGGCAAGGAACTCGTCGCCGACGCGGTCCACGCGCACTCCGAGCGCGCTGACAAGTCGCTGGTGAAGGTGGCTGTGGCGGCGCTCCCTCGCGAACTGCTCGAGTCGGAGCTCTTCGGCCACGAGAAGGGGTCCTTCACGGGGGCACACAAGCGGCGCAGGGGGCGCTTCGAGCTTGCCGATGGCGGGACGCTTTTCCTCGACGAGATCGGCGAGATGCCCCTTGAGACGCAGGTGAAGCTCTTGCGCGTTATCGAATCGCTCACGTTTGAGCGCGTCGGCGGCACCGAGACGCTTGAGTGCGACATCCGCCTGGTCTGCGCGACCAACCGCGACCTCGCCGGGCAGATGAAGACAGGGGCTTTCCGGGACGACCTCTACTTCAGGATAAACGTGCTGAGCATCAAGCTCCCGCCCCTCAGAGACAGGCGCGAGGACATCCCTCTTCTGGTCGACCACTTCGTCAAGCTCTTCGCGCGGCCCGAGAGCCGCATTAAGCGCTTCTCGAAAACGGCCCTCCAGGCCCTGGCCGCCTACGACTGGCCCGGGAATGTCCGCGAGCTCCGCAACGTGGTCGAGCGGCTCAGCATCACCTCACCGGGCGAAGTTGTCGGCCCGGAGGATCTGCCGGAGGTGGTGCGCTCGGCCGCCGGCACCGAGGCCGCGGGGCGGGCCCGCTCGCGGGTGGAGGTCAAGCCGGGCATGACGCTCAGGGAACTCGAGAAGGAGGCGATTGGGGCCGCCCTCGAGGCCGAGGGAGGCAACAAGACGCAGACGGCGAAGAGTCTGGGCATAGGCTTGAAGACGCTCTACCGCAAGATCAAGGAATACGGGATATAGGCCGTTCCGACCCTATCATGTCATTATGACGCGGGTCGGGACTGGTGGTGGACGCGTGCGGCGCGGCCGGACGCCGCCAAGTCGTTGATTTACATGGGGTTAGGGGCCTGTTCCAGATACGGCGGGGGTGGCATAGTAGTTGCGAACGGTCTTGTCGGGATAATATCTGGGACGGCCACGTAGACGAGCCGCACGGGCGTTCCGGCAAGAGCATGGAGGTTACTGCAATGGGTAAGATAATCGGGATCGACCTGGGCACGACGAACTCGTGTGTCGCCGTTATGGAGGGCCAGAAGGCCACGGTCCTCGAGAACAAGGAGGGCTCCCGGACGACGCCGTCGGTCGTGGCCTTCAAGGACGACGGCGAACGCCTCGTGGGCGGGCCCGCCAAGCGGCAGGCGGTCACGAACCCCGGCAACACCGTCTACTCGATCAAGCGCTTCATGGGCCGGCGCCACAACGAGGTGGCGGCGGAGGAGAAGATAGTCTCCTACAAGATCAGCGGCGGCCCGGAGGAGCTCGTCAAGGTCTCGGCCGGAGGCAAGGACTACACCCCGCCCGAGATCTCGGCGATGATCCTCCAGTATCTGAAGAGCGTTGCCGAGGAGAAGCTGGGCGAGACGATCACCGAGGCCGTCATCACGGTCCCGGCCTACTTCAATGACTCCCAGCGCCAGGCGACGAAAGACGCCGGCCGCATTGCTGGTCTCGACGTCAAGCGCATCATCAACGAGCCCACGGCGGCGTCGCTTGCCTACGGCCTCGAGAGCAAGGCCAACGAGCGCATCGCCGTCTACGACCTGGGCGGCGGCACCTTCGACATCTCCATCCTGGAGGTCGGCGACGGGGTCTTCGAGGTGCTTGCCACCAACGGGGACACGCACCTTGGCGGAGACGACTACGACAAGGTTCTCGTCGATTACCTCGCGGACAAGTTCAAGAAGGACCAGGGAGTGGATCTCAGCGGTCAGGCCGATGCAATGCAGCGCCTACGGGAGGCTGCGGAGAAGGCGAAGTGCGAGCTCTCGAGCTCCATGGAGACCGAGATCAACCTGCCGTATATCACGGCCGACTCCTCGGGACCCAAGCACCTCGTCGAGAAAATGACCCGGGCGCAGTTCGAGCAGCTCACCGAGCACCTGACCGAGAGGACCCGTGGGCCGTGCGAGCAGGCCCTTGCCGACGCGGGGCTGAAGCCCGCCGACATAAACGAGGCGGTCCTGGTCGGCGGGTCGACACGGACCCCCTCGGTGCAGAAGCTTGTAGAGGCCGTCTTCGGGCGCGAGCCGCACAAGGGCGTCAATCCCGACGAGGTGGTCGCCATCGGGGCCGCAATCCAGGGAGGTGTACTCTCCGGCGACGTCGACGAGATCGTGCTGCTTGATGTGACGCCACTGACGCTGGGCGTCGAGGTGAAGGGCGGCATCATGGTGCCGCTCATCGAGCGCAACACGACCATCCCCACCGAGAAGGAGGAAGTCTTCTCCACCGCTGAGGACAGTCAGCCCGCCGTCGACGTGCACGTCCTTCAGGGCGAGCGCAAGATGGCCTCCGACAACAGAACGCTCGGGCGTTTCCAGCTTACGGGCATCCCGCCCGCGCCGCGTGGCGTTCCGCAGATACTCGTCACTTTCAAGATCGACGCCAACGGCATCCTGAACGTCTCGGCGAAGGACAAGGCCACCGGCAAGGAGCAGTCGATCACCATCAGGTCGAGCTCGGGTCTTTCTGAGGACGAGATCGAGAAGATGGTCAAGGATGCTGAGTCGCACGCAGATGAGGACAAGCAGAAGTCGGATCTCATAGAGGCGCGAAACGTAGCAGAAACCATGGTCTACAATGCGGAGAAGAATCTGCGCGAGCACGGGGACGTGCTCGGATCTGATGACCGCAAGAAGATCGAGGAGGCCATCGAGAAGGTGAAGTCGGTGAAGGACTCGGACGACGCGGCGCGGATTCGACAGGCGATCGAGGAGCTTGCCCAGGCCGAGCAGAAGCTCGGCGAGGCCCTCTACCGGAAGACCGCTGAGGCGCAAGGCGAGCCGCAGGACGCCGCGGCAGGCGCGCAGGCCCAGACGGGCTCGACCGACACCTCGAGCGGCGAGGACAAGGTCGTCGACGCCGAGTACGAGGTGGTGGACGACGACAAGCAGTAGCTGAGGGGGTGCGGTGAGGGCAATCGCGAGCCGACGCGCCCAAGGCCGGCCGGCGGAGGCGGGAGAAGCATGGATTGGGGGCCCCGGCGCTCAGCGCCGGGGCTTCTCTTTTGCAGCGGGGGCCCAGCTTGGCGGATCACAGCTCACCTAAGGCCGGGCGCGGCACCGAGCTCCTCGCTCTCCGCAAGGAGCTGAAGGCGATAGAAGAAAAGCGCTCGGAGGAGGCGCTGAAGCTACTCGGCGAGGTGTCGGACCGCCGCCAGGTGGGATGCTTCTGGCTCGTCGCCTCGGTCCTCATGCTCCTATCCTGCGGGGTCGTGTGGCTGGTACGCTACCCGGACGGGACGCACTCCACGACCGTGCTTACCCTCGCGGCGCTGGCCCTTCTGGGGATCGTTCTGTGCTTCTCCAGGCTCCGCCAGGCCCGTCGGGCTGATGAGGTGGCCGAAGAGGTGATCGGCGGCTTCGATCGCAGGGCCTCGGAGCTGCGCGAGAGGATCGAGGATCTGGAGATGGCCGGCTTCGGAGGAAGTGGCGACGGCGCTTCCGGCCCCGCGTGAGCGGCCGGGCTAGCCGGGTACCCATATCTTCTGTGCATCGACGATTTCGGCTTCCGGCGGCAGGGGCATGGGTTCCTGGGTAGTGGTGTGGAATGCGAAGCCTTTGTAGGATACCAGGTACTGGTAGGTAACTCCGCTGAAGAAACCCTTCCGCTCGGATCGCACGACGAGCGGCGTCTCCTGCAGCACGAGCACTTCGAGCCAGTCGGTCGGCGAGACGCTGACGAAGACTCCGGCGGCCCTGATGGCGTTGGCGATCCTCTGGGCTCCTGCGGCGGCCGCCCCTGCAGCAACTCCTGCTCCTCCGTACATGGCACGCCTCCCCGTTGGTTGTCCGTCTCCGGGGGCATTATGCGCCACAGCGCCGCCTGTGTGCAATTGCAAACCATTGCGGGGATTGTAACCTGCTGGCGAAGAGCCGGGGGGCGCTCTAGGGTTTGGGCGGGAGCCTGAGTTTCTTGCCCACCGGGATCTTCGACGGATCGGTGATGCCGTTCGCTTTGGCGACGAGCTTCCACAGTTTCCCGTCGCCGTAGTGGCTGGCGGCGATGCCGTAGAGGGTGTCCCCGCGCTGTATCGTATATGTGGCCCACCTAGTGGTGTCGGCACGCCGTCCGGGGTCTGTCACGCCCTTCCTGCGTAGGGCCTTGACTGGTTTTGCGGGTGCTTTCTCGGGAGAGACGTTGGCGGGCCTCGTGAGCTCCGCAGTCTTCTTGGGGGCGGGGGCCTCCTTCTTCTTCATCTGGTTCGTTTCTTTGCGGATCTTCTCGAGGAGTCGGTCTATCTCGTCGATTTCCTCGGAGTCCGGTTTGGCCACGACCTTCTTCGGTCTCGAATCCTCGGCGAGCGCCTTGGTGACAGGGTCGAGGGCACCGGGATCGATGTTGGGTTTGGGCTCGGGAGGCGCGTTGTTCCCCTCGGCGTTCGGCTCCGCCTTTATCTTCTCGCGGAAGATGTCGCCTATCTCTCCCTCTGCCCGCTTCGCGAAGTCGCCCGCGCCGTCCTTGATGTCCTTTGCCGAGACGCTTGAGTTGACCACCAGCGCCGCCAGCACAACCACGGCGAGGAGCAGAACCAGTATTCCCGCGATATCCCGAAGAGACCTGAACATAGTGACCCCCGGCCGGCCCGCGCCATCAAGTGTGCCCGGTCGGGCCTTGGCCTGGCGGGCGGCAGAAGTCGGCAGCGGCTTGCGCCTCTTTCGACTTGCCGCACGCCTCGGCCTTGACCGGGGCACCGAAAAGGCATGACGCACTTCACCTGTACGGACTAGTATCGTCAGGGGTTCGGCTGGGACTGAAGCGATTTGGCGCCGGTCTTCAGGCCGGAATCGGCGTAGGCGGCTGCGCGTGCCACGGAGCCGCTCGCGACCAGATAGAGACCGCCTGCCGAGGCCAGGACGGCCATCAAGGTGAGGAACCGCAAGCCGGCCTTCAGATCGAGGGGTTCTCTGGCTTCGGGGCGGAAGGAGCTCTTCAGCAGCACGAGGACCGCACCGAAGGCAGCTGCCACCGCCGCCGCATACATGCAGGCTGCCAGGGCGGTCGAGCCGGCGATCCGCCCGGCCCACAGGCTCCCGAAGCAGCCTGCCACGGCCATGACGCTCGCGAACGAGATGGCCGCCGCCGCCATCACCGCCCCGGAGCGCCCGAGCGCTACCGGGCTGGCCTCCGGGGTCGCCGCGAGGTACGCGACGACGGCAGCGGCCGCGAGCGCCGCGCTCACGAGATACGCCAGAAGGATCCTGGCGAAGGACGGCCATGGGAAGGCGTCGCGGACCGGGCTCAGCAAGCGCAGCTCCTCCTCGCGGCCCTCTGTGCCAGGGGGCGGAGGCGGCACGTAACCGGGGATGATGAGGGCGTTACCGACGGCGAGTCTCGAGGCGTCGGTGATCCGGTTCGCGAGGGCGATCTCCTTCCACCGATCGGGAGTTCCGTAGTGGTCCTGGCTGATCCTGCGGAGGGTCTCGCCCGGCGCGATGACGTGGCGGTAACCGATGGGCTGCTCGGCGGCGGGAGGAGCGGGCACGGGCGAGCCGGCGATTCGCCGCGCTGTCATGAGCGCGCAGATAAGCGCAGCGACGAAGAGGACCGCCGTAACTGTCCAGGCCCGCAGCAAGCCGGCTCCTCCAGGCTGGCGCTTGATTGTACATCGCCCCCGGCCCCGGCGCAACCCATCGGCCATGGCAGCCGCCGAGAGTCACGGGGTACCTTGACGGGGCTCGGGGGCGAGTTACACTTGTCGCTCACTTCTCTGTTACGGGGACAGGCCTCTTGGAGATCGCGGTAAGACAGATTGTCCAGGGCGATTTCGCCGCCATCTGGGAGATGTCGTGGTGGCCGCTCGTCAAGGAGCGCGACACCATCTACCTGGAGATATGCCAGCAGCAGCGCCCGTTCTCCTTCATTGCCGAGACGGACGAACCTGAAGGCTGGCGCGTGGCGGGAGCCATACTCGCCGGCCGCGGCGACCGCTCGGCCTTCATCTATCACCTCTGGGTGGACCCGGAGTTCGAGGGCCGCGGCCTGGGGTCGGAGCTCGTCCGCCACACCGAGCGCGCAGCCGAGCGTGCGGAGCTGGACTACGTGTGGCTCTTCACGACCGGCTCCGTGAGCTTCTATGAGAAGCTGGGCTACCGGCGCGAGCCCGAGATATTCGAGGGAGCCGCGCTCGAATACGTGCTGCGGCAGAAGAAGGCCGAGGTGATGGCGAAACGGCTCGGGGCGTCCTGAGATCATCCCCCCTTGGTCACGGGGGCCAGCTCCTTCATCATGCCGACGAGCTCGTCGCGGTTGTCTGCGACCATGGGAACCCATCGGGTGAGGAGCAGCCCCTTGCCGCCGAGCCTCAGGATATCGTCGCGCCAGGCCCGGACCTGCTCGGTGTCGCGGCCCGGTCCTCCCCACACCTCGAAGCCGAGGGCGATCAGGCGTTCCACGTCCTCGGGCGCGGGGCGGCTGTAGTTCCAGACGACCTCGACAAGATCCTTGGGGATATCGGCCTCGGCCTGCATCGATTTCTCGGCGTGGTGCTCGGCCCTCGGATGATCCTTGCAGACCGAGTCGTTCCAGATGACGGTGCGCAGGCCGCGCGATTTTAGTTCGTCGTGTGCTCGCCATATGGCCGCGTTGTACTGGCGGTGCGAACGGTCGTGATCCTCGTCCATGCCGATGTGGAAGAAGCGCGGCGGTTTCATCTCCTCGATCAGCTCATCCACGATCTCGAAGGCAAGCTTCCAGTACTCGTCCGAGTCGAAGAGCTCATGGTGTGGGCGGAACCAGTCGTTGTGGTGGTGGTAGCGGCTCTGGGAGAAGTTGAGCTTCGGCACGAGCTCCAGCCCGAGCTCTCCTGCCCGCGCGATCACCGGCCTGAGCGTCTCCATCGGGACGGTGTAGTGGCGCTCGAGCTCCGGGTGCGAGGCGTACTTCACCCCGTCGGCGCAGTCGACGACGAGCAGGTTGAGCCCGCCCTCGGCGGCAGCCTCGATCACCTCGATGGCCACGTCGGCGTCGAAGGGCTTCTCCTCCTCCTTCACCTTGTACCAGATCGGGTCATAGTGAGTGACGTGTATCAGGAGGCCACGGATCTCGGGAGTGCTCTCGTCGGCCATCGGGTGACTCCTCTCTCGAACCGGCAAGGGCGGGCACGCCCTCGCGTTGCCGAATGCTAGCGCCGCAGCGGCGGTGCGTCAAGGGCCCGTAGGGCCCCCGGGGCCGTCCCGCAAAGCGGTTTGACCGCGCGATGAGGCGGACGTATCATCGGCCCGGGTTCAGTCGCCGGCCGACATCTGGTGGGAGGAGAAGACCATGGGCAGGACGCTGGTTACAGGTGCTACGGGGCGGCTCGGCGCGAACGTGATTGCGAAGCTCCTCGAGCGTGGCGAGGAGGTCAGGGCCTTCGTGATGCCGAAGGACCCCCTGGCGAAGAAGCTGGATGCCCTGGACGTGGAGATATTCGAGGGCGATCTCACTCAGGCCGACAGGCTGCGCGAGGCCGTGAAGGGCGTCCAGACGGTGATGCACTTCGCCGCCATCATGGACGAGGTGCCCAAGGGGATGAGCAACGAGACCTACTTCGACATCAACACGCGGGGCAGCTTCGTCCTGATGGACGCCGCACACGACGAGGGCGTGGGGAAATTCATCTACACGTCTTCCACGGCGACCTACGACGTGCTGACCGCCACCGACAACCCCATTACCGAAGAGTCGGCCCTCCGGCCCTATTCAATGTACGGCGTCACAAAGGTGGCGGCCGAGGGTGCCCTCATGTCGATGGCCTTCTTCCACGGGACTCCGCTGATCGTCATCCGGCCGAGCTACATCATGGCCTGCGACCAGGCGCTGACTCTCGGCAAAGCCGGCAGCGTCATCGCGGGGCTGCGCTCGGCCAAGGAGCCCTGGTGCGGCTTCCACGACCCCAAGGTCGATCCGGACGAGCTCGAGGCCCTGGCGAACGAGGTCGCGGAGAAGGCGAAGGCCGATTCCGATCTCAGCTTCATCCCGTACGGTCCCGACGGCAAGCCGTGGCACTGGCACGTGACGGACGTCCGCGACGTCATCCACATGATGATGCTCGCCTTCGACGACAGCACCATCAAGCGCGACATCTTCACCTGCGCCGGCCCCAGGCCCACCAGCTTCGAGGAGGCCGTGAAGCACAAGTGCGAGAAGACGGGCGCGAAGTACGAGGAGGTCAAGACGCCCGTGAGCTGGCAGCTCATCATGGATATCTCTAAGGCCAAGCGCATGCTCGGCTATGATCCGCAGTACGACGCGATGCGGATGATCGATGATGCTATCGCCTACAGTGAGGGCAAGGATATAGGCGTCATCCCGGCGTAGATTGAAGCTGCGAGGGCCGTCTCCCCGGGCCGTTTCCGGTGCACGGGACCAGGCCCATGCCGGTCCCGTGCACACTCGATGCGCGGCGCCGCATCCGCGAGAGATGGGGGAGGTGAGCGCATGAAGGCGGGACGTTTCGAGATCTCCGGCGGGCTCGGCGACGGGCTGATCAAGTTCATCCTCGACGACGTCCACAGGCTCCTCGGTGAGGTCGGCCTCGAGATAGACCACCCGGAGATAGTCAAGGAGCTCTCGGACCACGAGGGCGTGACCGTCAACGACGGGCGCG
>Ga0272441_10010296_pt1 | contig 14194 bp, 13 predicted proteins | sample SSMProp6N_FD_193582 | JGI IMG/M metagenome (GOLD analysis project Ga0272441, IMG submission 193582) | Marine sediment archaeal communities from Little Sippewissett salt marsh, Falmouth, MA, United States - SSM-Prop-6N | ecosystem: Environmental > Aquatic > Marine > Wetlands > Sediment ... | reverse complement strand
CAACGGGCTGCTAAGCGCCCACTCGATCACCGGATGTACCGGATTATAGGTTCTGGGGGCCTGAAATCAAGCCGGCAGTTGACCTGCCGCGCCCGACGGACGCAAGTCGTGTTCCCCGCCGCGTCGGACCTCTGGCCACATCCGTCGCATTGCGTGCCGCTTCTCGAAAGGCCGACCATGCTTCCCCGCCGAAGCGGAGAAGCATGGCAGCCATCGTCTCAAGAATACACCACCCACCGGGCATCGTCCGGCAAAGGACAGGCGCCAAGCCAAGGCGACCGTCGTCCTTGCCGAAACGGCCCGCCGACTCGACGATCGGCGGTCCCGTGGCGTGTCAGCCGGGCGGCCGGTTACTGGCCCGTCTTCGTCTCGCCCGTTCCCTCTGTCCTGGTCGCTCCTGGTGTTTCGCCTGTCGTGGCAGACGCCCAGACCCCCTTGCCGTCCGTTGCCGCCTTGCCCTCGTAGAAGCTGAAGAGATCCTTGTGCTCGTAGTCATAGTCTGCAGTAGCCAAGGCATATCCCTGACGGATGAGCTCGAGGTTGATGAGCATCCTGTCGGGCGCCCGGTAGAGGTAGGCCACGCGATGGCCGTCCTCATCCTCCTGCGTCAACGCCGGATCGTATTCAAGATAAACGTATTCGCCAAGGACAAGATTCCGGAAGAACGCCGCGGCCTCCTTGCCGACATCGTCCCCATTTTCTCCAACTGCCGGCTCGACACCGATCAGGCGAACCGGGACGTCCTGCCCGCCGATGCTGACCACCGGCATGTTGCTGGTGCTGATCCGGGCAATCTTGTACGCCGTGCTCTCGCTCACGTCCACCACGGGGACCGTCTTGAGGTCGCTTGCTGTATTGATGATCACCGGTGGCGGGACCCTGCGGACGATCCTGCCACTGTGATCGATCACGACTCTCGGCCCGTGTCGGCGAACGACCAGGGGGCGCCGCTGTCGCGGAAGAACCCGCGCCGGCCTGACCCTCGCCGGAGGGTGAACCCTCGGACGTGGGCCCGGTCGCGGCCTCGGAGGGGCCGCCTGCGTCAGCGCCACCACCAGAATCAGGACCAATGCCCCGATCCCGACCCCGAGCGACGTCGGGGCCAACTTCACCAGCCTCCTTGCATTCATCAGTCTTCGCTCCTTCACGGCGTAGGGTTCTCGGAATGCGGCAACCGTGCGCATCGGCACAATCGGGCCCACACTTTACCCGCCCCTGTGCCGGCCCATTAACCTGGAGGCAGCCAATACGCAGCCCAGGCAGGCCCTAACACTTTATTCTGCAAGGCCTTATGGCGCCTCGCCGACACTCCCGGCGCCCATGCGGTGCCCGGCGACAGGGCGACACCGAGTCCCGCCCACGGATCGCCCGATTCCACGGCCTGCCTTGCAGACACGCCGGGTGACTCGCTGTAGAATACGGCCGCTGCGACGTGTGCGAGGGACACGCAGTCGGGTTGCCGCCAGAGGTGACTTCAGCCATGCCAGGCTTGAGCTTGAGGGTGCTGACCGGGGAGTACTCGATTCATCGCCTGGACGCAGGCGCGCCGATCCCGGATGCCGTGCTCCGGAGCGGCCCCTACTGGATAGGGAAGACCGACGAGGAGTTGTCGATCGTCTGTGCCTCGGGTGTTCCCGTGGCGGGCTCCAGGGTCGATGCCGGGTGGTCGTGCATCAAGGTATCGGGCCCGCTCGACCTCGACGCAACCGGCATCCTGGCGAGCCTGTCGTCCGCCCTGGCCGGCGCGGGGGTCAGCCTGCTCGCCCTGTCGACCTATGAGACGGATTACGTCCTCGTGAGGTCGCGCTACCTGCCGCAGGCCATCACGGCGCTGAAGGGTGCGGGTTACGCCGTTGAGCCGCGCACCGAGTCGTGAAGATGATGCCGGGCCTGCTGCCCCGACCTACTCCGCTGTCCTGTCCCTTCCTATACCTGGGACATCATGCCGGCGGAGCAGGCGCGGCACCCGTCGTCTGGCGTTGCTCGAGCGGCCACTTGACGAAGGCCAGAACGTAGAGCAGGATCAGGTTGACCGGGGAGATCAGCATCAGGAAGCCCAGGGCCCAGTGCCAGCCGACCTTTTTGAATATGAAGAAGAAGGGAATGACATAGACAAGGCTGAACACCAGCGCAATCGCCACAAAGAAAAGAATCCCCAGACCACCCGCCGGCGCAGCAGAGTCCATTCCCATAGGCGGCATCGTCACCGTTTCCTGCATCGTTGTTTCCTTTCAAGTGTCCGTATTCCACTTCGGGCCATGTTCCCACCGTCACGTACAACGTCCCAGAATGCCGGCTCCTTCCGGGAGGCAAGGCCGGGTGCCGCGCTCCGGCGGAGCCGCCACCCACTCCCAGACTATCCTAGAAAAGGTGACGATGTTTGTCCACGCAGTTTGGCAATGCCCGAGGATGCTCGGTGCACGTCACGTTTGCAGGTGAGGCGGCGACGCCGTTCAGGCCGCTTCCCGCGGGGCGGGAAGCGGGGCCAAAGCCCCGTCGAACGGGGCTTCACACCAATCTGCGGACGCTGAAGTGCAAGGCGAAACATCGCCCCGATTACCTACAAACTCGACGTGCACCCGTTGCGGAATCGGCCGCGGAATCGCATTTGACAAGCCGGGGCGGCCTTGGTATAGTGTTCATCTCACTCGATGGGAATCCCGTTTCCCACGGGGTCGGTCCCGCTGAGGGGATTGCCGGGCGTCGGACACTGAGCACGGCGAGCCCAGATGATATGGCGGAAAAGGGGACCACGGGGCCGGATCGGCGGCGATTCGGCTCATGCCTCGGACACGGGCCTATGGGTGCCGCCCCCATCCATGGCGAGGATCCTCAGCTGCTGATCCTTGCCGGCGACCGCCAGAGGTCGTTTGCAGCATCCTTGACGGGTCGTACAGCAGGATCGACGTGTGCCCCGGGCCGCCAGTTCGCCGTGTCGGCGGGATCCGGGAGACGCCTCGTGACTTGGGAGGCATAGTCGGATGGCGAAGAAGAAGAGCACCTCGAAGAGGCCGAGCAGGTCGGCGCGCGGCACGGCCAGGAAAGCCAAGCCCGGCGCGCCCCGGAGCAGCCTGTTCCGGAGCGGGTACCAGTGGGCGCCGAACCGTGCCTTGCTCTACGCCACGGGCAAGTCGCCGGCCGACCTGGAGAAACCCCTGGTGGGCCTGTGCTCATCGTACACGGAGCTGGTGCCCGGCCACGTGAACATGCGGCAGCTTGAGGACGACATCGCCAAGGGCATCCACGCGGGCGGAGGGATCAGTTTCCTCTTCAGCGTGCCGGGCATCTGCGACGGCATCGCCATGGGCCACGAGGGGATGCACTACAGCCTCCCGAGCCGCGAACTGATCGCCGACATGATCGAGTCGATCGTCCTGGCGCACCGCCTCGACGGGCTGGTGCTGCTGACGAACTGCGACAAGATCACGCCGGGGATGCTGATGGCGGCGGCGCGGCTCGACGTGCCGACCATCGCCGTCACGGCCGGGCCGATGCTGTCGGGCGTGTACCGCGGCCGGCGGCTGAGCCTGGTTCGCGACACGTTCGAGGCCGTCGGCCAGCGGCAGGCGGGCAAGATCACCAGCGCGCAGCTCGAGTGCATGGAGCTTGAGGCGTGTCCCGGCCCGGGGAGCTGCCAGGGGATGTACACGGCCAACACGATGTCGTGCGTGACCGAGGCCATGGGCATGAGCCTGCCGGGCTGCGGGACCGCGCCGGCCGTCGGCGCTGCCAAGCGGCGCATCGCCTATGCCAGCGGCGAGCGGGTCGTGGGGCTGATTCGCGAGAACGTCCCGGCGCGCAAGGTGATGACGCGGCAGGCGCTTGAGAACGGCCTGGCTGTCTACATGGCCCTGGGCGGCTCGACGAACGCGTGCCTGCACATTCCTGCGATTGCGCACGAAGCCGGCGTGGAGCTGCCCCTGGAGGTGATCGACAACATCAGCCGCCGCACGCCCTACATCTGCTCGCTGCGACCCGGCGGCGACTACATGATGGAGGATCTCCACGCGGCAGGCGGTATCCCGGCGGTCCTGAAGCAGTTGGGGACGCGGCTCAACAATTGCCGCGTGACCGTCAGTGGGCAGAGCATCCGGCACATCGCTCAGGGTGCCGAGGTCCTCGACGAGGACGTCATCCGCGACGTGAAGCACGCATACCGTCCCGAAGGCGGGATCGCCGTGCTGCGGGGCAACCTGTCGCCGGACGGCTGCGTGGTCAAACAGTCCGCGGTGTCCGAAAGCATGCTGCGCTACACGGGCAAGGCCGTGTGCTTCGACGGCGAAGACGCCGCGATGAAGTTCATCCTCGACGGCCGCGCAAAGGCCGGCCAGGTGCTGATCATCCGCTACGAAGGGCCGCGCGGAGGGCCGGGCATGCGCGAGATGCTGTCGCCTACGGCGGCGCTCGTCGGACAGGGCATGGCCGACAAGGTGGCCCTGATCACCGACGGCCGATTCAGCGGGGGCACGCGCGGGCCGTGCGTCGGCCACGTGTCGCCCGAGGCCGCGGCCGGCGGACCGATCGCGCTGGTGCACAACGGCGACACGATCTCGATCGACATTCCCGCCCGGAAGCTCTCGCTCGATGTGTCCGCCTCCGAACTCAAGGTGCGCCACCGGTCGCTCAAGGTCCCCAAGCCGAAGATCACCGGGGGATGGCTGGCCCGTTACGCGCACCTGGTGACCAGCGCCTCGACGGGCGCGGTCATGAAGCAGCCGGACGACAAGCGGGGCTAAGAGCCTATCCGGTTTACCGCGTGAGCCGCGTTGCGAGCGCGACGGCCCGCAATGCAAGGCGCGACGAGGAGGCGTATCCGGTGGCGATACGGCAACGAGGAGCAACGACGCAGTGCGGGCCGTCCCGCCGCAACCCCTTGGGCCGGCTCGCCCTGCGCCGCATGGCAGCGTTGGGCCTCCTCGCCGACTCTCTCCGGTTGAGTCGCCCTCGTCGGCCCGCCTGGCCCTGCGCCGCAATGCGGGCCGTCGCGGCCACGGGGTAAACCGGATAGGCTCTAAGACGGAGGCCAGGATCGGAATACCCGGTGGTGTAATGGTAACACAGGAGGTTTTGGTCCTCCTATTCCTGGTTCGAATCCAGGCCGGGTAGCCAGTTTCACGCCGTCGAGGTCTCCCGGCGGGAACCGGGGCCGGAGGAGCCCGGTGCGGCGAGAAAGGGCACTCATGATGCGCGAACTGAAGATCTTCTCGGGTCAAAGCAACCCGGCGCTGGCCGAGAGCATCTGCGACTACCTCGGCGTGCCGCTGGGGCTGGCGTCGGTCCGCGAGTTTCCCGACGGCGAGACGTTCATCAAGCTCGAAGAGGACATCCGGGGCCGCGACATCTTCGTCATCCAGAGCATCTGCCACAAGCCGAACGCGTACCTGGTGGAGCTGCTGATCTACCTGGACTGCATCCGTCGGGCGTCGGCCCAGCGGGTGACGGCCGTGCTGCCCTACTACGGCTACGCCCGGCAGGACCGCAAGGACGAGGGGCGCACGCCGATCACCGCCAAGCTCGTGGCCAACATGCTGATCACGGCCGGGGCTGACCGCGTCCTGACGATCGACCTGCACGCGGGCCAGATTCAGGGCTTCTTCGACATTCCGCTCGACCACCTGGAGGCCCAGTCGGTGTTCCTGGACTACTTCGGCCAGAAACACCTGGAGAACCTGACGGTCGTGTCGCCCGACCTGGGCAGCGTGAAGCGGGCGCGCGTGATGGCCAGGCACCTGGGCGGCAAACTGGCGATTGTCGATAAGGAACGCGTGGGCTCGACCATGGTGCGGTCGGACAACCTCATCGGCACCGCCGAGGGCTGCAACGTGGTCATCTACGACGACATCATCTCGACGGCCGGGTCGGTCTGCGAGGCGGCGCGCGTCCTCAAAGGTCACGGGGCCCGCGACATCTACGTGTCGGCGACGCATGGCCTCTTGTGCGGCCCGGCCGCCGAGCGCCTCAACGCCGCGCCCGTCAAGGAGGTCGTCGTCTCGGACACCGTGCCGCTCAGCGACGAGGCCAAGGCCATCCGCAATCTCAAGGTCCTGAGCGTCACCAGCCTGCTCGGGGAAGCCATCAGCCGAATCCACCGCAACGAGTCGGTGAGCAGTCTGTTCATGAACGACATGTGACTGCGCGCGGCCTGCCCTGGCAGGCGCCGAAAGGAGCTGTTCCATGAAGGACGTCCTGACCCTGGCGGCCGAGAAGCGCGAAAGCGTCGGAACGCGATCGAGCCGCCGCGAACGGGCCGAGGGCCGTGTGCCGGCCATCATCTACGGGCACAAGCAGGACCCCCAGCCGGTCACGGTGGCCCACGACGCGCTCCAGGCGGCCCTCCGACACCATGGCCGCATGCTCGACCTCAAGCTCGGACGGAGCACCGAACGCGTCCTTCTGAGCGACGTGCAGTACGACACCTACGGCACTGAAGTCATTCACGCCGACTTCATTCGTGTCGCAATGGACGAGCTTGTCCGCGTGGACGTGCCCGTGGTGCTGCACGGCCATGCCGCGGGCGAACAGCACGGCGGCGTTACCGAGCAACTGCTCACGGAAGTCAGCGTCGTGTGCCTGCCGGGGGACATCCCGGAGGAGATCCGCGTGGTCATCACGGCCCTGGAACTCGGCCAGTCGCTCCACGTCGGCGACCTGTCGGCTCCGCAGGGCGTGAAGATCGTTGCCGATCCGTCCCACCTCGTGCTGACGATTGCCGCCCCGACCAAGGCCGTCGAGCCGGAGGCGGAGGTCGCCACCGAGGCCGTGGCGGGCGAGCCCGAACTCATCGCCCGCGGCGCGGAGGAACCTGAGGACGGCGAGGCCAAGGGCAAGGACGAGGGCGCCAAAGGCTGACCGTGCTGGTGACGAGGCGACGCGCGCGGGCGGCCATCGGCCGGCCGTAGCGCTGAGGCGAAAGGATGCGGGGCCGCATGCACCTGGTGGTCGGATTGGGAAACCCGGGCCGGGAGTATGCCGCGACGCGGCACAACCTGGGATTTCGCGTCTGCGACCGCCTGTGCCCGACGCTGTCCTGTCGCTTCGACCGCGAACGGTTCGAATCGGATGTTGCCGAAGCGGTTGTGGACGACCGGAAGGTGATGCTGCTGAAGCCGCACACGTTCATGAACCTGTCGGGTCGGGCCGCCGCGGCGGCGATAAGGTTCTACCGGTTGGAGATGGACGACCTGTTGGTGGTCTGCGACGACTTCAACCTGGAGCTCGGGCAGTTGCGGCTTCGTCGCGGGGGGTCGCACGGCGGACACAACGGGCTGCGCAGCGTCATCGAGCACCTGGGCGACGAGGGCTTCCCGCGGCTCCGCCTGGGAACGGGGCCGCTCGGCGACGCCGACCCGGTGGCGTTCTGCCTGACCCGCTTCGCGGCGGACGACGCGCCGCACGTGGACCGGATGATTGACACAGCCGCCGAGGCCGTCTCGGCGTGGCTTGACCAAGGGATCGACGAGGCCATGAACCAGTTCAACGTCAGGATGTCACCGGACCGGTAGCCGAACGCAGCGCTCCGGGGCTGACCAGAGGAGGACGGGCGTGAAGACGTATGAGGCGATGTTTCTGCTCGACAGCGGCCATGCTTCGGCTCACTGGGACGAGCGCGTGGACGAGATCAAGGACATTCTCCAGCGGCATGGCGCCGAGATCATTCGGCTCGTCAAGTGGGACGACCGCCGGCTGGCCTACCCCATTCAGCACTGCAAGCGCGGGGTATACATGCTCTGTTTCTACCGCGCGCCGCGCGAAACCAACGCGCGGATCGAGCGCGACGTGCAGCTCTCGGACAATCTTCTGCGCGTCCTGGTCGTGCGCCGCGAGAAGATGACCGAAGACCAGATGCTCCTGTGCAAGGCGCCCTCCGGCGAGGCCAACATCGTCGGCCGGTCGCCGGAGCCCGCGGCCCCTGCAAAGCCCGACCGGAAGGACGAGCCCGCGAAGCCTGCCCCCAAGCCCGACGAGGGCCCCAAGGCGGGCGACGACAAGGAGGCCGCGGCCCCGGCCCCTGCAAAGCCCGACCGGAAGGACGAGCCCGCGAAGCCTGCCCCCAAGCCCGACGAGGGCCCCAAGGCGGACGACGACAAGGAGGCCGCGGACCCGCGAAAGACCGCCGGTGCCGCCGAGAAAGCCTAGGCGCTCCGCCGAAGACGTTGCCGCCGGCGCAGCCCGGTCTGGACCGCATCCTGGAATCGGATGTCGTGCCGGCGCAGTGGACCACGAGTGAAAGGACGTGTGAAATGGCGAATTACAACAAGGTGATGCTCATCGGCAACCTGACGCGCGATCCGCAGTTGCGGTACACGCCCAGCCAGATGGCGGTGTGCGAGTTCGGCCTGGCGGTCAACCGGCGACGGCGGTCCACCTCGGGCGAGCAGCAGGAGGAGGTCTGCTTCGTCGAGATCACGGCCTGGGGCAAGCAGGCCGAGACGCTGTCGAAGTACGTCACCAAGGGACGGCAGCTCTTCGTCGAGGGCCGTCTGACGTTCGACCAGTGGGAAGGCAAGGACGGCCAGAAGCGCAGCAAGCTCAAGGTCACCCTGGAGGGGTTCCAGTTTCTCGATTCCGGACGGGGCGGCGCGGGCGCCGGAGGTGCCCGCGAAGCGGCCCCCGAAAAGGGAGCAGACACCAAGGACGACTATCCGTACAACCAGGAGCTGGAGGACGACACCATCCCGTTCTAGGGGTGTCGCGGACGCTGAGGTTCGAACGGCTTTTCACGAGAGGGTGCCATGGCCAAGAAGAGGGTGTTCTACAAGTCGCAGACCAAGTGCCGGTTCTGCCGCGACAAGGCAGGCGAGATCGACTACAAGGACACGAACTCGCTCCAGAAGCTGGTAACCGGACAGGGCAAGATGTTCTCGCGAAAGCGTTCGGGCAACTGCGCCTACCATCAGCGCAGCGCCCGCCGCGCGCTCAAGCGGGCGCGATTCCTGGCCCTGATGCCCTACGTGGGTTGACGGCGGCGCGCCGCCGGGGCTCCCGGCATGCGCTGCGCCAATCCGATCGACTCCTGACATATGCGGGACCCGTCCGGGGTCCGGAGGTAATGCCGTGGAACTGCTGTTGGCTCATGACGTCAAGGATCTTGGAAAAGCCGGTGACATCGTCAGCGTGAAGGCCGGCTACGCGCGGAACTACCTGGTCCCCCAGGGGCTGGCCCTCGTGCCGACCGACGCCAATGTCCGGCGCGTCGAGGAAGACCGCAAACGCCGAGAGGCCGAAGTGACCGCACGCAAGCAGCGGCAGGCCGAGGCCGCCGCAGCGCTCGAAGGAACCAGCGTCACCGTCAAGGCCCAGGCCAACGAACAGGGCCACCTGTTCGGGTCGGTTGACGAAAAGGACATCGCCGAAGCCCTCCAGGCCCTGGGACACAAGATCGACGCCGGTCAGATCATGCTGGCCGAGCCGATCCGCCAACTGGACCGGTTCCGCGTCCCTGTGCGCCTGGCCGACGGCGTCGAAGCCACGATCGACCTGTGGGTGGTTCCCCTGGAGGCCTGACGGGTTGCCCTGCGCCTCGCCGCCGGCAGCAGCCGACGGAACCGAGGCGCCCCGCCGCGCCGCAGAGCCCATCTCGGGATTTGACTCGCCGGCGCCCCGTGCTATACTCTGAGGGAACCCTCAGAAAAAGGTGAGCCGGAGACCCATGGCCAAGCGCAAGTCGCCACAGTCGCCGTCGGGCGCGTCGCCGCTGGAGCGCGTTCCGCCGCACAACCTCGAAGCCGAGATGAGTCTTCTCGGCGCCATGATGCTCGACCGCCATGCGGTCGGCGACTCGCTCCTCATCGTCAGCCCGCCCGACTTCTACCTGCCGGCGCACCAGTGGATCGCCACGGCCCTCATGGAGCTCTACGACCAGAACGTCGCCATCGACCTGGTGACCATGCAGGAGACGCTGCGGCAGAAGGAGTGGCTCGACGACATCGGCGGGACGGGATACCTCGCGCGGCTGGCCGAGAGCGTGCCGTCGGCCGCCAATGCCGAGCACTACGCGAGGATCGTCAAGAACAAGGCGGTCCTGCGCAACTTCATCAACACGGCCGGCGAGCTGATTCGCGAGGCCTTCGACGAGGACCAGCCCGTCGAGACGTTCCTGGACGGCGCCGAGCAGCGCATCTTCGACGTCACGGAACGAAAGACCGCCGGCCAGGCCATCCCCGTCAAGGACGTCCTCAAGGCGACGTTCCAGGAGATCGAGGCCGCAGCAGGCGGCGCGCGAACCGGGCTTCCCACGGGCTTTTACGAGCTCGACAGCATCCTGGCAGGGCTCCGCAAGGGCGAGATGATCGTTCTGGCCGCCCGGCCGTCGGTGGGCAAGACGGCCCTGGCCATGAACGTCGCCGTCCAGTGCGCGGTCGAGGAACGCCTGCCTGTGGCCTTCTTCTCGCTGGAGATGCGCAATAGCGAGGTCGCCAAGCGCATGCTCGCCTCGCGGGCCGCCATCGACATGCAGGAGATCGGCAAGGGCCATCTGCCCGAGGACGGCTACGGCAAGCTCCTCAAGGCCGCCGGCGAAATGGCCGAGGCCGCGCTCTACATCGACGACACGGCCAGCCAGACCATCTTCGACATCCGCGCCAAGTGCCGACGCCTCAAGGCCCAGCACGGCGTCGAGCTGATCGTCATCGACTACATCCAGTTGATGCAGCACCGCCGAGCCGAGAATCGGCAGGTGGAGGTCGCCGAGATCAGCCGCGGCATCAAGGCCCTGGCGCGCGAACTCGAGGTGCCCGTCATCGCGATCAGCCAGCTCAATCGCGAGGTGGAGCACCACGAACGCCTGCCCCGCTTGAGCGACATCCGCGAGTCCGGGGCCATCGAGCAGGACGCCGACGTCGTCCTGCTCCTGCACCGCGACGTCCAGGATCCCACCGACGAGGCCACCGTCATTGTCGCCAAGCACCGCAACGGCAAGGTGGGCACCGTGCGCCTGCTGTTCCAGGGCGACTTCGTTCGATTCGTGAACCCGACCTACCACTACACCGAGGCCTGACGGGCCTCGCCGCCGGGCCGCAGTCCCGGCCGGGCGGCCCACGGGGACGTGGTCGGAGCCGTTGCGAGCGGCCGGATCAGGTGGCACAGGTTCTTCGCCTTTTCTTGATGCAATTCAGGCACGACTTCAGTAAAATGCCGCCACCCTGCCGGTGGGGCCTCCGGTAGGAGGGCCGCGCTATGGAACCAGAAACCAACAGGGCGGCGGAGGCACGTCGGCTTCACAACCACGTTGGCGGCACGGCATGAGGACACGAGGCAAGCGACTCTGTGCGGCGGCGGCTTCATTGGCGACGGCAACGGCGCTGGCCGTTCTGCTTTCTGCCGGCCCTGCGGCCGCCCAGGCCGACGGCCCGCGGATCGTCAATGTCGTCATCGAAGGCAACCAGCGCGTCGACCGGGATACCATCGTCTTCCAGATGAAGCTCCGCGAGGGATCCGTCTTTACGGCTGAGGAAGCCAACGAGGATTTCAAGCGCATCTACGCACTCGGGCAGTTCGAGAACGTCGTTATCCGGCCCGAGCCCGTCGAGGGCGGCGTGCGACTCAGGGTGACCGTCACCGAGTTGCCGCTCCTCGGCCGCGTCGAGCTCGTCGGCGCCAAGCACCTCAAGCCCGACAAGCTGCTCCAACTGATCAGCGTCAGCGAGGGCTCGCCGCTCGACCGTCATCGGCTTCTGTCGGCCGTGCCCATCATCGAGGACGAGTACAGGCGGCGCGGCTACTACTTCGTCGAGGCCACGCTCGACACGGACCTTCTCGACAGCGAAGCCGTCGCGCGGTTCACCATCTCCGAGGGCCCCAAGGTCCGCGTCAAGTCCGTCGCGTTCCGGGGCAACGACTCGATCAACGCCAACGAACTTCAGAAGGAGATCGGCACCACCAAGGGCCTCTGGCCATTCACGTCCGGCGACTTCAGCCTCGACACGCTCGAAAGCGACGTTGCGCGGCTCCGGGCCTACTACGTCTCCCAGGGATTCCTCGATGCCGAGGTCGGCCGCGACTTCACCTTCGACAGCAAGAACGAAAACGTCTCGATCGAGTTCATTATTACCGAGGGCACGCGCTACCAGGTCGCCTCGGTCTCGATGCAGGGCGTCGAGACGCTCAGCTCCGGCGACCTGGCTGAACGCCTGGCACTCAGGTCGGACGTATTCTACACGGCCGCCGACCTGCGGGCCGACGCCAGACTCATCCGCGACGCGTACGGACGCATCGGCTACGTCCACGCCCAGGCGGACCCCAAAGCCGATTTCGCCGCCGAGCCCGGACGCGTTGACATCGTCTTCCGCGTGACCGAGGGCCCCAAGATCACCATCGGCCAGATCCTCCCGACGGGCAATGCCGTGACCCAGGACAAGGTGATCCTGCGGAACCTGGGCTTCGAGCCCGGGCAGATCGCCGACGGCAAGGCCATTGAGGCCGCCAGCGGACGCCTCATGCAGACGCAACTGTTCACCTCGGCCGACCTCACCCTTGTGCCGACCGACGATCCCAACATCGAGAACGTGGCCGTCCACGTCGAGGAGGGCCGGACCGCCCAGTTCATCATCGGCGCCGGCGTCAGCAGCAACTCGGGCCTGATCGGCAACATCGCCCTGGTGCAGAGGAACTTCGACGCCACTCGCTGGCCGCGCGGATGGGACGACCCCGGGGCCTTCCGCGGCGCAGGCCAGACCCTCAGGCTCGTCCTCGAGCCCGGCACCGAGCGGTCGGAGTACAGCATCGGATTCACGGAGCCGGCACTGTTCGACCGGCCCATCCGAATGGACGCCTCGGGCTCCTACTTCACGCGCGACCGCGACACCTACGACGAGGAGCGCCTGGGCGGCCAGGTGTCGGTCGGCAAGAACCTCACGCGCGACGTGTACGGCTCCATTGGCATCCGGATGGAGAGCATCGACATCGCGGACGTGGCCGCCGACGCCCCGCGCGACGTCTTCAAGGTCGAGGGCAGCTCGTACTTGTCCTCCGCCACGGTCCAACTGGTCCGCGACAAGACGGACAACTACTTTGTGCCGACGACCGGCAGCCGGGTCAGCGTGGCCCTCGAACAGGCCGGCGCCCTCGGCGGCGACTACACCTTCACCAAGATACTGATTGACGGCCGGCGCTACTGGACGGTCACCGAGGACGCCCTGGGTCGCCGCAGCGTCTTCAGCCTGCGCGGCCGCGCGGGCTTCGCTCCGGGCAGCCCGCCTATTTTCGAGCGGTTCTACGCCGGCGGGCAGGGCACGATCCGCGGCTTCCAGTATCGCGGCGTCGGACCGTTCGAAGGCGATGAGCCCATCGGCGGGGAGTTCCTGCTCCTCATCGGCGGCGAGTACCAGTTCCCGATCTACGGCAAGAGCTTCTCCGGCGTGGTCTTCATCGACACGGGCACCGTCGAGGAGAACATAGGTCTGGGCACCTATCGCGCGTCCGCGGGCGTCGGCCTGCGGTTCACCGTGGACATGTTCGGGGCCCCCGTGCCGTTCGCCCTGGACTTCGGCTTCCCGTTCGCGAAGGACGGAGACGACGAAACGGAAGTGTTCAGCTTCAGCATCGCCTGGAGCTTCTGACGGTTCGGCCCCCTGCCCTGGTGGCTGGGCGGCCTCGTAGTGGGAGGCAATCGCAATGAGACGCGTGCATTGGACCGTGTTGCTGTCCGTGGCTGTCCTGGCCGTGGCCCTCGTCGGCGCAGGCGGGCTCAAGCCGGGACCCAGCAAGGTGGCCGTCTGCGACATCCGACGGGTCGTCATGGAGTACAAGCGCTTCGAGGAGCTGCGCACCGGCCTCGAGAAGATTCAGGACGAGGCCAAGACCGAGATCGAGAAGCGCGAAGGCGTCATGAAAGGCCTGCGCGAACAGATGAAGGACCTCAAGAAGGGCTCCGACGACTACAAGCGGCTCCAGGACGCCCTGTGGAAAACGTCGGTCGAGGCCCGGGCCTACGGCGAAATCCAGAAGGGCCGCATGGAACTCCAGCAGCAGGAAGGGCTCATGCTCTGCTACGGCGACGTGCTCGGCGCCATCGCCGCCTACTCCAAAGAGGCCGCCATCGACGTCGTCTACTCCACCCGCGACATCGAGATCGACAAGGCCCGGAGCACCGAGGACCTGGAGGCCCTCATCGCCACCAAGTACATCCTCTACAACGACCCGGGCATCGACATCACCGAAGGCGTTCTCAAACAGCTCAACGACAAGTACGTCCCCG
>Ga0272441_10010295_pt1 | contig 14196 bp, 9 predicted proteins | sample SSMProp6N_FD_193582 | JGI IMG/M metagenome (GOLD analysis project Ga0272441, IMG submission 193582) | Marine sediment archaeal communities from Little Sippewissett salt marsh, Falmouth, MA, United States - SSM-Prop-6N | ecosystem: Environmental > Aquatic > Marine > Wetlands > Sediment ... | reverse complement strand
CTTCATCGCCAATGGCGTGACGACCGTTCGCAACATGGCTGGGGAGCCCGAGCACCTTGCGTGGCGTGAGAGGATCAGGCGTGGTGAACTGCTCGGACCAACCATCTACACAGCCGGGCCGATCATAGACGGCGATCCGCCTGTATGGCCCGAGAGCGTCGTTATCACTGACCCAGAGCGCGCCCGGGAAATCGTGGCCGGGCAGAAAGAGGCCGGGTACGACTTCATAAAGGTGTACAGCAGCCTGTCGAAGCCGGTCTATGACGCGCTGATTCAGGCCGCCAGGGAAGAGGGCATTCCCGTGGCCGGACACGTCCCCACGAAGGTGGGCCTTGAGCATGTGCTGGCCGCCCGGCAGCGGTGCATCGAGCACCTCGACGCGTACGAGAAGGCGTTGGCTTCCGACGATTGCGTGTCGGTTGGGGAATCGGGCCTTGCGTCAATAATCCTGCCCTGGCTCGATCTCGATACAGACAAGATCCCCGACATCGTCGGCAAGACCCGCGAGGCAGCCACATGGAACTGCCCCACGCTGATCGTGCTGCAAAAGTGGGTCCCGCCGGATCAAGCGAACCTGCTGCTGCAGCGCGATGAATTCAGGTATCTGTCCCCCACCGAACTGGACTTTCACCGACCGGGAGGCAACTACCTCAAGGAATTCACGACCGAGTTGTACGAAGCCGCCGCCGCGGGAGACGCAACTCGCAAGAAACTGACCAAGGCACTGCATGACGCCGGCGCCCGGATTCTACTTGGCACTGACTGCCCGAATCCGTTGATCGCACCCGGCTTCTCCGTGCACGAGGAGTTGCAGAACTTGGTCGATGCCGGATTGACACCTTACCAGGCGATCAGGGCCGGCACCCACGACGCCGCCGAGTTTCTCGGTGCGCTGGACGAGTTCGGAACCGTCGCGGTCGGCCGGAGAGCCGACCTCCTCCTGGTGGAGGGAAACCCACTTCATGACGTCGCCAACGTGAACCGGCGGATCGGGGTCATGGTGCGCGGACGATGGTTGCCTGAAAGTGAACTGCAGGCAAGACTCGAGACTCTGGCCGGGAAGTACGCCGAGAAGAGCGGGAACCTCAAGGACGAGGGCTGAATCGTCTGAATAGACAGTAACTGGACGCTATACCAACGCGACTGATCGACCACGGCCGGCTGCTCGATAGAATGGCCCCCCACAACGGCGTTCAAGGAGCCCCCCGATGCGTCCGGCAAAAGTAATACAGACAACACTGCGCATCCTCGGCTGGTCGATCGTGGCCGTCGTGGTTGTCATTCTCGCGGTTTTCGGGACGCTGTTCCTGTACTTCTCGAATCTTCCCTGGGCCTGGGCGCGGCTGGTGCTTGCCGTGGCGTTCGTCGCAGCGACGATCGGCCTGTTCGTGTTCCTCAAGCCGCGCTGGAAGGCGACGGCGGCGTTCTTCGCGCTGTATGCCCTGCTCGTGGTCTGGTATGTGCTCATCCCCGCCTCCAACGATCGCGCCTGGCAGCCTGACGTGGCGCAGGTGCCATCGGCCGAGATCGACGGCGACACGCTCACCGTGCACAACGTCCGTGATTTCCGGTATCGAAGCGTCGAGGACTACGACGTTAACTGGGAGACGCGCACGTACGATCTGTCCACGCTCCAGTCACTGGACTATTTCTTCTCGTACTGGGGCTCGACTACCATCGCGCACACCATGCTCAGCTTCGGCTTCGCCGACGGCCGGTATCTGTGCATCTCCGTGGAGACGCGCAAGGAGATCGGTGAAACCTACGCACCGATCAGGTCGTTCTTCAAGCAGTTCGAGCTCGTCTACATTCTCGGCGATGAGCGCGACCTGGTGGCCCTGCGCACGAACCATCGCCGGGAGGATGTCTACCTGTTCCCCACGCGCGAGGATCCGGCCAGGATCCGCGCGCTGCTGCTGGACATTCTGGAGCGCGCCAACAGCCTGGCCCGGCGGCCGGAGTACTACCGGACGATCAGGGACAACTGCACGACGTCGCTCCTCGGCCACATCGACCGCGTGGCGGACGAGCCGACCCCGTTCAGCCTGGCCCTGATCCTGAACGGCTACATGCCCGAGCAGGCCTACCAGCGCGGCCGATTCGAGAGCGATGCACCGTTCGCCGAGGTCAAGCAGCAATACGCGATCAGCGCCAGGGCGCAGGCCCTGCCGTCCCTCGACGACTTCTCGCGTCAGATTCGAGCCGGCCTCGGCGCGCCGATTCGCGAGCGGCAGCCGGTGCGGCCGCCGGCGGGCGAACGATCGCCTTGACAGACCCAGAGAGGGCTGAGGATCACGCAACGCCGGCGTTTCGCTGCGGATCGATGCCGCCCGCGAGGTCACCACGACGATCAATCGAAGGGAGCGCCGCCGTCGGCACAAAGGTCCCGGATCAGAATACGGGCGGCTTCATCAAAGCACGCGTCATCCTGCCAGTTGCTGAAGTCGTAGAGGACATAGTGTCGCAGGATCTTCTTCAGACCTCCTTTGGCACGCGAGAAACCTCCTCCCGGCACCAGCGGCTGCTCGGCATACCTCCTGATGGTTTCAAGCTCGACAAGCCGGATCGGAAAAAGGCATCGCGAACCTGTCTCACGCTCTTTCTCCTGTGCCTCTTTGACCGGCAGACCCATCCAGACCGAGGACATGATCTGCTCCGACAGTACCACCAAGAGCTTGTCGTGGAACTCCGCAGCCGGCGATCTGAGTGAGTGCCAACCAGGAGTCTCGCGCTGCGGTGCACGCCAGACACGCAGGCCCTTCCCGCGCATGGTCTCACACAGCTTCGTCGCAAACTCGCCGGCATCACGAGTGTGGACGATAGCGCATGAAAGGAACTCCGAAGGCTTCATCCCTTCAACCAAAGACAGAAGCGATTGAGCGATCCTGGCCGGCACGCCGGTTCCGAGCAGGAACTTCCGGGGAATTCTCCCCCGTGATTTCCAGAGCGTATCGAGGCACAGATGGCTCGGACCTGCGTGGCGAACCGTTTCAAGACCCTTAGCGCGGGAGAGATCGACATCAGAGAAGGTGACGTTATCGAACACAGCATTACTGAAGTCGGCACCGGCAGGCATCGTCCCGCCCATGAAGACGGCGCGTACGAACGACTGGCTGAGATTGGCTGCGGTGAGGTCGGCCCCCGGGAAGTCGGCATAGGCGAGGCGCGCTCCGCTGAGGTCGGCGCCGGCGAGCTTGCCGCCAGAAAGAGTTGCGCATCTGAGGTCCGCCCCGCGAAGATCCGCCTGCGTAAGATCGGCGCCGCTCAGATTTGCGTCTCTGAGGTCCGCCTCGCGCAGACAGGCTCGGACAAGCTTCGCGCGACTCATGTCAGCCGAGGGCAGCTTGGCCTTCGTCAGGTTCGCGGAATCGAGCTTTGCGCCGGTCAGATCTGCTTCAGGGAGTTTCGCCCCCGTGAGATTGGCCTTGGCGAGGTTAGCGCCGACCAGATACGCCTCGTTCAGATCCGCATCCTCCAAGTGCGATCTCTGAAGATCGGCTCCGCGAAGCCGGGCTCCCCGAAGATCAGCCCGTCTCAGATCCGCGTCGGCAAGTTCCGCCGGACCTCTGTTCGGGTACAAAAGGGGTCGCCAGCCGGGATGCTCCTTCCGATACGCATTCCATTTCGCGACGCTCTCGGTCAGGAGCGCGACGGCCTCTTCCCGGCTGAGCGGCTGATAGTGAAAGTCGCCGATCATCTTCCCGGCCCCAACTGAGCACAGTCTGCCGGCAGGTCCGATGGCCCGCCACTGAGACAGCGGGGCATTGTATCAGCACCCGGCCAGGACCGCTCCTCACTTCGTGCCATGATGCCTCCCCCACACAACAAAGCCCGCGGCTCGTGTCGGCCGCGGGCTTCGTCGGGGGAGAAGGAACAGGAAAGCAGGCCTCATCCGGGGGGCGTGGAGGGATTCTCAGAATGACGGGACAGCCGCCGGGCCATGTTCGATTTCGTCCGGTCCGGCGGCCGCCCGTGCGCTTGACGCATTGTCAGTCAATCGTCGCGCGAGGCCGATCGACCTGTCTCGGTCACAGTTGCCGCATGAAGGCGACGAGATCCTTCTTCTCCTGTTCGGTCAGCTTCAGCTCGCAGACGATGTTGAAGAACTCGACGGTGTCCTCGAGCGTGAGCAGTCGGCCATCGTGCAGGTAAGGCGGCGAATCCTTGATGCCGCGCAGGGGGAAGGTCTTGATGGGGCCGTCGGCCGAGGCCATGCGGCCGTTGATCATGCGCGGCGTATAGAAGCGCTCCACCTTCATGTTGTGCATGGTGTTGTCGGTGTAGTAGGGCGCGGGATGGCAGACGCCGCACTGGGCCTTTCCGAAGAAGATGTCCTGTCCGCGCAGCTCGGACTCCGTGGCCTTTCTCGGGTCCAGTTTTCCGTCGATCCCCAGCTTCGGCGCCGGGGGGAAGTCCAGCAGCGCCATGAACTCGGCCATCGCGTGCACCTGGTGGCCGCGATCGAGGATGTTGATGCCCTTCTTGGTGGCGATGACGGGGTCGCCGTCGAAATAGGCGGCGCGCTGCTCGAACTCGGTGAAGTCCTCCACGCTCTTGAGGGCCCGCTGGGATCCGAAGAGGCGCTGGATGTTCACGCCGCGCAGCGGAGGCGTGTCCAGGCGATGCCGAAACTCCTGGGGTCGAATGTCGCCCACCAGGTGCGTCGTCGCGTTCGTATGCCCGTTGGCGTGGCAGTCAAAGCACGTCACCCCTCGACTCGGCCGCTCAGAGCGACGATCTTCCGTCTGGTTGAACTGCTGCTGCGGGAAGGGCGTGAGAAGCAGCCTCAGTCCCTCGATCTGCTTGGGGTTCAGGATCCCGTTGAACAACTCGTAGTAGTTGTCGATCGTGATCAGCTTGCCCTTCGAGACATCGCCGAGGTCGGTCCGCGTGGTGAGATACACCGCCGGCGGGAAATCGGGCAGCAGGTGATCGGGCAGATCGAAATCCAGGTCGAAGCGAGTGAGATCCCGGCCCTCCTGCCTGAGGATCTCGTCGATGTGAAACTGCGGGAAGACCATACCGCCTTCGGGGTGATTCGGATGGGGCAGGGGAAAGAAGCCGGCGGGGAAGAGATCCTGCCGGCGGATCTCCTCGGGGCTCATGGCCCCCAGCCTCTTCCAGGTCATGCCCTCGGGGAGCCTGACCCGCACGCCCTCCTGGACCGGCTTGCCGCCGGACATCTTCACGCCCGCGGCAGACCGGTCGGCCAAGTCGTAGCGTTTCCCAAGCAGGTCCATGTGCTTCTTCATCACGGCCGGCTTCTCCGCCATCATCCGCTCCATGGTCGAGGCGAAGTCTTCCGTGATCTTGACCGGGGAGTAGCTGGAACTCTTCCGGCCCGTGTCCTGAGCGTAGAGAGCGCCCAAGCCGGTGAGCACGATGGTGAATATCACCAGCAGTGCCCAGCCGCATTGTGATCTGATGTTTTTCATGATTCATCCTTTCCGCTTCATTTCATGGTGCCTGCACACCGCGCCGGCGGTGTGCGGCATAGGGATTCCTCACCGCAGGGCAGCGCAGCGCGACGGAACGGCGCAGCGCTGTGCGCGTGCGTCGAGTCTGCGGCAATCACGCGTTCAGTGGCCAGCACCTTCCGCCTCGCTTTGGGGCAGTGTTTCTTCACGCACACCCCCTGCCGGCTTCCGTTGGTTGTGCCGGCAGGAGCCGAACCGGCGGCATGGTACCGCTGCGCCAGGGGGCGTGCCAAGCTCAAAAGGCCCATTCGATTCGGCGGCCGGAGAACGCCGATCGCGGCCACCCGCCCCACGCGACGGTCGGAGACCACCGGTCAGGCAGCCTCATGCCGGGATGCTATCTTCCCACGACAAAGCCCGCGGGGAGGGGCCGCCGCGGGCTTCGTCAGGGAGAAGGGACAGGAAAGGAGGCCTGATTCAGGGGCGTAGAGGGGTTCTCGGAATGGTGGGACGGGCGCCGGAGCCCGTCCGTGTCGCACGGGCGAGACGCCCGTCCCACCGCTGTTAAGCCGGCTTGTACCGCCGGGCGTTCTTACTTGTTGTCGTCGTCCTTGACCTCGTACTCGGCATCAATCACATCATCGCCGCCGGAATCGCCGCCGACGCCTTCAGGGCCTCCGGGGGCCTCGCCTCCGGGGGCCGCGCCTCCGGGGGCGGCGGCCTGCTGAGCGGCGGCGGCTTCGTACATCACCTTGCCCAGCTCCATCGACGCGTCGTTGACCTGTTTCAGCGCCGCCTCGATCGCGGACTTGTCATCGCCCTTGATCTTCTCCTCGAGGTTGGAGACGGCCGACTCGACGTTGCCGCGCGTCTCGGAGGAGACCTTGTCGCCGTATTCCTCCAGCGACTTCTTCGTCGCGTAGATGACCTGCTCGCTCTGGTTCTTGAGATCGACGACCTCGCGGCGGGCCTTGTCGTCGGCGGCGTGCGTTTCCGCCTCGCTCTTCATGCGATCGATCTCGCCCTTGTCAAGACCCCCGCTGTTGGTGATCTTGATGTCGGCGCTCTTTCCGGTCGCCTTGTCGGTGGCGGTGACCTGGAGGATGCCGTTGGCGTCGATGGCGAACTCGACCTCGATCTGCGGCATCCCCCGCGGCGCGGGCGGGATGTCCGTGAGATCGAAGCGACCCAGCGTGCGATTGTCGCGGGCGAACTCGCGCTCGCCCTGGAGCACGTGGATGGTCACCGACGTCTGGCTGTCGGAGGCGGTGGAGAAGATCTCCTTGCGGCTGGTGGGGATCGTGGTGTTCTTGTCGATGAGGCGGGTCATCACGCCGCCCAGCGTCTCCACGCCCAGCGAGAGCGGGGTCACGTCCAGCAGGAGCACGTCCTTGACGTCGCCCTGGAGGACGCCGCCCTGGATGGCCGCCCCGACCGCGACGACCTCATCGGGGTTGATGGACTTGTCCAGCTCGGTGGTCTGGAAGATCTCTTTGGCGATCTCCTGCACCTTTGGGATGCGGGTCGATCCACCGACCATGATGACCTCGGCGACCTTGCTCGCGTCGATCTTCGCATCCTTCAGCGCCGTCTGGCAGGGTCCGCGCAGGCGATCGAAGAGATCGCTGCACAGCGACTCGAACTTGGCGCGGGTGAGCGCTTCCTGCAAATGCTTGGGGCCGGATTGGTCGGCGGTGATGAAGGGCAGGTTGATGGTGGTTTCCATCTGCTGGGAAAGCTCGCACTTGGCCTTCTCCGCCGCCTCCTTGAGGCGCTGGAGGGCCATGGCGTCCTGGCGGATGTCGATGCCTTCCTTCTTGCGGAACTCTTCGGCCACGTGGTCGATGATGCGCTGATCGAAGTCATCACCGCCGAGATGGCCATCGCCATTCGACGCGAGAACCTCGAACACGCCGTCGCCGACGTCCAGCAGTGAGATGTCGAACGTGCCGCCGCCGAGGTCGAAGACGGCGATGCGGGCGTTGGCCTTTTTCTCGAGGCCGTAGGCCAGGGCGGCGGCGGTGGGCTCGTTGATGATGCGCTCGACCTTGAGGCCGGCGATCTCGCCGGCGTCCTTGGTCGCCTGGCGCTGGGAATCGTTGAAGTAGGCCGGCACGGTGATGACGGCGCGGTCGACCTTCTCGCCCAGGTAGTCCTCCGCGGTCTTCTTGAGATCCTGGAGGATCATCGCGGAAACCTCCTGAGGCGTGTACTCCTTGTCGCGGGCCTTGACCTTCACGAACTCGTCGGCGGCGCCCACGATGGGGTAAGGGACGATCTTCTCCTCGCTGTGGACCTCGCTGTGGCGGCGGCCCATGAACCGCTTGATGGAGAAGACCGTGTGCTTGGGGTTGGTCACCTGCTGGTGACGGGCGGGCTGGCCCACGAGCCGCTCGCCCTTGTCGGTGAACGCGACGACGGAGGGCGTCGTGCGGTTTCCGGTGGCGTTGATGAGAACCTTGGGCTGGCCGCCTTCCATGACGGCAACGCAGGAGTTGGTGGTGCCCAGGTCGATGCCGATGATCTTGGACATTTCTGCCTCCTCTCGTTGAGGGGGATGGGCGGGGCGGACAGATGCCCCGCATGGGAGCGTCGCCAGAGAGGAGGCAAGGCCGGTGCCAAGTGAAAACCGCCCCAGCGCTGGCGCCAGAGCTGGTTTATGCGCCAAATCCGTCCATTATCGGACAATCGGCTGCCAGATTGGCGGGTGGGGGCAATGGGGTGCGAGCCGTCATCGGGAGAGGCAGGCTCGGCCGCATCGGCCGACCGGGGGCTCCTCGGGTCCGGTGCCCGCGCCGCCGCTGGCTCGCCGAGTCGCGCTGCGGCACATCCTCACTCGAGAAAGAACGCGCTCGCGCTCCGCACACCGGCGATGGGGTCAGTCGCCGGCGGGAGGGCAAGCGCGGGGTTGAGCACTCATGGCGGCTTTGAGCGAACGGGCCGCCTACAGCTCATCATGGCCGGGTTTGCGGGCAGGCGGAGCGGGCTCGCCGGACTCTGCCTTCACCTCCTGGCATTCCTTGCTCAGTTCCTTCATCGCCGCCGCCTCGTAGGCCTCGGCTGAGGTGTGCCTGGCCGGGACCTTGGTGCAGGTCTGGCCGCAGCCGATCTGGTACTGGCGGCCCTGCAGGGCTTCCATCTTGGGGCCGAACTCTTCCATCTTCTCGCCGAAGTCCTCGACGGCTTCCTCCCAGATGCGATCGAGCCGGTTGAGCGTGACATCGTCGTCCGTATCGAACACGCCGTCGGGACCGCCGCTGATGACATCGAAGCCGTGCTCGACATCTGCGAGGACGAACTTGTAGGGCCCGCCCCACGGGTCGGTCATGACGGCCACGCTCAAGTCCATCTCCTCAATCGTGTCGGGCAGGCCGCCGTTGTGCTTCTTGTAGTCCTCGGCGGCGATGGCGACGTTGACCATGTCCGTCGTCGTCTCCACCACCTCCGGGTTGACGAGCATGAAGCAGAAGCCGATGGCCACGGCACCGACGGCCAGGCCGAGCAGGCCCAGCGCCACCGCCAGGACCATGATCACCAGCCAGAAGACGGTGCCGAGCAGACCGAGGATGACGCCCATCGTGGCGAAGCCGCGGGGAGCGCGCCCGATCGCCGCCAGACTCAGCACCAGCCCCAGCAGGGAGACGATGCCGGTGGGGATGAACAGGCCGATGAGGGCGACGAAAAACCCGAACACACCCAGCCCGTTGCTCTGCGGCATGGGCAGGACCATCACCTGCGGCTGCACGTATTGCTGCTGCTGGCTCATTGCTGGACCCCTTCTCCATGGACTTTCTGCCTGGCTGAGGCTCGCCGCCTCGGCCATTTCCTTCTTTGGAAACACTACCACGCCCTTGCAGGCCGGGCGGGATGTTTTCCGACCTGCTTGAGAATTACCGAAAATTTACCAAACAAACTCTTGAGCCGGGGCCGATCAGGTGTTAACATATACCGAACAAAGTGCCGCACCTTGCCGAGGGAGGCGCATCATGATCAGCACAGCCCAGATTCAGCGGATGGTCCAGACAGGAGCCTTCAGCCGGCTCGTGGAGCGGATCCTGGCCAACGGTCGCTGCCAGAGCGGCCCGGCACGCCGGCGTCTGGCCGAGCCCTCATCGGCCGCGGCGGCGGGGATCGGCCTGGCCCTTCAGCGGCTCTGTGAGCTGACCTACGGCCCTTCTGAGGCCGCCGCCGGCCTCGCTGAACGGCTGCTGGGGCTCCAGAGGCGCGATGGCCTGTTCGGGGCCGGCGCGGATGCCTCGGTTGCCGCCAGCGCCGTCGCCCTCCGCGGTCTGCTGGACTGGCGGCAGCAGCGGAAGGATGCCGGCTCCGCCCCCGATCATCGCCTGGAGGGCGCGATCCGCCGCGGCATCGAAGCTCTCGCCGCCGTTGTGGCGCGCCGCTGCACATCGCCTCTGGACCGGGTGGACCTGGAGGTCGTCCTCTGGCAGCTCGGCCGAATCAAGGCCTTCCGCAGGGCCGTGCCCGTGGTCGAGATCGCACCATCGCCGATCGGACCGGATGGCCGTGGCCGCGGTGACGACCTGACTCGCTTCGCCACGGCCGCCGCGGCCTGATGAGCCCTCCGAAGCGCGAAGCCGCAGGCGGCGCCGATGATTCAGCCGGCGACCTGCACGGGCGGCACGATCGACGTTGAGGCGCAATCAGCGCCGAACACCACACCCCCCACCGCCACCATCCCTGCCAACGGTGGCGCGCCGCGCCCGGGAAGGGCGCGGCGTTGCTTGCGCCGGCCGTCATCGCGCAGATGCATCCAGCCTGGCCCCCCCGGGGCGGCATGGGCGATGCGCCCCGCCGGCTGGCATCGATAACAGGAAACCGCGCCGGCAGTTGCCGGCGCGGTCTATCGCAACAAATCAGAGACTTCTGAAGCCTACACAGCTTCGTGAGGCTTTACCGACGACGACGGCCGATGAGGCCGGCGAGGCCGAGCAGAGCCAGCGCGCCCGGAGCGGGGACCGCACCGAGGCGGATGTTGTCGACCTGGGCGAACCAGTTCCAGCCATCGCCAACGTAACGGAACTGGACCCGCACATCCTGGCCCGCATACGCGGAGAGGTCATAGCTGTCGGCCCAGCCCTTGGCCTCATCGATGTTGTACGGATACGTCGGGAAGTCGCCGTAGTCCTCATCGTCGTACAGGCGGACGACGTCCCAGTTGGTGCCGTCGGTGGTGATCTCGACGGCCAGGGCATCGCCGATGGCCTGGAAGTTCAGGATGTACTCGAGCATGTAGTCGCCGTTGACGCTCGCCCACGGGGATACGATGGCGATGTCATACGGGCCGGCCCCGCCGGAGCCGACGGCATCGGTGTCCACGTGAGCCGCGCCGCCGTCACCGCTGGAGAAGTTCCCACGGGGATCGGCGCCGTCGAAGATGTTGTAGTTGTAATCCCAGCCCAGCACGGCGCTGTTGCCGTTGTAGTCCACAACATCCCAGGGGAATGCGCCACCGGCGTTGAAGTCCTCAAAGAAGCCTGCCGAAGCGGTGCTCGCGAGCGCCGCAACAGCAATCAGTGCTAGCGTTTTCATGCGGTTTCCTCCTAAATTCGGGAAGTGGGCCAAGGGCGATCTCTCTCCGGTCGCAGCCGCCCGGCATGCCAGGGGCGGATGTCCCGTCGGGTTGTGCCAATTCAGTTGAAAGACTCCCTTGACGAACAGAGAGACGTAACAGACGAATCCCGCAACATCGCCTGCCGGCGAAGCGCTGGCAACTCTCGAGAGGCGCGCGCACCTCTCGACTCTCTCTCTTCAGGGCCGTGTTTCCGCCGAGCCGACCGGATCCGAACGGTCATCACCCGACACGCAGGCCGAAGCACTCACGGCGGCAAGCCTGCGGCATTCATGCTCGATCGGCGCACAGTCATAGCGACCCCAATGACGTTGGTCGATACGATGTGGCCGAACTGCCACACCCAGCATGTCCCCGCCGACCTCGCCGGTCAAGCGTTTTGCGCAACATTCGCCTGACATTCGGGGTCTCCCATATGAACTCGTCCCAGAGCAGGCCACTGGCTCGCGCGCTTCATCACATGACGGACCAATCCGGAAAACGTCGCCGGCCGGCCGCCCGACCACCGACCGGCCCCGGCCGGACGCCTGGGCCGGTCCTGTAGAATCACCTCATGCTCCGAATCGGCCCTGTCCAGCTTTCCACTCCCCTTCTGCTGGCTCCAATCGCCGGCTACTGTGATCTGCCCTTCAGGCTGCTGTGCCGCGAGTTGGGCGGGGTGGGCCTGGCGAGCACCGCCCTCCTCAATTGCCATGCCGTCCTCAGAGGACAACCCCGGGCGGCGGGGCCGGACACGACCGTCCCGGCCGACCGCCCACTGGCCATTCAGCTTTACGGCGGCCCGGACGACCCCCTTCCCGAGGCGGCCCGCCGGGCCGTCGACCGCGGAGCGGACGTCATCGATATCAACATGGGCTGCCCGGTGGACAAGATCACGAAGAGGAACGGCGGGGCCCTGCTCCTCCGCGACATCACCTCGACGGCGGCCCTCGCCCGTCGCATCGTCCGGGCCGTCGAGCGCGATAACGTTCCGGTGACGGCCAAGATCCGCCTGGGCTGGGATGAAAAGCACATCGTGGCGCCGCGCCTCGCCGCCGCGCTCGAGCAGGCCGGTATCGCCGCGGTCATCGTGCACGGCCGCACGGCCGTCCAGCGCTTCCGCGGCGCCGTCGATCAGGCGGGCATCGCCGCCGTCGTCGCCGCCGTCGATTCGATCCCCGTCATCGGCAACGGGGACATCCGCACGCCGGAGGATGCGAAAGCGATGATGGACATCACCGGCTGCGCCGGGGTGATGATCGGCCGCGGAGCGTTGCGCGCGCCGTGGCTGTTCTCGCAGACCGAAGCGCTGCTGCGAACGAACCTTCCGGGGGCGGCCGAGCCCGCGCGGGCTCAGAAGCTGCGCATCATTCTCCGCCACCTGGAGCTGCTCCTCGAGCACGCCGGCGAAGAAGCTGCCGTCCGGTGCCTCAATCAGCGCATCAGTTGGTACGGCAAGACGATGGGGCACATCAAGGATCTCAAAGAGACGATCCGGCTCGCGACAACGGCCGATGAGATTCGGACCATCCTCCAGCAGTGGATCGCCGGTCCGCGAGGGGGCGCCCCTGCCCCCGCCTGCGGCGCCAGCGCTGGCGATCTTCTTCGAAGAAAAAGGACCGCTTGGTCTTCCCATCCCCCCGATCACGGGTATTCTATCGATAGATAAAGACATCTCGAAAGGGGGTGCGCTGTGCATGCGCACCAGGGGTCTGGGAGAGGGTGGATCGGACTGATCGCTGCTCTGGGGGTGGTTCTGGCGGTGGCCGCGCCATGCCCGGGGCAGTGCCAGTACGAGGTGACGATCATTCAGGCGGAGGAGTGCCCGCCGTACGGGTATCCGCCGACGATCGGCCTGGGCCTGAATGACGCGGGCCACGTCGTGGGTTACTACCCCTTCTGCGTGATCGGGTTCGATGTCCCGTTCCTGTGGACACCTGAGACGGGGATGATTGACCTGCCCCTCCCGCCGGGCTCGTACGAAGCTTCCTGCGGCGACATTAACGAGGCGGGCCAGATCACGGGCTCGATGACCATCGCCGATGTGGGGTTCCGCGGGTTCATCTACGAGAACGGCCAATACACTGTTCTTCCTCCTGTGATCCCCGATGCCGGCTGGTCCGGTGCCTCCGCGATCAGCAACGATGGAAGGGTCGTGGGCTACCGCAGCATTACCGAGGACGTGAATCCATACAACGCGTTCATCTGGTCGGCCGAGGAGGGCTTCACCGACCTGGGCGTCATGGAAGGCCCATACAGCAGCGCATTTGATATATCCGACGCGGGCGTGGTCGTCGGATGGACCGGCTCCGTATCACCCGGCGATGAGGGATTCGTCTGGAAGAACGGCGACGTTGTGATACTCGGCCCCATTCCCGGTGGGATTTCAAGCACCGCGCGGGCCGTAAACGCGCGCGAACAGGTGGTCGGCTCAGGCGCATTCGAGGTAGGCAAGGGTCGAGCCCTCTCCGCCGAGGCGTTTATCTGGGAGAGAGGCGTGTGGACGATGATGGGACAGGTTCCCGGTTACGACTACAGCACAGGTCACGACATTAACGACGTCGGGCAGGCCGTGGGCAGAGCGGGAAGACTGGATGATCCCGGCGATAGAGTCGCTTTCTTGTGGCAGCACGGTTCGTTGCATGATTTGAACGATCTGGCGCTTGTCGATCCAGGTTTCACTATCCAACGAGCCTTTGCCATCAACAACGCAGGTCAGATCGTCGCTGACGGACAGACACCTAGCAACAGCACGATCACCTTCCTTCTTACCCCAATTGACCCACCGCGTGGGGATGTTGATCTCGATTGCGATGTGAACGTCACAGACCTGCTGTTCTTGCTGGAGGAGTGGGGAAGGACTGATTCGCCCGCCGACATCAACGACGATGGGATCGTCAACGTTCGAGATCTGCTTATTCTGCTCGGAGACTGGGGGTCGTGACAGCGACGCGCTATCTCTGAACTACAACGGCCGGGCGCAGAAAGGAGGTGATCACACATTCCAAGATGCTTCGACGTTGGTAGGGCATCCTTCTGGTGGGACCACCTTTCCATGATTCCCTGGTGGATGCCGGGTGTTTTGACGGGAAATTCGGGACAGTCACCTATTTCGGCGCGTTCTGGGAAATTCGAAATTCGGGACAGTCACCTATTTCAGAACGCGCCGAAATAGGTGACTGTCCCGAATTATGAGCGATGAGCGATGAG
>Ga0272441_10010294_pt1 | contig 14196 bp, 22 predicted proteins | sample SSMProp6N_FD_193582 | JGI IMG/M metagenome (GOLD analysis project Ga0272441, IMG submission 193582) | Marine sediment archaeal communities from Little Sippewissett salt marsh, Falmouth, MA, United States - SSM-Prop-6N | ecosystem: Environmental > Aquatic > Marine > Wetlands > Sediment ... | reverse complement strand
GGCCGGGTCAACGACCGGTGGCGGGACACGGGCAACAGGGAGCCCGAGCCCGAGCCGGCGAGTCCCAGGATCGACAAGAAGGATCGGGGAGGAGGGAGCCTCTTCTGACCCGGTTGACTAAGAAAGCGCACCGCGCTATCTTCGTATGGGCATGGAACGACGTTCGCATTACGAGAGGTCCCGGTTGCCCCGCCGGGTGGTGAAGCTGTGCAAGCATGCTCCCAGGGGACCGGGGAGGTGGAAGCTCTGGGCCTTCGGGTACGAGGACTTGGCCGCGTTGCTGGGGACTTCCCCGGCAGCTGTCCAGACAGCCGTCGCGGAGCGGCGCTTCGACCCGTCCGACCTGGAGAGCGTCCTGGCGTACGTGGCAAGGAGGCGCGGGTGGCGAACATCAAGAACCTGAACGACCTGATGGAGTACATCCGGAAGCACGGCACCGCGCCGAGCCCCACCGACGAGGAGATCCGCCGGCTCGTGGCAGCCCGGCCGGCCCCGTTGCGGATACCGGAGTTCGAGGACAGCCGGGGCCGGCCCTGCATGGCCTCGATCGACCACACCTGGGCCACGCCCGCCGGGAGGCATCCCCCGTGCGAGTACGAGGACCGGGAGATCATCCGCGAACTGGAGATGCGGGAACAGAAGGAGAAGACCATGCCGCAAACCCGGCTGTTCGTGAAGGATCTGTCCGTGCGGTACGAGGCGGGCAGGCCGGACGGCGTCGAGGTCACCGTGACCGTCCAGCTTCCGCCGAGCGCCGACCCCAACACGTTCGTCAACTGGCTGAAGGCGGGGGACCTGGGCCGTCCGCTCTCGTGCGCGGATCCCCCCGAGATCGCCTCGCTGCGCCAGCAGCTGTCCGTGGCGGGCAACCGCGTCAAGGTGCTGGAGGAGCAGCTCCGGGATCGCCAGAAGAAGCACGCCGAGTCGGAGGACGCCCGCCGGACGGCCGAGGCGGTGGCCCTTCAGCTGCGCGAGCGGATGAACATCGCCGCCGAGGCGCTGACGAACCGGCAGACCGCCGCCGACCTGTATTCCGAGCTGCTGAACCGCTGGAGCGGCAACCTGGCCGAGGGGGCGACGTTCACGGTTGCCGAGGGGGAGGACCTGGTGGTCCAGCTGGTGGAGATGCTCCACTACATCCAGACCTCCGCAGCCGTTCTCGCGGAGGAACCTTCCGAACCCGCCGAGACCGGGAACCGCACCGAGCAGCTGTTCTAAGTAGCCGGAATCCCGCGCGTTTCACAAAAGATCAAGAAAAGATCATGTTGCCCCTTGACCATCGGGCTCACGTGCTTACATTCGTGTCATGAGCAAGATGATCAACAACACCGCCGCCCGCACCGCTTCTCCTTCCCTCATCGCTACCCTCTTGGAGAGCGTCGCCCCTCGGTCCCTCTACTCGGCTCCCTGCGTGGCGAACACCCGCCGCAGCTTGGAAGCGCTTCGCTACAAGCCTTCCTTCGCTCGCCAGGAGCGCACCCTGGTCCTCGCCCTCTTCCGGGGCAGCCGTGGCGAGCGCCACGAAGTCCGGGTCGGGAAAGATGGCAACGTGTATTGCACGTGCCAAGCCTGGAAGCGCCAGGCTCTCCACCCTGCCGACCGCGTGTGCAAGCACATCGCCTCGGTGTTCGGCATTCCGGGGAGGTGGAACCGGGTCAACCGGATCGGCTGACCCCGCCCCCCCCCGCTCGCCCGGTAGCCCTCGCGGTTCCGGGCTTGAGCCCGTAGATGAACCCCGACACCTTGTTCGCCCTGCCCTTCGTCGCCCTGGCTATCGGTGGGGCATGCGTCTGGGCCCGATGGATCTGGGAAGGAGACTTGTTCTGATGAGCCCGCTCGCCAACATTCGTCGTTCTCAAATCTGCCTCAACCCCGTCTGGAGCCATGGCTACGAGATCGTCAGGCGCGCCGAGGGGCTACCCGCGTGGGCGCGGCGCTTCACGGTGCCCGTCACGGCCCTCGCGGCCGTCACAGAGGCGGACCTGCGGGCACGCGAGGTGCTGGCGTTCAGGGCCGCACGGGCCCGCTAAGCACCACTCACCCCTTGACAATTCTCACCGGCTAGGTTAGGTTGAAGACATGACGACGTTCGCAAGATTGAAGGACGGAACCTGGGGACTGCGGGGGCGGGATCTGGTCGAAGGCCAGACCGTCACCGTCACCAAGCGCTCCGGGGAGCGCCAGACGGCCACGGTGGGTCGCGTGGTGTGGAGGGGCAGGGACGGAACTTGCCTCGCCACCAAGAGCGGCGGTTCCGGCCGGCGTGTCGGGAACTGCCGCGAGTGCGGCGGTCCCCTGGTCGATGCGTCGCACCACAGGGCCATGGGAGGGCTCTGCGGCCATTGCGCTTTCGACGAGTACGACTGCTAGGAGAAGACGATGACCACGATCATCATCGAACGCGACGGGCAGGAGATCGAGGTGGAGTGCGACGGCCACTTCTACCCCGGCCGGTACTCTGGTCCCCCGGAGGACTGCGAACCCGACGACTACGACTTCGAGATCCTGGGGGTGACCCCGAAGGACGTGGTCCTCACCCGCGCCGAGGAGCGCCGGGTCGAGGAGATGTTCTTCGACCACATGCGGGACGAGGCTTCCGACTGGGAACCCGGCTACCCGGACGACGACTACCCGGACGACGACGCGGCGGTGTTCAATGTTGCTTAGCCTCGACACCGACCAGACCCCCGTCGCCATCACGAAACCGGGGGCGACGGTCTGTCCGGCTTGCGGCAGCGTCGCGGCCAAGGTACAGAAGAAGAGGAAGGGCATCATGCCCACCGTGGCCCCCAACCCCTACGACACCCCGGTGAAGGTGGACCCCAACGCCCAGGCGCTGATCGACCGTGGCAAGGACCAGGTCGCCAAGGCCCGTGCCAAGGCGAAGCGCCAGGCGTTCGCGGAGCGTGCGGCCACGTGGACGCCCGAACGCATCCGCGAGGAGATGGCGAAGATCGACGACGCCGTCAAGGCGCACGAGGGGAAGATAGCCGAATGCCTTCGCCAGAGGATGATCCTGGAACAGCAGCTGGAGGTGGCCGAGCCCGCCGTGGTCCGGCCCGGTGTCGCCGCTGTCCAGCCCACCCCCGCGCCGACCCCCGAGCCCGAAGACCCCTGCCCCTTCTGAGGGAGACGGCACCCCCCCCCTTCCGTATTTCCGTTTTCGACGCGGGGTGCCCACCCCCACGACGGCACTCCTCCTTCCCCGAGCCCCGATCCATTCCCCCGGCCCCCGGCCACCCGGCAGCTCCCCGGCCGGGAGGACCGGACTTCGACGTTTGACTTCTCCGCTTCAAACTGCCTCCCCGGCCCACGAGGCTTGCTACCCCCTCTGCAAAGTGGGAGGCTCTTGAGATACTACTGAACAGATGAGCTGTACAAAGTGGGAGGGGTTTGGGGAACTACTGAACAGATGAGCTGTGCAAAGTGGGAGGCTCTTGAGATACTACTGAACACACGTTCTCAAGAGGATGGTGTGTTGACAACGCCCCACTCAGTGACTAAGTTTGACACATGACAGACCTTCCGGACAGGAGCGCCATCTGGCTGCGGATCCTGGATTCCCTCATCCGGACGCCGGACCTGCTTGGCACGAACACCGTGGACGATGTCGTGAAGATGGCGGACAGGTTCGAGCAGGCCCACGAGAAGAGGTTCTCCCCCTCCGGGAGGAGCGGGGATCCGGAGCCTCCGGAGCCTCCGGAGAGCATGGAGGACCCCGACGCCCATTGGTCTTCCTGTTCATGGCTTCCTCCGCTACCGGATCCTGGGGTGCCGTGTCCCGGTTGCGGGGCGTCCTTCCCGACGACCACGACGATGAAGCCGTCGAAGATCCACGGCGGACAGGCCGTGTGCCCCCTCTGCACGGGGCTGGACACCGAGGCGACGATCGTGGAGGTGTGTGCGAGGTGGTCGAAGGGCGGGACCGGGTCGCCCCACCGTTTGATGTGCCTCAAGGAGATTCGCCGGAAGCTGCCGGATCTGGACGCGAGCGAGGCGAGGGAACTGATGAAGCAGCACTGGCCCGTGCCTTTCTGAGTCCGGGGCTTGACAATTCTGTCTCAGTAGCTAACTTGGGGACATGCACGAAGACGGAAACAAACTGGAAGTCTGTGACCGGGTGGTGGTTTTCCCGGCCACCGTTGTCTGGTACACGCACCGCTCCAAGTGGTACGCCGCCGACGAGAACGTCCGGGTCCTGAGCAAGGACACCGGGCGTTGCGTTCCGGAGCAGAGCGCCGGGGGGACGTCCCGAACCACCCACCTGGTGCCGAGCCGGCGGACGGAGCGCCACGTGTGCAAGCGGCGTCACCCGCAAAAGATCCGTCCCGAGGGGCGGGTCGTCAAGCTGGCGAGGGTCTGGTTGGTCCCCGTCCACGTGGACCGGTGCGAGTATTGCGCGAACATGGCCCGATGGGCATCCCGGCTCGAAGCGTACCTCGCTTCCGGAGACGTCCGGGGCGTGGCGCGTGACCTGGACCCGTCCAGGACCACGGAGGAGAAGGTCGAGTGGCTCCTCCAGATCAACCAGTACCGAAGCCCCGCTTTCCCGTGGGACCGGAAGGCCGCACGGGAGTTCCTGGACGGCAACCGGGAACATCCGCCCGTTACGAACATGGAGGAGGCGTTCGCGGAGAGCGCCGAAATCCAGAGGGAGGCGGGCCGGACGGAGGAGCAGATCGCAGCCTCCGAAGCGGAGGCGTGCGGGGTGCTCGCCCGGTGGATGTACGAGGGCGACCGATGAACCGCAAGTCCCGCAAGGAGAGGGAACGGATGTTCGTCCGGATGGGCGGGGAGGCCCTGAAGGACCATGCGATCCTTCCGGGCAGCGTCGAGGGACGCTGGCAGATAGGCAGACCCGGAAGTGGCTTCTACCGGGCCGAGATCATCGTCACGTACTGCAACAGCCTGATCGTCCACGGGGACGTGGAGCTGGTGAACTTCTCCTCGTACTCCGGGCCCGGTGGGGCGAGGGGGGTGGTGCGCTGGGTCGCGAAGTCGTCTCCGGACTACCTGGCAACCAAGGCGGCGCGGGGGACGGGCCGGTGCGTGGCGTACTGCTGGGATCCGGACGTGGCGCTGGACGACGCCGGGGATCGGATCGAGTACGCCGGGAAAGACCCGGAGAGCTGTCCGGAGGGCTGGATCGAGGACTGGAAGGCCGTCTGCCGGGCGATCTCCAGGGGGGACCACCAGCACGAGGTCCAGCAGCTGATCTACGAGAAGACCGGGGACTGCGAGCTGGTCGACATCGGCACGTGCGAGAGCCCGGCCGTGATGTGGGCATGGCTCGTCGTCGGGAAACTGCACGAACTGCTGGGAGGCGAAGAGTGATCACCACACCGATCGAGAACGTGCTGGGTCCGGACCGGAAGTTCCCGGACGCGTACCTGATCTTCTCCCGGAGCCTCCCGCGCCCGCTCGTGAAGGCCCACAAGGAGGTCCTCGGAAGGCAGGACCGGTGCGTCACCGGCAGCGAGTTCCGCTCCTGGGTCTGGGAGAACGACCGGGAGGGCTGGCGTGTCCACGTGTCCAACAAGAAGGGCATCTGCTTCGAGGTCTCGACCTCGTTGGACGCGGCCGGGGCCTGGAGGGCGTGGACCATGTACGTCCGCCGCTTCCGGCAGGTCCGCCGACACGGCGACGGTTGCAGCCGTGCGCAAGTGGAGGATCGTGTGATGGCTGGATGGAGATGCACGTACAAGGGACACCCGTACCGGAAAGCCGATGGCAGTACCGGCCACGCCGCGCCGGGTTGGAGCACGTTCGACTGCCGGGTCTGGGAGAACGGGCACTGGAGGCTCGCCCTGACCAGACCGACCGGGGGTCGCTACCGGGTGGAAGCCGTTTGTCCGGGCAGGACCATGTCCTTCGAGGGTACCAACTGGACCGCCCTGGTGCGGCAGGCCAAGGAGTACGCCCAGGACGTCGACACGTGGATCGACGACCGGATCCTGGAGGCGCTGGAGTCGTGCCCGGTGCTGGGGCTGCGCCTTCCGGACATCGTCGCCCGCGTGTTCTCGCCGGACTTCCGGACCTCGCGCCTCCACACGGGCGAGGTCGGCACGAGGATCGAATGGCTGGCGAAGCACGGCTTCGTCTTCACGAGGGGAGGTGCCGGGGCGGGCACCCGCTGGTGCGTGGAGGCTGGGCAGCCGGGGCGGATGACCGACAGGGACGTCCCGACTGCCGGTTGGATCGATGCCTCCCGGCTGTTCGGCTGTTCGGAGGAGTGCCTCGTTCCCGTGCAGGAAAGGATCCGGAGGTAGTGCGATGTGCGAGCGGCTGGCAGGATTGCTCCGCAAGCTGGCCCACGAGCTGGACGGACAGGAGATGATCAACGTCCGTTGGCACAAGAACAACGTCCGGGCGATGACCAGGTACATCGAGAAGCGGGAAGCCCTTCTACGCGTCGTGGTGTGCTACCTGGACGGGACCATGACGGAGACCGAGCTGCTGTCGTGGATCGCCTCGCTGTCGACCACGAGCGAGGCCCGCGCCCTTCCGGAGGGACCGACACGACAGCGCATCCTGAAGCTGCTGGAAGGCCGGGCAAGCGCGTACGGGGGACCATGTTCAGGGTAGGGAACACCAACTACAGGATCGACGTCGTTCCGGAGATGGTGCCCGTCGTGAAACGGTTCATCGCCCACGCCGAGGCGAGGGCGGCGTACCGCGACGGCAAGGCGTGGCTCCTGTTCACGTTGCTGGTGGGCCTGGGCTCGCTCGCTTCGGGGGGCATGGAGGTCTGGCCCGCCGCCGTGCTCGTGTTCGCGTCGGCCGCGCACGTCACGTTGCAGGCGGTGATCTGCCACACGACCCGGAAGATGGTAGAGCTGGAGATCAAACTATTCGAGCAGAAGGGCGGCTCGATCTCGGAGGTGAGGGAATGACCATGTACTTTGTATCGGGACACCTGGATCTGACAGAGGAGGAGTTCGAGGAGCACTACGTGCCGAAGCTCGTCGGGGCCATCCAGAAGGGCGGCTATTTCGTCGTGGGGGATGCCCCCGGCTGCGACACCATGGCGCAGCAATACCTGCGCGGTGCGGCGGTGACCGTGTACCACATGCTGGAGATGCCCCGGAACCTGCGATGCGACACGTTCGATACGGTCGGGGGTTTCAGGACGGACGAGGAGCGGGACGCCGCCATGACCGAAGCCTCCGACGAGGACATCGCCTGGGTGCGTCCCGGCTTCGAGAACAGCTGGACGGCGAAGAACATCGGGCGGCGGCAGCTCAAGGATCTGGCAAACAAGCGGGAGGAGCTGCGCAACAAGCGGGACTTCCGGTCCGCTCGGGAGGAGGTCTGGACGAGCGTCGTCGAATCCTGCCTTCAAGGATGCGTGGCGGGTTTGCCGAAGGGTGCCGGGCAGAGGGCCCGCATCGCCGTGCAGGAGGCCGATGCCGTCCTGGAAGCCTGGGAGGAGAGGTTCGGAATCAAGGAGAACGACGGATGACCACGCAGTACCTGGTCCAGTTCCGCGAGGGCGTCGGCTGGGCGTACGACACCGAGGAGGAGGCGCTTCTGGCCGCATGCGAGTTCGTGCTGGAGAGGGCCGAGGAGGAGATCGCGGAGGATCCGGACGACAAGGACGCGCGCGAGATGGTCGTCCTGCTGTCCCAGGGGCAGATGATGGCTGCCCTGAACCGCTGGAATCTCGCCGGATTCGACCCGGTTCTGATCCGGAAGGTGGACCGCAGGACCAACGGAAGCGAGGTCGAGAGCTTGCGCACGCGCGCGCGGGAGGTGCTGGAACCCCCGGATCCTCCCCCGCCGCTGGGGCTCGCGTCCGCCATCTCCCACGCCCGCCACCAGGCCAAGTCGCTGGATCCGAAGTGCGCGCGGGACCACGCGCAGCTGGCCGACTGGTTGGAGGATCTGAGCCGGCTGGAGCCCGCGATCCGGATCTGGGCCAGCCAGCAGATGCGCTACACCCACATGCCGAAGAAGCACGAACGCGCCCTTCTGGAGATCCTCCAGGATCTCAAAGGGCACTACGCCGGGTAGTTGCAGAAATCGATGTGCGACCGCGTGGACGTGCCTTGACAATCGTATTCATCGGCTTATATTGGATGGCATGAGCACGACCGAAAACACCGCCGCCGCCGTCTCCCCCCACTACGCGCGTGCCATCGCGCGAGGGTGCTTCTACGAGTGCCCGTGCGGAGAGGTCTGGGACACCATACGTGGCGCGCGGCAGTGCCGCAAGTGTCGGAAGTATCTGGGCGAGTACTCCGACCTGGTCGTCGACATCCGCACGGGCGAGGCGGTGTACGGGACGGATCCCCGCGTGATCCGCGCCGAGCGGGAGCGGGCGGAAGCCCGCGAGGCCGATCTGCGCGCCGCCGCGAAGCGGCCGAGCGCGTCCCTGACCTGCAACCCCTTCGCCGGGAGGTTCTAGGCCATGGGTTTCGGGAAGCTGACCAAGGGGATGGGGGTGCAGGGAGGTCCCCGCATGCTGTTCACGGGGCAGGCCCGCACCAAGCCCGTGCTGACCGTCGAGTTGATACCCAGGACCACCTGGGCGAAGAACCTGCGCAGCCTGGTGGAGCAGGAGGTCTGGGACGTCCTGCGGAAGCAGGCGTACCGGAAGGCCCGGTACAAGTGCGAGGTGTGCTCCGGTCGAGGTCCGAAGTGGCCGGTCGAGTGCCACGAGCGCTGGAGCTTCGACCGCACGACACGCATCCAGACGCTCGACGGCCTCATCGCGCTGTGTCCGGACTGCCATGCCGTGAAGCACTGGGGTTTCTCCCGTACCCAGGGCAAGGAAGCCGAATGCCGGGACCACCTGGCGTTCGTGAACGGCTGGTCCCAGAAGCAGATCGACAAGCACCTGGAGGAGATGTTCGACCGGTGGAAGGATCGATCCCGCATCCAGTGGGACATCGACCTGACCGTGCTCTCCACCGGGTACGGCATCTCCCGAGACGTGGTGGGAGAGCTGTACAGGGGACGCAGGGGAGCGATCGTATCGCCCGAGCTGGCCCCGGACGAATACGCGGGGCCCGAGGAGGTCCCGTGGGACGACATACCGGAGGAATGCCTGTGACCAAGCCGATCAACAAGATGACGAAGCAGGAGCGGGATGCGATGTACTCGGACTACGTCGCCAACGGACTGCGCTGGTTCTGCCCCGCCATTTCGGGACCGGAACGTGCAAACTGGCAGATCACCCGTCTGTACCTCGCGTGCCGGATGATGACCGAGTACTTGGAACAGGACAGGCCCGCGCACATGCTCTCCGAAGCCGCCAGTCGGGTGGGTATCGCTACGCGCGCGCCGGGTTGGGCAGCGATGGAGGGAGCCTGGCGCGAGGCGATGCAGGACGTCTTCAACCAGGCCGATGCCTTCAGCAACGAGAACGATGAGAACCCGATGCTGCTCGAAGACGAGATGACGCACTACACCGTCACCGTCAACGGCATCTGGGCCAACGACCGCAAGGAGTTCACCGCCGAGAGGAAGGTCGTGTTCTCCGCAAGGATCAAGAAGCCATGATAGACAGCGAGATCCTGCTGGGCGACTGCCTGGACATCCTGATGGAGTGGCCGGACGACTGCATCGACGCCTTCGTTACGGATCCCCCCTACGGATTGGGCAAACGGGAACCGTCGCTCGACGAGCTGGTGGCCTTCCTGCGTGGGGGCAAACTCGATGTCGGGGGAGACTTCATGGATACCGACTGGGAGATCCCGTCCGTCCCGGTGTGGCAGGAGGTGTACCGGGTCCTGAAACCCGGAGGGTACGTCCTGGCATTCGGCGGCACCCGCGCGTGGGACCTGATCTCGCTCGGTCTGCGCGCGGCCGGCTTCGAGTTCCGCGACACGATCCAGTGGCTGTACGGGCAGGGCATGCCCAAGAGCCACAACGTCTCCAAGGCCCTGGGCAAGGCAGGCATGCCGGAAGAGGCCGGACAGCGGGACGGCTGGGGGACGGCCCTCAAGCCGTCCTGGGAGCCGATCCTCGTGTTCCGGAAGCCGCTCGAAGGAACGGTCGCCAGGAACGTCCTCGCGCACGGTACGGGGGCGATCAACATCGACGCATGCCGGGTCGCCACGGCGCAGGACGACGTTATCCATGCCAAAAATCCCCACACGAAGGGGGGATTCGGCCATGCGGGTGCTCAGGTGTACGGTAGTAGCCACGGAGCGCAGGTATACGACTCGCGCCGGGGCAGATGGCCCCCCAACACCGTCCTCTCCCACCACCCGGATTGCCGGAAGGTGGGGGTGAAGAAGGTCAAGGGTATCACCGGAACCGCTGCTGGAAAGATGGCGGGTGTGGTCGAAGGAAGTTCGACGTACGGCCTGTACACCCGAAGCGGGCAGAGCCGCTGGAAAGGATCTCCAGAGGCCGGGAAACGAACCGGTTATGTCGATTCTGACGGGCTTGAAACCGTCGAAGCCTGGGAATGCGTAGAGGGTTGCCCTGTCAAGGCTCTTGATGAGCAGAGCGGGGACCGAGAGAGTGGTGGTAAGCACGTGGTCTCTAAGGCCAGCGCCAAGGGCTACAAACCAAATGCTTTCGGAACTGAAAGCCGAGGAGATGAACCTCATGTCATGTACAGTGACTCTGGTGGAGCCTCCCGGTTCTTCCCGCAGTTCCAATACGTTCCGAAGCCCTCCCGCAAGGAGACCACCCTGGGCGGAAGGATCGAGAACAGGCACAAGACCAAGAAGCCGCTGAAGCTGATGCAGTGGCTGGTCCGGCTCGTCTGCCAGCCCGGAGGCATCGTCGTGGATCCGTACTGCGGGAGCGGGACGACCCTGCACGCCGCCCACCTGGAGGGGATGAAGTACATCGGCATCGACAACGATCCGGAGGCGTACGAGACAGCCGTGGCCCGTATGGCTGTGGTGATGGAGGATGCAGGATGATCCGCGATTTCGTGTGGAAACGGGCCTACCTGATCTCGGCCGTGTTGCTGGCCCTGTCTCTTGTCGGTTCCTACGCGTTGAAGTCTGAAGCCCAGAGCACGGACAGCGTGGAGCACAGGCAGACCCGAGCCCTGGAGAAGATCGCCAAGGAGCTGGAGCGGATTCGCCGCTGCCGATGCAAGTGCGCCCGCTGAATCCGCCAAATTCCTGGCGACCCCACGCACATCTGTTGTATGCTCCAGGAAACTCCGGAGTACGACGACATGAGCAGATTGCGTTCCCTGGTGGCAGAAGCGCGTCGGTACGGGTTTGGCGAACGGAACGACGACAACGAGGATCAGGCGTACGAGATGGCGTGGCCCGACCACGTCCTCCAGAAGCTGAAGCCGTTCCTCGCCGGCATCGGTCTGCGCCCGGCGCTCGCCATGCGCGGCAAGATGCGTCTTGAAGGCGGGCGGGTGGTCACCCTGGAGGTCGAGGGCAAGACGTCCAAGACCATTCCCGAGGTGCTGAGCTTCCTCCTTCGCACCGGGTTCCGGTGGGAGGGCAACGACAAGAAGGACGTGCAGACCACGCTGGCCGGCATGCGGGACGATCCCGAGCAGGAGAACGTCTCGGACTGGTTCGAGATCCAGGGTCCGCTGAAGTTCGACATCGAAGTCGGACACGACACGATCCCGGTCTGGTTCACCTGGGACTACAGCCGCACGTGGGAGCCGTCCAGGACAGGCGAGTTGCTGTCCGTAGAGTTTGCCAGGGTGGCGTGATGGCGGACCTCGCGAGTGCGCTGTCGACCCTGGCGCAGCCCTTCTTCGATCAGGGCGTGGACAAGGTGTTCGTGACCCTGCACTGCAACCGCCTGTTCGTCGGCCGGTTCCCGGCGAAGCGCTGCCGGGTGTGCGGAGGCGTTCCGGCCCATCTGGAGATGCTGCCGGAAGACGAGCCTTCCGGGATCGTCCGGGAGCTGCAAGGAGCGGGCTGATGAAGCTGCGCAGCCTGGTGTCCTCCCTGCGGGACGTGACGGAGAGGCGCTCCCCGCAGGAACGCCGCGCCGCGATCCTGGCGAAGCGGGTCTTCGCCCGGCTGAAGTCGTACCGGAAGCAGTACAACCTGAAGGGCGAGGCCAGATCCGTCCTGAAGGATCCGATCGAGGGCGTGGCCTGGATCGAGTTGATCCTGAAGTGGGATCCGGACATAGAGCCGCACGTGCCCGCCAAGGCCCCGTGGGTCCACAAGGGTCAGCTGGGTCGCGCCGTATCCGGCAAGGTCGCCATCCGGTTGACCTGGCGGCTTGCCCATTCTTTCATCGACGACTGGATGCTGGAGCCGCTGAGCCACGACATCGCCGGGGTGATCCGGCACGAGCTGGAGCACTCCACCCAGTCCAGGGCCGGGACGGTGGGTTCGCCCGAGTCCCGTGGCGGCGACTGGGGGAATGTCGCCATGACCCGCGAGTACCTGTTGAACCCGAAGGAGGTCGAGGCGTTCTCGACCCAGGTCTACATGCAGGCCAAGAGACAGAAGGTTCCGGTGACCGTTCCGTTGGGGGACAAGCTGGATCGGTTGGAGAAGGCCCTGCGCAGACGGAAGATCGATCCGAAGATCGTCCGGGACCTGGTGGCGGACTACCGAACGACCGTGTTGACCTACATCCTGCGCCGGTATCCGGACGCGCGGGTGGGGAGGCGATGATGCCTGTCAAATCGAAGCGCGACGAAGAGAAGTGGGAGAAGGCGAAGCAGCTCGCCGCCGAGCGTGGCGAAGCCGGCAACTACGCCTACATCATGGGCATCTACAAGAAGATGGATCCGGACTACTTCAAGGGCGAGGGGATCAGGTCCCTGCACACGCTGGTGCGGACCGGTCGCGATGCCATGTCCATGACGGAGCGCTTCCGGGCGATCTCCGAGGTCACGGCGTACGTGATGATGACCGGCCCGAGGGGCGGGCGGTTCTACTACGACGACGGCGGGAGGCGGCACTACGGGGAGCTGCCGGCGGGACGAAGGCGCGGCGGTGCGGAGGCCCCGAAGCCGAGAGCGCGCAAGACCAGGGCCGAGCACGATCGCGAGTGGCAGGAAGCCAGGGGTTTCCCCGGTGATACGAGGACCATGGGGCGCGTGCTGTGGGACATGTTCGGGGACCGCGCTCCGGGTCCGAAGGAGCTGGGGGAGATGTTCTCGGCGCAGGGCATCCAAGCCGAACTCATCAGCGCCGACGCCAGCGCGGGCGGTTCCTGGAGGGGTGCCACTCCCAGTTTCCGTCTCCAATACCAGGTCTTCGATCAGGACGGGACGAGGATCGGGTCGATGTCCCGCAAGTTTTCGATGCGCAATGGCAAGCCCCACGTCTACCACGGCTATTTTGCTTTGAACGAAAACGCGCAGGGAGGCGGGCGCTGCGGTGCGATGTTCGGGCAGGCACTGAAGACCTATCAGAAGATGGGCGTGAAGAGCGTGGGCGTGTCGGCAAGTTTGACCACCGGGCCCTACGCGTGGGCTCGATTCGGCTTCCAGCCGGACGAGCACCAGATGCGAAACATACGATCCGACTTCAAGAAATTCCTCCAGCGTCCCCCCGTCAACATCACCGAGGACCAGGCCGAGCGCTTCGTCCAGAAGCACGGGCGCGACCTGTACACCCTCTCCGCAGCCACCCTCCAGGTGCAGCAGCTCGACCCCACCGGCAAGCCCGAGTACAAGACGATCAAGGTCGGGAAGAACTTCCTGCTGTTCCACCACGACGGGGAGCCCCGCGACTGGAACGGGGTGGCCGACCTGACGGATCCCAAGGTCGTGGAGCGGTGGGAGGCTCAATCCGCCAAGGGCATCGGGAAGCGCGAGAAGGCCCTGCGCGAGGGCAAGCAGAACGCCCGGAGCGCTCCCAGCACGGAAATGCAGGAAGCACGAGCAGCGGAGCGCGACCTCTACACCCCCCGCGGGCGCAGGAGGTGGCAGCAGCAGCAACAACGTGCAGCGGAGATCGGATTCCCCGTCAGCTGGCGCTCGGCCAGGCAGCGCAGGTCGCCCGCACCCACGCCCCGACCTCCGGGCCCGCCCATACCGGCAGCAGCCCGTGCCCCGGCCGATGCGCGGGCTTCCGCCACGCGCCCGAACGTCCCTCCGGTCCGGCCAAGGCCCGGTGGAGCCATCCCCGGCGGTCCCCGACCCGCACCCGCACCCCGCGCTCCGGTTCGGCCGAGAGCCGGTGGAGCCCTGCCGGGCGGTCCACAACCGGTATCCCCGCAGGCGGCGGATCTCATCCGGCAGGGGCAGCGGCAGGTTGCCAGGGCACAAGCCGGCGGGCCGACACG
>Ga0272441_10010293_pt1 | contig 14197 bp, 14 predicted proteins | sample SSMProp6N_FD_193582 | JGI IMG/M metagenome (GOLD analysis project Ga0272441, IMG submission 193582) | Marine sediment archaeal communities from Little Sippewissett salt marsh, Falmouth, MA, United States - SSM-Prop-6N | ecosystem: Environmental > Aquatic > Marine > Wetlands > Sediment ... | reverse complement strand
GTGTCATCGCATATGTCAAACATTTCAATAACTTCCTCCGAAATTCCGCGTTCTTTCAGGTAATCAGTTTTAAGATTTAATTTATAATAGTCTACAAGGTAATCTTGTGAATCTTCAAAATGAACAATATCTTCAGTATAGTTCATCCTCTTCTTTAAGTTATTAAACAGCTCTGAACTTGTTGTAGTATTAAAATACCTTAATAGTTCTGGCTTATGTAAAGCTGCTGCAAGGGATTTTATACTTATTCCTCTTCTACCACATCCAAAACACTGCCACCTCCAGTTTTCAATGTTAATCCCGAAGCTCGGTTTAGAGTCATCGTGGTCTGGAAATGGGCAGCTACACATAATGTTGTCCCCAATTTGTTTGCAATTTTTGAAGCCAATTTTAGCCATATTTTCAACTGTCAACAATTAAGTTCCCCCTTTAAAAATCAAATTCAAACTCTTCCTCTGAAATTTCTCTATCGTCTACCACACTTTCGTCGTCGAATTTGCAGCTTATATCAAGCTGCGGCCCATCGAACTTAAAATTCATTATATTTTCCCCTGCGACTCCTCTTCTTGTTTCCAAAATGTCTAAACGCCTTAAACCTGCTGATCTCATAGACTCATCGGAGCTCAAGGCTATGAGGGAGTGAGCATACATTAAAAACGAGTAAACACGGCTCATTAAACACTATCGAACCCTTTAAAACCTCTCTATAGTAACTTTTCAGCCAGTATTTCCTTAATGTTATCAAAGTCATAGTAAGGTATTCTTATCAACCTAATTCCATTATCTTCACAGTATTTATTTTTTATATCGTCACGTATCTGAGAAGCTTTAAAATTTTTAACTGCTTGCTCCTTAGAACAATTACCAAATGTAGCAGGTTTATAGTGCTGCTCACCATCATATTCAATAATTGTGTTATGTTTTGGTAGATAAAAATCGTATCTTAAATTCCCTTTATACAACAAATCTTCAAAAGTTTTCTCTGTTTCAAATTTTATTCTGTTCTTAGTTAAAAATACTGCTATTTTTTGCTCACCTGCGGATGACTTACAGATAGGACACCTATTACCTGATAGAAAATTTCTTGGTTCTACTTCGTATGTATTACCACAAACATTATGTTTTATTTTTATTGCTGTATGTGTATTTACATAATCCCCAAGAACGGTATACTCATCTTCAACAAGATCAAAAACTTCCTCTTTAAACTTTTCTATTCCTTTTCTTTTCACTATCCCTGCTTTTCTATGTCCGCATATCGGACATCCAATACCTCTTATAAGGCTTGATGGTAATATTTCCCACTCATGTCCACATTTATTATGTCTCATTTTTATTTTTGTATTTGCATTGATATACTCCCCTAAAACAGTATATTCATCTCCTGATATTTCAAATATCTCTTTTACAAACTCATCATGTGTTCTCTTTATACGCCCCCAGCATTTTGGACATCTATTACCCCTTAAAAACCCGCTTGGCTTTGTTCTCCATTCATATCCACACTCATTATGCCTCATTAATATTTTAGTATTAGTGTTTTTATACTCACTTAAAACTGTGTACTCATCTCCTACAAGATCAAATACTTCTTTTTCAAATTCTTCTTGTGTTTTCTTTCTGCTTTTATTAGCACATTTTCTGCATTTACCATTTTGTAAAATATTTCCAGCTGCTGTTTTAAACTCATAACCACATACATTACATCTTACATGTATCTTATCGCTTACCCCAGTATATTCCCCTAAAATTGTAAATCTATCACCGTACTTGTCATAAACATCCTGTTTAAATTCCTCAGTTGTTTTAAATCTCTCCTTAACAGCACATTTAGGGCATTTGCTGCCACGCAAAAAACCTTCTGGTCTTACAGTGTATTCATAACCGCAGACATTATGTTCCATAAGAATCTTAGTTTTCCTATTTCTATATTCTCCTAAAACAGTATACTCATCACCTACTAAATCAAATACCTCTTGTTTAAATTGTTCCGTTGTTATATTAATACCCATTTAATAATCTCTCCTTATACATAACATAAAATCTTTCTTATGTACATATTATAACATAGTTTTTATTAAATGTCAAGCATGTATTTACAGTTCTGTGGTTAGTTACTAACAATACATTTATACAATTAGAAATTAAATTCAAACTCAGCATCTTCCATGTCTCTTTCATCCTCTATCTCATCATCTTCTAAATCTTTTATCTCTAAATTAACCCCAAATTTAAAGCTTATGATTCTTTCCCCAGGTGAACCTCTTCTAACGTCTAAGACATCTAATTTTCTCATACCTGCTTGCTGCATGGACTGATCACTGGAAATGGCTGTAATTGAGTCACAAAACATCAGAAACGAGTCGGAAAAACTGACATTTTCTGAACTTGGTGATCCTTTCTTCTGTGTTGCTTGTCTGTTAAGCTGTGTTGTTACGAATGTCAATACTTTAAATTGTCTCGTTAGAGAGACCGCATCTTTTACTATTTCAGCAGTATTCTCCCACGTTGAATGTTTTTTACTTTTTGTATTATACGCATATAATGAATCAATAAGCAGTACATCTAAATTATAGTCTTTTATCTCTCTTGCTAAATCCCATACTGTGCCTGTATATAAATCATTATCTGCTTCAAAACCTATGAAGTGCATATCTCCGCCTTGTTTAAGAGCTTCTTTTCTTTTCTTCTTAATTAAGCGTCTATAACCCGCAGATGTTGAACCATTTTCAAAATAATCTGGATTTAACCCTGTAAGCAGCATATCACTTCTTTGTATCATATCCTCAAGTCCCATTTCAGCTGACGCGATTCCTACCTTAGCCCCCTGTTTGAATAGGTCTATTACCATTGACAAAGCTACATATGTTTTACCTTGTTTTGGTCTACCTGCAATGACGTGAAAATCGCCGCCATATAACGATGTTATGTTTTGATGAAGAGAGCTGAAATTATTAAACTTCCAGCTCTTACCTTTGTTGTTATTTCTGAAATCATACATCTCATCTACTTTGTCTAAATCCGAATAGCTAACCCCACTTGTTTCTCTTGTGAAGTTTTTATATAAGTTAAACGCCAAATCTGCTGTGTTTTCTAAATCTTCGTTCTGTACTGCATCCATCATTTTAGTCATCTGTAAACCAATATTTCTTTTGTTAGCTTCAAATATGATCTTATCTTCGTAATACTCTATTGGATTATTTACCTCTACAAACTCGAAATCAAAACCGCCGTCTATGATAGCTACTATTGATGGTATCTGGCTGTATTTCTTATAAAAGTTTTCTATGTATTCCATCAAAGGCTGCCTATCTACAAAATGTGCTGAGTTTACCTTTTTAGGTAACTTATTCTCTTTAATGATTTTAGTTAATAGCTTTTCCTCAAATATATTCACACTATATTTCCTCCCTATTTAATGCTATTCATTTTAATTACATCTTCTAACGTTTTACACTGTAGTATATTATCTATATTACATGTATATACACTGTCTATTATATAGTCAACTTTATTCCGCATACCAAAAGTGGGTAATCCTGCAAGCATAAGAATTTTATCTACCAACTGTTCTTTTTCGTACTTTGTTAGAAAAGGTAATTTTAAATCTACCTTATCCGATATTTGCTCTATTGTCATAAGTGTAAAATCCTCCCTACTTAATGCTCTTTAATATGTGTGCTATTACATCTATAGTAAATCCATTTCCTAACATTTTATACCTCTGCGTGTTAGACATCATTTTATTTTTATATACGGGATGTGGCACAAGCGTATAATCATCTGGTACTGTCTGTAATCTTTCGCACTCTCTTGGAGTAAGTTTTCTGATAATATAATTTTCTGTGTCTAAAACAAGACTATCTTTCTGAACAGTCGTTACATTACTTGCTTTTTCTTCGTAAGAAGTTTCTATTTTTTGTTCTGTACTGCCATCTTCTTTATACCTACCTCTTTGGGCAACAGCATATAAACCTGTTTTTGACCCTAAACCCCCACTATTTGCTGATAGTGTAACTGACTTCCCCTCTTCTGAATAAACGCTATTACCCTGACAATTACTATCAATATTACCAACTCTTATAGGTTTTTGCCCTACAAACAAATTTGTTTTACCTCGTTTATCCATTGATTTTAGATTCTCTTTCCAATATGTAGCTTGAATACATCCAGACTTGTCACGCACCATTGTTCTTTGTTTTCTTTCAATACTATTCTTAATTGATGCTTGACCTGTTGCTTTATGATATGTTGCTGTTAAAGTAAAAGCTTTACCGTTCATAACCATTCTTTCATCTACTTCACTTAGTGGCTCTAAAACATCTTTGAGTAAAATACCTTTATCTTCAGGCTGATTTATGCCTTCTATGTTAGTCCAATAAAGCCTTTTTCTATTTTGTGCCGATAATAAAGCGGAATTTATCATTATAGGCTCTACACCAATATTTTTAGATATAACTTCCATATATTCTTTTTTCATTCGTACATTTTCAAGTAAAAAATATTTTGGTTTTATCTCTTTCAGTAGCATAGTAAATTCAAAAAATAATTTACTTCTCGGGTCATTAAAATTAAGGTGTTTTCCAGAAAAACTGAATCCCTGGCAAGGACTTCCCCCGATAAGTAAATCTATCTCAGGTAAGTCTTCAGCTTTTATCTTAGTTACATCACCGAGTTGTATAGTATCAGGAAACCTATACTGTGTAACAGCTGTTGCATATTTATCAATCTCTGAGGCATAATATTTATCATACTTTATACCTGCCCTGTTTAATGCCAATTGTGCACCACTTAAACCATCAAATAAACTTAATACATTCATCCCTATTTCCTCCCTATATTTTGTTTATATACCTTGCATCTCCATATCCCTGAAAACAGACCGCAAATCTGAAGCGTAAACAGGGTTCAAAGATAAAAAACCCTGTTCATCTGTTCTCAACTTGTAATACTTATTTTCACCTATCTCTGCCACTGATAGTGCCTCTTCTTCTGAGTCTATAACTTCTATGTCAATCTCGTACCTGTCTATTACTTGTTTTATAACCTTATAATAATTCTTGGCTAATATCATGTAATAGATACCGTCTTTAAACCCTTTATAGCCCATAAAATCCTCTAACTGTTGCAGAGTCTTATATAAAAATTTTGGCTTTTTAAATCGTTCGTGTTTAACAAAAAAACTTTCATCTAAGATAATATAAGTATTTTCGTAAAGCGTTTAAACCACCTGACCTTCTTTCGAGTTCTGCGATTGTCCCATAACAGACTCGCTTGCAAGCTCTCTTGATATTTCAGATTGATTAGATTTCTGTTGTGTTACTACGCTTTGTGGAGCTAATTCTTCTCCATATTTCTTTAATATTTCATCTATATCTTCATGCTCTACTTCGAGTAATTCCAAAATTTGCCGCTTAGTTATCGCTTCTAAGTCCGTCCTTAATGATATTTCAGTAATTAATGAATTAACATCTTTAGGGAATGGATTAGGATACGTTAATAAAACCCGCAAATTTTTAGGTATTTCAAGTTCACCTTTAGCTTCCATGAACATCAATATTTTCCATATAATATCCGTGATGAATCTATCGATAGAAGGTCTTTTTAAACCAGCTCTAAGGATAAGAGGGTAATATAGAACTTTCATTGCAGCACTTGACGTATTACTAATCTTAGTTTCTTCTCCCCTTGCAATCTTAGGGATACCTGCTATTGTATAAAATTTCTCTTCTGCTTCTTTAAGGTATTCTCTTAAAGGTTCTAAGTTATTATCAAACTTCAAGTATTCAATCGAAGCTTCTGGTCTCAAACCTTGAATAACTTCATTAATGCCAAAAATAATATTACCTTTCTTTTTTGCACCCTTAATGATAGTTGGCGGCAAAGAAGCCCTATCAACAGCTTCACTAAATACATCATTCTTAACAACGTACTCTGTGTTAATCGGGTACAAATCCTCAAACTCCGATATCCCATAAAAAGATTGCGGGTTACCATTATTAACAAGGTGTGTTATCGGTAAATCCCCGTTTATAGGATTCTTTACAATAAATTTCGGTCTTGTAATTCTGTTATCGTGATAGACCTCTATAACATCTGGTCTATATATTTCAATGATCGGATCGTACTGGTTTGTTGAGTTAGTGATATTAGTGATGATGTAATAATCAATCTTTGTAATATCCCTTTCCTTAACTACAGGATACACTATAAAGTTGTCAAATACTTTAAGCTTACATACCCCGTTTGTATCGATATTGTTAACCTTTCTGAAAAACTCATTAGAATCATCCGCTTCTTCCCAGCCTACTTGCGTAAAAGCATCACCAAAAATTAGCATTGAGTTAACTGCTTCTATGCAAAAATCTCTAAAGTTATTAGCGGATAATACTTTTTCTAATTTTTCTTGCACATCATCTACTTTACCTTCGCTTATAAGTTTTATATTGACACCTTTAAGTCCAAATAAAAACCAGTTAATAGTCTTTGTAACAATTTTCAGAAAATTAGTCTGACCTGTTTCTTGTGTTGCATTATTTTTTAATCTGTTTGGAAATACTGATCTATAACCGTTCCAATAAGCTTGCCAGTTATTCCTTACAGCCGCAAAATTTGCGTCTCTTTCCGTAGCTTGTTCATAACCAACCCACGGATTCAATGTTTTCTTATCTCTATTATTTAAACCGATACCCATTCGTTGCCTCCACTATATCCCCACGCATCTTCTACCATGCTAAAATCTCCATACTCTATGTAATCTTCTGCCGCTAAATTTGCTAACATTAGACTATCTACATAGTCGTCATGTGCTGGTGGTTTAGCTTCCACCAATGTGTAGTTCTTCTTATGTACTTTCTGCGAGTTCCTGCAATCCGCATAGAAATGCTTGTACATATCCGTTTGCTTCACCTCATAATCGCCAGGGATAATAAATTCGCGCCTTTCTATGGCGTCCTCTAACTTAGCATACCCTTCTGATTTAGATTTATCTGAAAACACAAAAGGTACTATCTCTATGTAAAAATCTGCCAAATCTTCCATTAGGTTATCGCAAAATACGTCCCCGTTACCTGTACCATCTGCAAACATTGTTTCTATCCTAAATCTCGTTAAATATTCAAACAGTATTCTTCTTTGTTGTGGATATTTTATCTTCTGTAATTCTACCCACGACACTATCTGTTTCATATACCTATTAGAGCCTTCTATCTGTTTTAATTTTAATATCGTTAAAACAGTTCTATCAACTTTTTTAGCTAAGTCAAGACCAGCTACAAGCGTTGCTCCCTTAATAAATTCGCTTGTTGAATCGTTATATAAAATCGCTTTGTTGTCTAACATCTCATTAAATGCTGTTTTACTTATAAACCTATTATCATCTATAAGCCACTCTAATTCATAAGACATCTTAAACGACTTTATCGTTATAATTCCTGCTTCTAAATCTTGTAATACACCTCTCATAGATGCTTTATACCTTTGATTAACTCTCTGTGCTTCTTTCCAGTGTATCTGAAAATGTTTCTTAGGCTTACCTTCTTTTTCGGCCTCTTTATTCGCTTCTATATAGTTATAAAATAAACAAGGACTATCCCCAGCTGTACCAAGCATAACAAACGTACCATTATAAGCCGTCCCCATAGGCTGAACATCTGTTATTAATCTGTGAGTATCTAATGCTTTATCAGCTTCGTCAACAATCATTAAATGATAACTATAAGAAACAAGAATTTTCGCCATTAGTGTATGTGCTCTTATCAAAGACCCGTTAGATAGAGTAATAGGATTAGTCCTTCTTACTTTTACGTTAAGCTGTGGGTCTTCTAAGAAAGGCTGAGAATGTCCAGCTCTAAATACTTCCTGTAATCTGTTAAACATTGTACTTGATGTTTCTGATGATAGTGCAAATACGCCTACATACATGCCGTTTTTATAGGCGTCTAAGTCTGTCGGATACTTCTTTGCTAATTCCGGTAATATAACAGCACATGCAGGTACTACCACCTTAAATATTTCAGTCTTACCGCTCTGTCTTGGAAAATGTACTGTTATTCTGTCGTTAGTAGCTTCTTCATCTCTTGCTCTTATATCTAAAGTTAATAAAGATTTTATTAAAGCTAAAGCAGCTTCTTCCTGATACTCAAATAGCTTTGTGTTACTCATCATGCAGCCAAATGTTAAAATTACATCAGCCCAAAAATCAGGATCAAAATTTTCATCTCCTTCGCCAACAAGTTTCTCAGCTTCTTTTTCAAGATTTATTTCTTCTTCAAGCTGTGAAATTTCATCCTCTAACATTTCAACCTGATCTACGTCAAACGGATTTTTCGGCTTTTTTAAGGCGGATATTTCCTTCTTAGTTAATTTCTTTACCAATTTACCTCATCTCAAAGTTCAATACACATGAATCATCTATAATATTACAAACTCTATCGCTAAGTAAGCTCTTAACGCTCTTAGTACCTTTTAAAGGATACCTCGATGTTATAATACAAATAGAGTCGTTGTAAGATTTCTCCATTAAAAATTCGCCTATTATCGTGTCGTTTAACATGTTTGAAGCATTTGATACTGTAGGCGTTATTAAGTTATCCAGTACCACGAACTTACTCGTTACAAATCTTTCATAGTTACCGTAGGAAGGAGTAAAATTATCATTCTGATTATTCAGCTTATACTCCTTTAATGTGTTTGTTGTTGTGAAGTATCCTAAGTTCTTAGTCTGTTTAAAATATTCCGTTAATGCCGCACAGGCTAAAGCTGTTGATAAGGATTGATTCTCTCCCCAAAGAAATACAAATCCACCTTTTTTACTTGTGAAAAAATTCTCAAGCTTATCAACGTATCTATGGATATTTCTATACCGATCGGTATAGAAGTCATACGTTCTGTAAAGTCTATACTTTTTAGGTATCCCCATTACCTTCTGATAATCACTTAATAACATACGCTGTCCTCCCCTTTAAATGTACTCACTGTAAGGATCAGCAGCAAGTTCGGCTAATTCTGCAAGCCTATCAATTTCCGCTTGTCTTTCTTTTTCTTTACGCTCTTTTTCAAGTTCTTTCTCTGTTTTTACATGAAGAGCTTCTTCTGGTATCTCTTCTACAACAGCTATATTTTTGTCGGTATATAAAGCGTAAATAGCTGTAAAATATCTAAAGAATTTAGATAGATTCGGCAACCCTTTAACGAATTTTAAATCTGGGTTCAAATAGCTATCAAGATAGAAACTAAAAATCGATTCTAAGGCCTCTGACGTAAGCGTACAGCTCTCTAAAAAGTTATTACAGTTTCTGATAAGCTCAAGTAAGTTTTGAGAGTCTTGATATTGTTTATTAAACTTTGTTGTTACCATTTCTATAAGCCTCTCTATGAAGACTACATTATTAGGCTTATCTGTAAATAAATCGCAATCTCTCGCTATTACATCATAAAAACCTATAAATACCGGAAAATTCGGGTAATTCGAAACTGTTCTATAGTATTTATAGAATCTAAGATAAAACGTAAATACTTTTATGATCCTATCTTTGTCTTTATTTTCAAATTCAAATAAAGATTTAATACCGTTCTGATATTTTCCGACTTTTTTAACCTTCCCTAAAATACTTCCATAAGCTTTCTCTAAATCTGAATAAAGATTATTTACCGTATAATTATAATTCCTAACAGGTTTGATATGTGATGTGTCAAAATATTCTGACGTTATACCCTCTAAATCATTTCCTGGAGATTGTGTATTACCTACGAGTTCTTTCTTAAAGTAGAATAGTTTTCTGTTCTTTCGTATTTCCCCTAACACAATAACAGAGTCTTTTCCAAACTGTTTTTCGCTCTTAATTACGCCTGCCCGCTCTAAATCTTTTAAACGATTACTAATAGTTGCAGGAGATACTTTACATATTTCCTGTAAATCTCTTTGCGTGTAAGTTGATAAAATTTTGCCGTTATTAACGTCATACTCCCCAGCTATGATCGTAAAGTAAGTTTCTAATACTTTAGGCTTTAATGCTGAAACACTTGATTCATTAAACATTTCCTGTAGTGTATTCATAATCTTTTCCTCCTATTTTATACTCTGAACCTATTATAACATATATTTCCTCTGTTGTCAAATGTGAAATATTAATTTTCTGTTACTATTTTTTATGTAGACTAAAAACGTAACTTTATAGGTTTCATTAAGAATTGCCAGATTATTTTAGCCTATAAAAAGTGATTTAGTTTGTTCCTTATTGCTCTATAAGCTGTATTGTATAGTTTTTATTTTTTACTAAAATAGGTAATATGTAAAAGTGGAGTTTAGGGGTCAATTTAGTTTTTTGGGTGTTTCTGTCTTTGGCTTTTAATGCTTTGTTTATTCGTTTTTACTAACCTTAATAGTATTTAGGGGGTGACTAAAGTACATTTTTCCTGACAGAGTAGGGGGAGTGACAAAGAAAATAAAAAAATAATTAAAAACTGTAAATTCTATAAAATCAAATTAAATCAATTTATCTTATAGGGGTTTTTAGGATTATGCTCTTTTTATATTTTTACCCCCTTTTTATTAAGCAAAATACTGACAGGCGTTAGTGTTTATGGGGGTGATACTATTCTGGAAATTTTGCTAATTTTTAGGTTTTTGCACTGCAAACTGCGATGAATAAGTTAGTGTACAGTTTTTAGTGGTTATACTTTGGCTTTATTGGCTGTTTTTAGGGTATGAAAAAGTTGCATTTTTTGACTTAAAATACATATTGACTAAAAACACAGTTTTTAGTGGTGACGTAATTTTTAGCTTTTTAACTTAACAGTATACAGCTTTGTTAGCGCATAACTAAAAACTATACATGTAAAATAAATATCCAAAAATAATTTATTCATAGGGCTTGACAAAGTAATTTTTTTATGTTATACTATCAGTAGTGAAACAGAGATACGCATTAATAGTATCTTTACAGAGATTTAAAAATTATTTAATTTAATTTATTTTAAAAAGCTTGACAAACGAAGTTTTATGTGATATAATATAGTCATAGAAGATATATACCGTACGAGCAGCGGGATTCTAAGCCTTCTTCGAAGGAAGTTACGAAAGTAACGCAGCTCATTTCCTCCTTGTTAGAGGGCGTTTAAACATCCTCCCTAATCAACAGCGCCCTCTTTTAATTTCAAGGGGTATTGACAAAGCGAGTTAAATGTGATATAATTGTTTTAGAATGTAGATCGTTTAAAATAGATTGGTTGTATCTCCCCAATATAACCACAACAGAGAGACTAAACTTTGGAGGCAATTTAAAATGGAAGAGAAAGAAACGAAACAGCCGGCAGAAAACGTAGTAACTGCAACTCCCCAGCAAGTGGCTGCGCCTTCTGTTGATATTAACGAGATAGAGAATAGATTTGCGAGGATAGAAGAGCTTCTTACAGCTGAGAGAGAACAAAATTCGGCTTTGAGAAAACAGCTTGAAGAAGTTGGTAAAAACGCCAAGAGTGGAATTACAGAGGCATCACAGCTTAAGAGTAAGCTTTCAGAAGCACTTGGAATTTCACAAGAACCAGAAGCACTTACCCCTGAAGATATTTTCAAGCAGTACGAGGCTAAGTTTGAAGAAAAGCTTAACAGCGAAGTAGGGAAACTAAGCTCAAAGTTGAAGGAAGCTAACAAGACGATTTCAGAGTTGCATAATGCGAGATTATCGGAAGTAAGGAAAAGAATTATCGCAGAGAATAACGGAGAGATTGTAGGTGGTATGCTCAGAGGAAATAACGAAGCTGAGATTTTGGCGAGTGTGGACAGTGCTAAACAGGCTTTCAGCGAGATCGCATCAAGATTTGTTGAGCAGCAGGATAGTGCTGTAAAGGAAGTTAAACAGCAGACACAGTTACCGAACACATCTGCCGTAGCTTCAGGTAATGTACAGGGAAGCAAATCAAAGACAGTAGAAGAGCAGATTCAAGAACTGGTAAATATGCCAGATGAAGATTTCTTGAACCCAGAAACAAATCAGTTAGTAAACCAGCTCTTACAGGGCGGATTTTAAGATTAACATAAAATAATTTTTTTGTTTTACGTAAGATAAAGGAAAGTGAAATTTAATGGCTAATACAGGAAATAGTGCTATTGCTTCGACAGAAGTATTTAAACCAACACCGACATTGCTTTACCCTCTTTTAGTAAAGAGGCTTCTTTCAAAATATAGAGAACCAATGCTTTTTGCTATGGGTGCAACAGATAAATCAAGCGAAATTGCAGGTGCAAAGACAAGACAGGTAGATTTCAAGAAATTTGGTACAATCCCACGTGGTGGAAAGCTTCTTGAAACAGACAAAGTCCCGCTGAACAACATCTCAGCAGAAAGTGTAAGTCTTACGATTTACGAATGGGGTAACGGAGCTCTTATGACGGAAGCCGCAAGAGCTTGGAATAGCATTGACCCACTTAACGAGTTGATGGATGAATTGGCTTTTGACGCAAGAAAAGTTCATGACAATGCTATCAGAGACACATACTACACGACAACGAACTCAAAGTTTGCAGGAAACAAAGCGATTGATACACTTGCAGCAGGAGACAAGTTCTCATTCGATCTTATGGAAGATTTGACGACACTTGGAAGAACACAGAAAATGTTCCCGTTCTATAACTCAGCGATCGGAAATTACTTCATTTGTTATATCTCCCCGATTCATGAACAGCAGCTCAGACAGGAAATGCTTAACGGAGATTCAGACGGTGTAAAGGCTAAGATGTGGATTCCAGTCGCTAATTACAGACCTGGACTTCAGCCACTTATGGGAGAAGTTGGAATGTATAACAACATCAGATTCATCTCAACACCAGAACTTCTTCAGGGTGTAGATTCTGATGCGACAGATTCTTACGACTCAGACCTCGATCCAGCAGGTGCAGGTTCAAGTGCAAATGTTAAGACTCTTACAGCTATCCTGACAGGTAGAGAAGGAGTAGCATGGGCTGACCAGAAACTTCCAGGACTCAGATTTAACTCAGAAGACTTTGATAGACTTCAGGAAGCTGCTTGGATTGCTTACTTTGGTACACAATTGCTTCAGGCACAGAGTGTACTTAAGATTTACACTTCTTCATCGGTAGCTTAATAGCATAATAATGCCCCTCTTCTGAGGGGCTATAACTATAAGGAGAGATTTTTAAAATGGCGAGAACATCAAGTACGAAACCAGTAGAAAAGGTAGACGAAGGAGTTGCAGAGGTAAAAGCACCAGAAGTAAAAGCTCCGAAACCTGCCTCACCTAAGAAAGTTGTTACAGAGGTAGAAGTTATTGCGATGCAGAGAACACCTAAGACTTACATCAATGGTGAACTTGTACTTCCAGAGATGAATCCAGACTCATCGGACGAAAGAAAACATTCAACAGTAGTATCAGCAGATAAAGTAAAGCATCTTAAGAATCATAGAGATATTGACGGAAAGATGTTTTTTAGATTTAGAGACGTTAAATAGTTCGGAGGGTATAAATGGATTGGTATAGTTACGTTAAGCCGCGTTTAGGCGATCAGAAAGACAGAACGGAAGTAAATAAAGAGACGACAGAAATGATTGTACAAGGTATTTGCAATGTTCACAAAATAAGCTATACCAATCCAGACCCTACCGTTATTAACTTTGTTGTATACAAAACATTAGAAGAGCTTTATTTAGTATTAGCAAGTTCATTCGGGTCTTTAACTAAGATAACTGTAGCAGACGGTGTAACAACAGATTTATCTAAACCAGTAGAAAGCTTCTCTGCACTTGCTGAAATGTGGCACGAAAAAGCTGAAAAAGAGAAACTTGAATCTGATGGCTTAGTCACAGGGTATGGGTTAATAGAGCAGACAAGAATAACAAATGGAGGCAACTATTACGCACGAGAAGCGGCTAGGATGAACAAGCCTACTGTAGATATTAGAGAAGGGATTACTTATAACCATATATTGTGGGATGAAGATGATTCAGATATACTAAAGCAGGTAGATGTTTATATTAATGGTTCTGAGACATCAAGCTACACAACAACGAGTAGGTATGAAACAATGTTTGCCGTAAGTAACGCAACAGAGCTTACAAGTGTAAGAGTAGTGAAAACAGATATTTACGATATAACAGTAGAAACAGAGGTAACGTTATAATGGCCGATTATTTATACCCTTTCGATTTAGGTATTGAGGCTGTTTTAGCGCTTGTATAAA
>Ga0272441_10010292_pt1 | contig 14197 bp, 14 predicted proteins | sample SSMProp6N_FD_193582 | JGI IMG/M metagenome (GOLD analysis project Ga0272441, IMG submission 193582) | Marine sediment archaeal communities from Little Sippewissett salt marsh, Falmouth, MA, United States - SSM-Prop-6N | ecosystem: Environmental > Aquatic > Marine > Wetlands > Sediment ... | reverse complement strand
GGTCATAGGGGTTGCGGCGCTGCTGCTCCTGTTCCTGGCGGCTGTGCTGGTCTGGGGCCGCAAGAAACAGGGCTACAGCCCCGAGGCCCTCTACTTCCACCGTACCCGTCTGGTGGAGCCGCAGGCGGCTTTGCACTGGCGCATCGTTCCTGGGCTGGTGCTGATTCTCTTCTCTCTGCTGGGCGCCCTGGTGCTGGTTTTCGGCTTTCTTCAGGTCTGAAAGCCGCTCAGATCGCTTTGAGGCGGCAGACCGCGCTTAAGGTTTTGCGGGCCGCGGCCAGCTGAGCTTCCCGGACCAGCAGGTAGTCGGTATCGAAGGTGGAGACAGCGAACACGCTCACCCCCGCCTCTGCCAGGGGTAAAGTCAGTGATGCCAGCACGCCGGTAAGGGAGAAATCGAGAGGCCCCGCCACTTTCAAAGCCCGGAAGCCCCGCTCCGCCCGCGTCCCGGCAGGCACGAGCTCCCGGGCGCAGACAATGGAGAGCTCCTCGGATGTGCGGGTCACCGAGACAAACGACTGGTGCGGGCCTGCTTGCAGGGCCCAGGCCGGGATGGAGGCGTCCGGCGCCAGGCGGCAGACCGCCAAAGTCTCCGGCAGCAAAGACAGGGTAAGGGAGTCCATGGCGTAAGCATAGCAGCCGGCGGGCGAATCCGCCAGGGTGCGGGCCGGGCCACTCAGGCGGGAGCCACAGAATTTTTCCTTGCAATCAAAAACGCCTCGGGTATAATTTCTCCAGAGGAGGAACAACCATGAGAAAGATCAGCCTTATCGTACTGGTATTACTGCTGCTGACGGCCTCCGCCAGCTTCGGCCAGGATGCGGATAGCATCTTCGGCGAGTGGAAGGGCAAGGTGGCCTCCCCCACCTACGGCTTCGCCGCTTGGCCGATCAATGTGGCCGGCGAGGACGGCGGCTACGATGATAATATCTGGCTGCCGGGTTTGGATTTGCGCATCTTCATGGGCACCAATGTCACCAAAAGAGCGGGCTTCTTCTACGGCCTGGAGGTGGGCACGATGATGTTCTTCACCCCCGAGGATGGAGTACCCATCGACGACAACTGGAACGGGGTTGACTACATCGTGGACATGAGCTGTTCCGCGGGTATGGTCTTCGCTTTGGCCAAGTACGGCTACCGGATCGACCTGGGGGTCTCCGCATTGGGGGTCAGTCTGGGGGCCGAGATGGGCATGGGGGCCCGCATCGGCAACGGCACTCTGGAGCTGGCGGTCACACAGGATTTCGGGGGCGGTGAAGAAGAAGCCGAGCGGGACTGGGAAGCCGAAGGCGGATCCATGGACTTGGTGCTGGACGGCGCTTTGGAAGCCGCCGTGCGGCTGGGGCGCAACTTCCGCATCCTGGCCCGGGTGGGCGCTTTGGTCACACCCCCCTTCCTTAACAGGGACAGCGAGCAGGATGCCTGGTGGAACAATAAGGGCGGCTTTCCTGTAGGTGATGGTAGCGGCATTGATGCAGAAACAGCCGTAGCCCGCTACGTCGTGGAGCCGTCCCCGGTGATCGTCACCGGCAGGCTGGGCTTCGCCCTCAACTATTAAAAACGAAAGCAAGCGCAATTCCGCATCCTTAGGGCTGCCGGGTTCCTTTAAGGGATCCGGTAGCCCGCACTTTCAACAGCCTCTTTCAGGTCCGCCTCGCTGACGCTCTTTTCCTTCATGTCCAGAAGCACGTGATCCTCCGCGGAGCTCACCTTGATAACCGACACTCCCGGCAGGGCCGTGAGGGCCTCGCCGACCCGGCGCTCACAGTGGGCGCAGCTCATGCCCTCCACCTTCAAAATCATCCGGCGCATGACCTTCTCCTTTCAACCAATCTCAGAGGGCCGCGGCTACCCGGCCCGCAGTCCCTGGGAAAAAACTACCTTACCTGAGTAATTTTGTCAACTTTATTTATGCACCAATTGCCTGATCATTTTTATTTGCATTCCCCCACCCTGGCGGCTATCCTCTAATATAGGAGGGAGCTATGCCCATAATTACCGTTTCCCGCCAGATCGGCAGCCGCGGCAGCGAGATATCCCGGGAGCTGGCCAAGAAGCTGAATTTCAATTTCCTGGACAAGGAATCCCTGGAAGAAGCCCTGGCGGAGCACGGCATTCCGGAGCTGAAGGTCGAAAAATACGACGAGAAGAAGCCGTCCTTCTGGGAGATCTTCTCCTCCGACCGGGACCGCTACCTGCACTACCTGCAGACCGTAATGGTCGGTTTCGCCCGCAAGGGCAGCTGCGTGCTCCTGGGCCGGGGCGGCCAGGTGCTGCTGGCCGGGCTGCCCGGGGTGCTGCGCCTGCGGTTCATCTCGCCTCCCGACCTGCGGGTGCAGCGCATCAAGGCCTTTTACGGCTGGGACGAGCGCCATGCCCTGCAGATGATCCGGCACAGCGACAATGACCGGGCGGGGTTCCACAAATTCTTCTTCAATGTCGACTGGGAAGCCGCCACCCTCTACGACCTGGTGCTCAACACCGCCGGTTTCTCAGTCGAGGCCGCCTGCGACCTGCTGGAGGGCTTTCTGCGCTCCGCGTTCATGAAGTCCAAGGTAAAACAGACGGCTCCCCGCCTGGAAGACCTGGACCTGAAGCTCAAGGTGGAAGGCCGCATCCTCTTCGAGGAAAAGATTCCCGTCAAATTCCTGGAGATCGAGGTCAAGAACGGCGAGGCCACCCTGAACGGAACGGTGAACGTCCGCTCCATGATCGAGCGCTGCGGCCAGGCCGCCGAAGCCGTGGAGGGCGTTAAAAAAGTTGTCAACCAAATCTACTTTCTCAACGAAGTCTACGGTTACGTGGCCCACACCTGAGGCTCAAGCAGCCGGGTTCGCGCCATCCTCCCGTAAGATTGCCATGAACGACCATGGCTCCCGATTTCGCCTGTCAGTGCTCATCCTGCTGGCCGCCGTCCTCACCGGCGGCTGCGTCTCTGTGATGGTGGAGCGGGGCTGGCCCCGCACTGCCGGCACCCTCACTCGCCTGCCCCTGTCCGCGCCGGTAACCATCCGGCGGGACGCCTTCGGTATTCCCCACATTTCCGCGGACAGCGAGAAGGACCTCTTCTTCGCGCAAGGTTACGTCCATGCCCAGGACCGGCTCTTTCAGATGGAGATGGTCCGCCGCCTGGTCTCAGGCACTTTGTCCGAGGTCCTGGGCCGCTGGGCTCTGGACACGGATCACTTCGCCCGCCTGGCGGGCTTTCCCGACTTGTGCCGGCGCATCGCCGCCGGCCTTTCCGGCCCCGAGCGGGAGCTTTTGGCGTCCTACACGGCGGGCATCAACAGCTTCCTGGCGGCTGAAGACCGGGAGCTGCCCCTGGAGTGCCGGGTGCTGCGCCTGCGGCCCCGGCCCTGGACCGTGGAGGATGCATTGAGCAATTTCGTTCTCTTCTCCTGGGGTCTGGCCACTAACTACGCCCAGGAGCTTTTTGCCCTCCGCATCATGAAGGACCTGCCCCTAAAATCGTGGAACGCGCTTTTTCCCGCCAGTCCCGGCGCAACCCTGCCGCCGGACCGCTATTTCGAGGACCTGCGGCGGCTGGATACGGGCCGGCTGCTGGCCGCCGCCCGCGCCTTCCTGGTTCCCTCCCCCCCACCGGGCAGCGGCAGCAATGCCTGGGCCGTGGCCGCCGGCGCTGACGGCCGCCCCCTGCTGGCCAACGACCCCCACCTGGCCGCATCAGTGCCCCAGCTCTGGTATTTCTGCCACCTCCGGACCCCCGGACTGAACGTTGCCGGCGCCTCGGTGGCCGGCACGCCGGGCATCCTCATCGGCCGCACTCACGGCCTGACCTGGGGGCTGACGAACGTCATGGCCGACTACACGGACCTCTTCGTGGTGCGCCTGGACCCTCAAGATCCCCACCGCTACATCGTGGCCGGACAGAGCCTGGCCATGGAAGAAGAAATCCTCACCATTCCTTTACGCCGCCGCAGCGTGGAGCGCAGCGTCTGGCACACCCGCTACGGCCCGGTGATCACCTCCTTGCGCCGGGGAGCGGAGGCCGCGGTGGTGCTGAAATGGTACGGCACTTTGCCTGCCGGCAGTCTGCAGGACCGCTCCCCGGGCGCCGTCCTGGCCATCAACCGGGCGCAGAGCGTCGACGAGATGATGGAAGCCGCCGCCGGAGTGTCCGTGCTGGGACTCAACCTGGTAGCCGCGGACAGCTCCGGGCACATCGCCTTGCAGGCCCTGGGGGCCGTGCCCCTGCGGCGGGGCTATTCCGGACGCCTGCCCGCCGACGGCTCCTCAGGCGCCATGGACTGGGAGGGTTTTCTGTCTGCGGAGGCCATGCCCCGCCTGGTCGACCCTGCCGCCGGCCGGCTGGCCAACGCCAACCAGCGCCTGCCCGCGGTAGAGGGCGTCGACCTCAGCCACAGCTGGTGCTCCCCCTACCGCTACCGCCGCATCGTGAGCGTGCTTAGCGGCTTGCAGTCGCCTGCTGAAATAGAGGATTTTCGACAGCTGCAGCTGGACGTGCGCTCCCTGCAGGCGGAACGGCTGCTGCCCCGCATCCTGAGCTTTGACTACCAGGACCCGAGGGCCCGGGAAGCCGCCGCTTTGCTGGCCGGCTGGGACCGGAGCGTCAGGGCCGACTCCGATGCGGCCGCGCTCTGGGAGCTGTTCGTCACCGCCTGGCTGCGTTTGCTCATCGAGGATGAGCTGGGCGCGGACACCGCCGCCTATCTCGACCTGGCTTCGGTTTTTCATTCCCTCCAGGACGAAATCCTGGTCCGGCCCTCCTCCCTCTGGGACCGGCGCAACACGCGCCGGAAGGAAAGCCCCCGGGAGATTCTGGAGCTGGCCCTGGTCCGGGCCCTTGAGGAGCTCGAAGAACGTCTGGGACCGCGAGGCCCGTCCTGGCAGTGGGGGGCCCTGCACAGCCGCGCCTACGAGCACCCCGGCTCCGTCCTGGGCCTGCTGACCCGCCGGCTGAACCGGGGGACCTACCCGGCCGACGGCGACAACGAAACGGTGCGGGCCACGGGTTTTTTACCCGGCCGTGACGACTACAAGGTAATGTGGCACAGCTCCATGCGCATGATCGCCGCCCCGGGGGAGAGCTCCCTGCTGATCATGGGCCCCATGGGGCAATCCGGCCAGCCCGGCTACCGCCACTACGATGACATGATCGGCCCCTGGCAGCGGGGCGAGCTGCTCCGGCTGGAGCTGGAAGAAAACGCGCCCGGCGGGGATACTACTGCGGAACTGATCCTCACTCCTTAGAAAAAGCAGCTTGACTTCCTCACTCATCGACGGGCATATTTTCTCCAGACAGGAGGCACCATGAACACAAAAACCGACAGCGACGGCATCCGCTGGGATTTGAGCGACCTGTACGATTCGGCCCTGGACCCCCGCCTCGAGCGGGACCTGGCCGAGACCCTGAAGCGGGCTCAAGCCCTGGCGGAACGCTGCCGCGGGCGCCTAGCCGCCCTGACGGCCGCGGAGCTGCGCGAGCTGCTGGTGGAATACGAACAGATCGCCGAGCTTGCCGGCAAGGCGGGAGCCTATGCTTTCCTGTCCTGGTCCACCGACACCGAAGACCCCGCCCGGGGCAAGCTGCTGCAGACAGTCACCGAGCACAGCTCCCGCCTGCAGCAGGCCCTGGTCTTTCTGGAGCTGGAATGGGCCCAGCTCCCGGAAGAGCAGGCTTCTGCCCTGATCGAGCACAATGATCTGTCCGGCTACCGGCATTGGCTGACCCTGGCCAGACGCTACCGGCCCCACCTGCTCTCGGAACCGGAGGAGAAGATTTTAGCCGAGAAAGCGGTGACCGGCAAAAGCGCCTGGAAGCGCTATTTCGACGAGGTCATGGGGGCTTCCCGCTACGAGCTGGAAGGCAAGCTGCTGCCCCAGCAATCCGTGCTCTCCCGCCTCCACGACCCGGACAGGGAAACCCGCCGCCGGGCCGCCGAGGCCCTCACCGAGGGCCTGGCCGGGCTTGAGCGCACCACGGTCTTCACCTTCAACAACATCCTTGCGGACAAGTCCTCCGAGGACCGCCTCCGCTCCTACCCGACCTGGATCTCAGCCCGCAACCTGGACAACCAGATCGACGACGTGACCGTGGAGGCCCTGATCAAAGCCGTGACCTCCCGCTACGGTACGGTGGCCCGCTACTACCGTCTGAAGCGCGAGCTCCTGAAACTGCCGGAGCTGTTCGACTACGACCGCTACGCCCCTCTGCCCGCCACCGGGCGCAGCTACACCTGGGCAGAGGCCAGAAGCCGGGTGCTGGAAGCCTACGAGGATTTTCACCCCCGCCTGGCCGCATCGGCCCGCGACTTTTTTGAGAAGCGCTGGATCGACGCCGCGGTGCAGCCGGGCAAGCGGGGAGGCGCCTACAGCCACGGCACCGTGCCCTCGGTCCATCCCTATGTTTTCCTCAACTTCCAGGGCACACCGCGGGACGTGATGACCCTGGCCCACGAGCTCGGCCACGGCGTCCACCAGAGCCTCGCCGCCCGGCAGGGATATCTGCAGGCGGGAACGCCGCTGACCACCGCCGAGACGGCTTCGGTTTTCGGCGAAATGCTTGTCTTTCATCGACTCATGGAGCGGGAAAAAAATCCCCGCGCCCGCCTGGCCCTGCTGGTACAGAAGATCGAGGATGTCTTCGCCACGGTCTTCCGGCAGGTGGCCATGAACCGTTTCGAGGACGCGATTCACAACGCTCGGAGAAGGGGGGGGGAGCTGGACGCCCCGGGCTTCGCCTCTCTCTGGATGGAAACCCAGAAGGCCATGTACGCCGACAGCGTGACCCTCACGGAAGACTACCGGCTCTGGTGGAGCTATATCCCCCATTTCATCCACACCCCGGGCTATGTTTACGCCTACGCCTTCGGCCAGCTGCTGGTTTTGGCCTTATATGCCCGCTACGAAGAGGGGCGGCGGGACTTTCCCGGGCTCTACCTCGACATGCTGGCTGCCGGCGGCTCGGATTGGCCAGAGCGGATCGTCGCGCCCCTGGGAGTGGATCTCAAGGATCCCCGGTTCTGGGAAAAGGGGCTGAACATGATCGACGAGCTGGTCAGCCAGGCGGAGGCTCTGGCCGCGGAATAAGCCCGAGGCTGCAGACGTTGCCGGGGCAGGCACAAAAAAAAGGGCTGCCCATTCTTAAGACAGCCCCTTCTTGTTTTACCTGTTTTGCCGGGCCCCATCAGCGGGGAAAGTAGTGCTTCTCCGCTTTCTCGGGCGCACTGAACTCTTCCCGGAGGGGAGAGAAGATGTCACGCACCACCGCGCCGCTTTCCATGGCTACGATCTGGTGCCTCTCGTTGCCGGAGGCAAAATACATTTGCCCGGCTTCCAGCACCCGGATGGTGCCTTCCAGGGTGACCTGAACGCTGCCGGACAGGACAATGCCCACCTGCTCGTGGGGATGGTAGTGTTCCGGGATCAGGGATCCCGGCGCCATCTCCGTCAAGGTCACCATGATGCTGTCTCCCCAGGCCGCTTTCAGGCGCACGCCCTCCCGCATCTCCCGATAGGGGAGCTGTTCCGGTGTGACAAACTTCATCTTTCCTACCTCCCGGTCGGCTCGGGCCAGTATGGCCTTCCGGGCCATTACTGCTGCCTGCTTTCCCGGCCTTCTTACATTAGAGGCTACCCGGCCAGGGAAAGCAAAACACCCGCCGCAATGGCGGAGCCAATGACACCGGCCACATTGGGTCCCATGGCGTTCATGAGCAGGAAGTTCGAGGGATTCTCCTGCTGCCCCACCTTCTGGACCACCCGGGCGGCCATGGGCACCGCGGACACGCCGGCGGCGCCGATCATGGGATTTACCTTGCCCCCGGTGAGGATGCACATCAGCTTGCCCAGTAGCACGCCGGAAGCGGTGCCGATGGAGAAGGCCACCAATCCCATGACGATGATCATGATGGTCTTCAAGGTCAGGAACTCCGCCGCCGACATCTTGGAGCCCACCGCCACTCCCAAGAAGATGGTCACGATGTTGATCAGCTCGTTCTGCGCGGTCTTGGAGAGCCTGTCAACGACCCCGGCTTCCCGGAAGAGGTTGCCCAGCATGAGCATCCCGATCAGGGGGGTCGAGGCGGGCACCAGCAGAGAGGAGGCGATGGTGGTTAGAATGGGAAAGAGAATTTTCACCCGCTTGCTCACCTGCTTGATCTCCGACATGACAATGACCCGTTCCTTTTTGGTGGTCAGGGCGCGGATGATCGGCGGCTGGATGATAGGCACCAGGGCCATGTAAGAGTAAGCCGCCACGGCGATGGGTCCCAGCAGGTGGTCCGCCAGCTTGGAAGTCAGGTAGATGGCCGTGGGGCCGTCAGCGCCTCCGATAATGGCGATGGAGGCCGCCTCTGGAAAGGCAAAACCCAAAAGCTTTGCGCCGATCAGGGTGGCAAAGATACCGAACTGGGCGGCCGCTCCCAACAGGAAGGTCTGCGGCTTGGCCAGCAGGGGGCCGAAATCGGTCATGGCCCCTATCCCCAGGAAGATCAAGGGCGGGAAGATCCCGGACCTGATCCCGAAATAGAAATAGTTTAGGAGTCCGCCCTCTTCCATCAGTCCGGCCAGGGGCAGGTTGACCAGAATGGCCCCGAAGCCGATGGGGATCAGCAGCAGCGGCTCGTAACGTTTGGCGATGCCCAGGTAGATGAGCAGGCCGCCGACCGCAATCATGAGAATATTTTCCCAGACCAGGGCTGAACAGCCCGTGCATTGAAAGAAGTCGATGATCAGTCTCAAGATATTCATGCGCCCTCCCTTACTGGATGTTCAACAGCAGTTGATTGGCGCTTACATTATCTCCCTGACGCACAGAGACATCGGACACCACGCCGGCAGCGGGGGCCTGCACGTCGATATCCATTTTCATGGCTTCCATGATCAGCACCACCTGGCCGGCGGTCACCTGCTGCCCATCGCTCACCTTGAGCTCCTTGACCACACCGGTCATAGGCGCCAGCAGAGCGCCCGCCGCGGGAGCTGCCGCGGGAGCTGCCGCAGGGGCGGGGCGGGGCGCAGCCGCGGGTGCTGCCTTGGGCGCAGCCGCGGGGGCGGGCGCGGCCGCGGGGACCGCCTTGGCGTGTTCCTCGGGAAGCAACGTCACGCGATAGATCTTTCCCTCTCTGTTAATGGTGATCTCGTTCCCCTTCTTCTCTATGTCCACCGTGTATGTATCGCCTTCAAACTGAAATCGTATTTTCTTCTTCATCGCTTACTCTCCAATCCCTCTGTTGACAAACTTGCCCCCCACAATCCAGGGGCTGACCCGGTCCGTTGGGCTGCTTTTCCAAACCTCAGCCGAATAGGGGAAATATTCCTCTTCCTCGATGGCCAGAAAGGCGGCGACCGCGGCGATCAGCCAGCCGTCACCCCCGGCACGTTTCTTAGCCGCCGAAGCCGGGGCTTCCGCGGACGGGACGGGGGCGGACGAAGCCGCCGCTTCTTTGAAGGTCCGCTTCAGAACCGCCATCATGAAGCTCAGGAAAGTCAGGAAACCGAACACCACCGCCATCCCCAGAAAAGTGGCAAAAACGCTGTACATCATGGTCTCTGTATTCATCGTCTGCCTGCCTTTACAGGGGGATATTCCCGTGCTTCTTGACGGGCCGGTCCTCCCGTTTGCGGCTGTACATCTCCAGAGAGCGGATCATCTCGATGCGGGCATGGCGCGGCTCGATGATGTCGTCCACGTAGCCGTAGCCCGCGGAGATGAAGGGATTCATCACAGTTTCGCGGAACTCGTCGATCTTCTGCTGCCGCATGGCCTGGGGATCTTCCGCGGCCTTGATATCGCGGCGGAAGATGACGTTGGCCGCGCCCTCGGCGCCCATGACCGCGATCTCGGCTGAGGGCAAAGCCAGCACGCGGTCGAAGCCCAGGGTTTTGCCGGACATGGCGATGAAGGAGCCGCCGTAGGACTTGCGCAAGATCAGGGCGATCTTGGGAACCGTGGCTTCCGCGATGGCGTAGAGCAATTTGGCGCCGTGGCGGATGATGCCGCCGTGCTCCTGGGCGATCCCGGGCAGGAACCCGGGTACGTCCACCAGGCTGACAATGGGGATGTTGAAGCAGTCGCAGAACCTGACAAAGCGCGCGGCCTTGTCCGAGGAGTTGATATCCAAAGCCCCGGCATAGAAACTGGTCTGGTTGCAGAGCATGCCCACGGTGCGGCCGTTCAGCTTGGCGAAGCCGACCACCACATTGGGAGCATAATCCCTGTGCACCTCCAGGAAGGAGTCCTTGTCGCAGATGGCGGCGATGAAGTCCCGGACGTCATAGGGACGCTTGGGGTTTTCCGGCAGCAGGTCCATCAGCTCCGGGGTTTCCCGGTCCGCCGGATCTCCGGTGTCCACCACCGGGGGCTGCTCCATGTTGTTGGAAGGGAGGTAGCCCAGAAGCCGGCGCAGGAAATCCATGCATTCCTGCTCGCTTGCAAAACGGAAATGGGCCACCCCGCTCTTGCCGCAGTGGGCGCCGGCGCCGCCCAGCTCCTCGTGGGAGATATCTTCACCGGTGACCGCCCGGATGACATCCGGCCCGGTGATATACATGTTGCTGACCCCGTCGACCATGAGCACAAAATCGGTGATGGCCGGCGAATATACGGCGCCGCCCGCACACGGGCCCAGAATTACCGAGAACTGGGGGATCACCCCCGAGGCCAGGGTATTGGCCCTGAAGATCTGGGCATAACCGTGCAGGGAGAGGATACCCTCCTGGATACGGGCCCCGCCGGAATCGTTGATCTGAATGAAGGGCGTACCGTTTTTCATGGCCAGTTTAGCCGCCTGGGCGATACGCTCGGCGTGCATTTCCCCCAGGGATCCCCCCAGAACCGTAAAATCCTGGGCGAAGAGGCAGACCTGTTGACCGTTCACCTTACCGGAACCACTGACCACGCCGTCGCCGAAATATTTCTTTTTCGCCACCCCGAAATCAGTGGCGCGGATCGTCATGTAGGGCTGCTGCTCGATAAAGGAGCCCTCATCCAGGAGCAGAGCAATGCGCTCCCGGGCGGTCAGCTTGCCCTTGTTGTGCTGGGCCTCGATTCTGTCCGCTCCCCCACCTTCCAGCATGCGGGCTTTGTTTTCCCTCAATCTGTCAATCGCTTCCTGATTACTCACTTGCTCCTCCCAATACGGTATTCCATTTCTACATGGCTTGTGTGTTATTCTAGAGCTTGGAAAATCGTCTGAACTGTGAAGAATTATACGCCAAGCCGAGTATTTTTGTCAAATAATTTTTGAAAAAAAATTTGAATTCCTAGAAGTTTTTCAGTCCTCCGGCTGCCCGGAGCGCGGCATGCCGGTGGTCAAATTCGCCTTGATGGCCGCCACCCACTGGGCGGGATAGGGGATGCGGAAGGCCGCCTTCTCTTCTTGACCCTCCGGTCCCATAAAGCGGATGGCCACTACGTTCTGGTGCAGCGGCTTGTTCTTGTGCATATCCGTGACGCCGATATAGGTGATGGCCTTGCCGGGGATGGTCAGCTCCACCCGGGAGAAGCGGGCCCGGTAGTAGAGGGCGTCCCGCAGCAGCACCAGGGCTCCGGAGCTGCGCAGGGGCCGGCCTGGTTCCGAGTCCAGGCCGTAATAGTTGACCCCGAAACCGGTCAGGATAATCTGCTCACTGGGAAATTTGCGGGTGATCCTGCGGGTCTCGTGCTGGCGCATGTAGGCCAGGTAGAAGACGATGCCCATGAAAACCAGGGCAAAGACAAGCCAGCTTGGATTGGTCAGGCCTTCGGCGGCATTCATTCGATTCTCCCCAGGTAGCGCAGGACCCGCCGCTTGGCCAGGGAGTAGAGGACACCCCTGCGGCCGCTCTGCAGGCTGGCCAGAAAAGAATCGGCGATCGCCTCCTCGCTCTTGCCTTTGCCTCGCAGCTCATGGATATGTTCCTTATTCATTTCCAGAAGACGCTCCAGCTCGCTCTGCCGCCTGCCGGAGGAGAGCAGAAGAACCAGCACAGCCACCACCAGCGACAGCCCCACGGTCAGGGCGAAATCGTAGGCGGGATCGGCCACGACCACGCGGAAGATGGAGTTGGGATTGCCGGCATTGAAGATGGCGTAGAAAGTGAGGAGCATGAAAATGACCAGGAGAATATAGAGGCTCAGGCGAAGCGGCTGTTTCACGCTTTGGATCCTTTCTTAAAAAAAATATGGGACGGATTCCTCCGTCCCATATCTTAACGGTTAGCTGTGTTCGAGGCAAGCGACGGTCGCTTATTCGATGACCACCTTGAGCTCTTCGCCCACGGCCATCTTCTTCCACTCGGCCTCGGCTTTCGCCCAGGCCTCGTCGGTGGCCTCGGTGTCCCACACCGCCAGGCCGCGCTCCTCCCGGGAGGCGCCGGGCAGCAGGTTGTCCAGCACAATGCCGAATATGGCCGTCACGGCCATACCGGTGGTGAGTATCGTCTGCAGAATCGCCCCGATGATCTGAGCCGCCTGCCCGGACGCCGCCCAGTTTATGGCATTGGCGTTGAAGTGAGCCGGGAAGCTCAGGCCCGCGAAGAAAGAGATACCGATGATGAACAGGTTGCGGGCGTTGTTCAGGTTGGTGAACTGCAGGTTGGAAAGCCCCACGGCGGCGATCAGGCCGAACAGCCCCACGAACATGGAGCCTACCACGGGCTGCGGCATAGTCGCCAGGGTGGCGCCGAACTTGCCGAACATGGGTAAAATCAGCATCACGACGGCGCCGGCGCGGATTACCCGGCGGCTGGCCACGCGGGTCAGGCCGATGGCGCCGATGTTCTCCGAGTAGGAGGTGGTGCCGTTGCAGGTCTGGAAGAGGCTGGCGATCAGACAGCCCAGACCCTCGGCGCCCAGGCCGCGGGAGATCATGCGCTCGGTGGGTACCGGCGCTTCGGAGATGCGGGCGCAGGAGTAGTAGTCACCGATGGACTCCACCATGGAACCCAGGTAACCGGCGAGCATACCCAGCGAGCCGGCCAGGGTGATCTCGTTGAACGCCGGGAAGCCCCACTTGAAAGGCACCGCCGGGCGCAGCCAGAACCAGGGCGCGGCTTTGATCAGGCCGACGTTGCCCATCACATTGGCGGGATTTCCCTCGGCAATCCAGCCCGCATAGGTGCCGATGATGGCCGCCAGCCAGCCGGTAATAATGGCCAGCAAAACCGGGAAGAGCAGAAAGACCTTGGCCTTGCGGGAGAAAACCTGAGAGTAGAGGATCAACGCCGCCAGGGTAATCAGGGAGACGACCCAGTTGCCGGCCATCCAGGGGGCGCCGATGCCGTACAGCGCCAAGCCGATCATGGCGATTGTCGGGCCGATGGCGATGGGGCTGATGATCCGCTTGACATAGCCCATGAGCCCGGTGTAGCCCAGGACGATCTCAAAGACCGAGGCGAACATCACCGCGGCGGAAACCTGCTGGATCATGATCTCCCAGCCCAAACCTTTGGCCCCCACCATGCCCACGATGGCGAACATGGGCCCCAGGAAGGAGAAGGTTCCTCCCTGGATAATCGGCAGGCGGTTGCCCAGGGGCGACTGCTGGATCAGTGTGGTGATCCCGGAGACGAAGAACATGGTGGAAATCAGCAATGCCAGCTCCTCCTGGGGGAGCCCCATCGCGCCACCGACGATAAAGGGAATCAGCACCGTCGCTCCGAACATGGTCAGGTACTGCTGAATCCCCAAGAAAATCGCCAACCCCATTGGGGGTCGGCTCCCGATTGGGTAGATTACCCAACCTTTGGCTACTGCAGCCTGGTTGCTCATAAAAGAACCTCCATTCCTTTAATTTGGTCCCATTAAAAAATAAAAGCATTCTTCTTCAGGATCTCTCCCTTGAAGAATGCTTTCCTTCCTTGGTTTACGGAAGCTGCTGACAGATCTCGTCATACATCTCCGGTCGCCTGTCCCGGAAGAACTGCCAGCCGTCCCGGACCTCCCGGATCAGCTCCAGGTCGAGGTCCGCGATCACCACCTCGTCCTTGTCGGTGCTGCCCTTGACGAGCATCTTGCCCCGGGGATCCACGAAATAGCTGGACCCGTAGAAGGTGCCGAACTCCCAGGGTTTCTCCAAACCCACCCGGTTGTTGGCCCCGATGAACACCCCGTTGGCCACCGCCTGGGCGGGCTGCTCAAGCTCCCAGAGGTACTGGGATTTCCCCGCCGTGGTGGCGGAGGGGTTGAAAAGGATCTCCGCACCGTTCAGGGCCAGGATGCGAGCACACTCCG
>Ga0272441_10010290_pt1 | contig 14203 bp, 15 predicted proteins | sample SSMProp6N_FD_193582 | JGI IMG/M metagenome (GOLD analysis project Ga0272441, IMG submission 193582) | Marine sediment archaeal communities from Little Sippewissett salt marsh, Falmouth, MA, United States - SSM-Prop-6N | ecosystem: Environmental > Aquatic > Marine > Wetlands > Sediment ... | reverse complement strand
TCTTACCGAAATGGAACACATAGGCGATGGAAGTATAAAATTATTTAATTCTTTAACTTCGGTTTATGCTGGCTCACCGAGAATATTATTAGAAATCGGAAGATCTGGAAATAAATTATACTGGAATGGCTCCGCATGGGTTACATCTGATGAAACTTATACACAGGCAACAGATCCAGTAACATTTAATACTAATTGTCCAACCTTGCCGATAAATGGTGAAAAATACGGACAATTTACAATTGTTTTTCCAAATTCTAATATAATAAGTTCTTACTCAGATTTAATTGCTAATCTTAACGTAGATATAGGATACCTAACAACAAATCCTACAATTGAACCTAATGCGACATTTAGAACAGATGAATTGATATCTTTTTTTGAATCATCAATTAAATTAGGAAGTGATCAAATTAAATGGATTATAAAAATAGAAGGGGTCTGGTATTGGCTTAATAGTGGGGTTCTTGAAGCTTCGAATGAAACCTATTCTCAATCGAATACAATTGAAGAATTAAACAGTTATATTGATGATATAATATCAGCTTCATCAAGTTGTAAGATAAGATTATTTCTTCATTCGGAGGATGGAACAACTACTCCAGTGTTAGATAGTATAATAATTAATTTTTCTTACGGAGGAGAAGACCCTGAGACATTAGGATATTGCACAGTTTGGGGCTATATATATGACTCTGAAGGAATGAAAGATACCAGGACTATAACTATTCAATTAAACAAAGAAAAAAGCCAATATAAAAATGAAGCAATAGTCAGAAGGAAGTCAATAACGATTATTCCGGATGTTAATAAATATTGGGAGGCTAATTTAATCGAAAATGAAAATATGGAAATGGGTACTGGTTATATTTTTGATTTTGGGAATGGAGAGATTGACGAAGTTGTTGTCCCTAATGAGATCCAGAAAAACTATAATGATTTGGAGGAATTATCATGAGTTCACCAAGCATAGAATCTATAAGAAAGTTATTAGAAGGTTATGGGATAATAAATACTATTTTAGGAGATGATTGGATTAGTGATTGCCGGGATAATGAAATAATTCCTCACGTGAATGAGATTACTCGGAATGTTTTTACAGGTGAAGAAACGGTAACTGAATATTATAACGGGAATGGTCAAGACACTTTGATTCTTAATAGACGTCCGGTGAATGAAATTGTCAGTATTGCCCATGTTGGGACGGCTGCAATTGGAAACTTTTCTAATGCGGTCGAATTGATTTCAGCTGAGGGAATTATTAAAGCTCGGGATAGTTACTCTGAAGGAGTTTATTCACCTATTTTTTTCAAAGGGAATAAAAATATCAAAGTGACTTATAAATACGGAATGACGGATTATCCAAGTGATGTCTCAAGAGCAATTAAAAACCTTGTGGCAGCGAAGGCCCTGGCTTTAATTGGAGCCCGAACTGGTGGGGGGTCTGTTCAGGTTCAATCCCATGGAAGAAATTATGGCAGCCATGGAAAATATACAGATATTAGGAAGGAGCTTGTTTCATCAGCTTATCAGCTTCTTAGAAAGTATATGACTTATGTGACAGGAGGTTAATTTGTCTTTTGAACAGCCGATTTCAAGTTTAGGAATTACCGGTGAAAAAAACTGTGCTTTGGCAGACGCCCAGCATTTTATCAGGGAGCGTGGAGCCCCTGTTATTATAAGACTTCAGACTGAAAGTAATGTTACCCGCGATAGATATGGTAGCATTAAAAAAAGAACATCTCCTGGTGATTTAACTTTTTACGCATTCCCTATCATTTACAGTCCGACGGTAAAACAGCTTGAGGAAGCCGGTATAAGAGAAATTACAGATGTTTTAATAAAGACAGCCGTCATGGATTGGAATGATGCTGGCTATACAATGGACACTCTTCGCGTTATCGATAGTATAAGAGCGACAGTAATTATAAATAATTCCAAGTATGAAATAAAATCTAAGCAATTGGACAGTCAGTATTCCGACACGTTTTTATATATTCACTTGGGATTGAATAGGATTTAATATGGCCCAGCCTGCAAGGTTCGTTTATAGTAAAAATCTCAAAGCAATAGAAAGCCGAATCAGGCGCCTTCCGAAGCTTGTAGAAGGTGTTTTTGATTCCAGTACTAAAAAAGATGTCATAGCTGTAATAAACGAATATAAAAAAGGCATAAAAAGAAATAATTTCGGATTAACCCCTTTGAGCCCCAATACTGTCAAAAAGAAGCAGGCAGAAGGGAAGCCAAAACCAAGGACTCCCCTTTATGGTGAAGGAGAAAGTCAAAAGAACAGCTTAATAAATGCGCTGGCTTTCAGGAAAATAAAAAATGGTTATCGGCTTTATAGGAGGAGGGCGCGCCATCATGAATCAGATTTGCCCCTTAATGTTTTATTGAGCATCCATGAGCAAGGGGCTTTGATAAAAGATGGATTCGGAAAAGGAATATTAATCCGGATTCCTCCAAGGCCAGTCGTCGATAAAGCTATTGTGAGAGCCTTAAGTAAAAAAAAGAAAAATGAACCTTCAGCCAGTGTTAAAAAAGCCATTAACAGACTGATAAATACCGGAAAAGATGATATATTTAAGAAGCTTTTCAAGGAGGCAGAGGGTGAAACTTAATATTGATCATTTAAACACTGTCACGGGATGGGTCGTAAATTCTCCGAGTACTATTCAGACAATTCAAAAGAAAAATTTAATAGCTGGCCTGAATACTAATTCCCTAATGATAACTTTTAACTCATCTGATACTACCAGGACAGCGACTAAGACCTTCGGGACTCCTTTTGATGTAACTGATTATGAAACTTTGATTTTTAGTGTTTTTTCATATGGCAAAGGTGAAAACAAACAATATTTAAAGCCTAGTGATTTTGCTTATAAAATTGACTTGGACGGTGTAACTGAGTTTTATTTTCCTGTGTATAACAATTTCACGAATATAGAAATTGGAATAGAAGATTTGACCGAAATAAATCAAATAAAAATTACTCCCTTGCATACTGAAACCGATACTATAATAATTTCTGAAATGGTCGCGGAAATAGAGGAAATACAGTATGACCTTTTAGAAGCGGTGAAAGAACACATCGATTATTATATTGAATCTCTGTGGAGTGACGGCTTAAGTCTTGGAACACTGAGCGCCACTGCTGGGGATGAAACACTCACCTTGTCGAATCCTTTTTATTTGGACCGCTATGGTGTAATAAAAATAACTGATGGAGTTAACACAGAAACTCATCAGGTAGAAGATAATGACACAGTTCTTTTTAATTTGAATGATAATTTTGACGGTGGTCAGATTTTGAATACTTTTGTTAATGCTGATTATTATCTTCAGTTTCCATCTCGAATAAATCCTGGTCAATCCGAAATTAATTTGCCCGGGATAGCAATATGGGGAATTGATCCTGAAGCTGTTCTTCGCGGAGCCAAGCTGGACACTATCCGTGACTCTTTTGAGGTAGGAGGCGGGAGCAAGGAAAGAACCGAAGGCCAGATTTTAAAATATACTGTTTTATTAACTTGTGAAGCCAGGGCTCATGAATTGCTCGATTATATGGCAAGGGCTGTCCGTCGGTTTATATCTCAAGAAAGCCTCTGGGTAAATGGGCGGAGACATGATGTTTCTTTTAGTGGTCCAGCGAGCGAACTTCCTCCTAATCCGGCCGGAATAGAATACATGGCTCAAGTTCAATATTCTTTTGATGTAGAAGTTAAAGAAAATATTAATGAGAGGGTCGCGGTCCCTTCAACCGTAATAATTAACACAACAGTCACGCCACAGGCGTAAAGGAGCAAAGATGGAAGAAAAGAAAATAAAAGAAGTAGAAGTGGAAAAACAGGAGCCAAAAAAAACTATCGCTCCTAAAAAAAACATTATTCCTTCAAAAGTAAATATTATGTTTCGGGAAACTCGAAAGTTTGATTTGCATATTGGCCGAAATATGATAACATTTAGAGGCAGGGAAACAAAGCCTGTCCCAAAAGAATGGACCGACCACAAAGATTTCAAGCCGGTTGAGTCATTATTTGTAATAAAAGGAGCTTAAAATGGGAACTAATTTGAGAACCCTTGGAGTAAGGGGTAAAAACTTACCCGCGAAAAAGACTCTTTCAGTCGTGGCAAGTGATTTTCTTATCGGTGGACTTCTTATTGAATGTGAGCGTCGATATGCAAAAGCTTTCAAGGTTGCTAATCCTGAAGAATTTGCAGAGATTTTCGGAAACAATATCAACCCGAATGAATATGGAAATGATGCTGTAAAAGGTTTTTTTGACAATATTTTCGGAGTTGATGGTTCTGTTTATATTCAGACCTTGCTCGGGTATGATATAGGGACTGATGCAATCGATGCAGTAGTGGCAAGCCGCGAGAAAGCCGATGACGGCGGTGATGCGGATGCTTACACTATTGAAGCCGCATATGAAGAAAACTTGCAGTACGGAGCATCAGGGAACCGAATAGGGACTAAATTTACACAGGTTGACAGGTTTGAAACTCAAGCATCTGCCACTTGTGCGGCAACCGGACAAAGCTATGCTGAACTTGATAGTGTCGTTGGAATCGTTGAGGGTGATATTATATTGTTCAAGACAAATGGTGGCGCTTCTCCTGTTTACAAGAAAGTGACCGGGGTTGATGAGTCACTCAAAAGAGTTTCATGGTCTGGGGATTTTGAAGTTTCTGGTGGATCTGCTGAAACCTTGGCTATTAACGATGATGTCGTTATACCTGGCTTTCGGATTCAAACATATTATAAGAGCGTAAACGGAATAGAACAGGAAGTAGATATTGAACTCGGGAAATTAATCTGTTCAACAGAATCCGAAGTCACCGATTTTTATGTTGAAAATATATTTTCCGCGAGTAAATGGATTAAAATAACTGAAGCAAGTGCTTCCACTTTGGGCGATAGACTGCCTGCTGATGACACCGATGTCACATATCCAACGAACGGAGCAGATGGAACAGCTGTTGCCAGTGTTGAGGCCCAGGCTTTTTTCCTTTCAAAATTAGACAATCTGCCTATAAGATTTATCGCGAATCCTGAAACAACTGACCAAGCGATGCAATTGGGCCTTATTACATATAGTTTGGCTCGAAATGATAATCCGATTGCAATTATTAATATTGCTGAAAACCGGACTAAATCCCAGTTGAAAACAATTGGCCAGGCTTTCCAGAGAAGCGATTTTTCACCAAATGTTATAGTCGCCAATTGGCTCAAAGTTGTGGATCCGTTCTCAACCAGCACCGTCGCACCTTTTCGAACGGTTCCGAATGTTGGTCATGTTATGGGGGCATGGATTAGAACTATCGGCTTGCTTGGCATACATTTCATTCCTGCCACTAATGCGACCATCTTGAATGGAACAAATGGTGTCGTCGGTGATCAGTTTCTCGATGATGATGATCGGACCGAGATAGCGGAGTCCGGGGTTAATTTAATTCAGGATAAAGTCGGGGTAGGGAGGAAAATAGCAAATCTCTTCACTTCTTCAACTGATACCGCTTATTTATTCGGCAATGGTATTTTGATGAGAAACTTTATCAAAGTATCGGCACAGGATTCACTCGCGAGCAGTGAAAACACCCCGAACAGCATAAATAGAATCCAAGCTGACAAGATGGCTGTGTTAACCTTTTTATATAATCTTTGGTTCCGTGGAAGTACTGGAAATGTTCCAGAGGGTGAAACATATGGCCAGGGGCTTAATGAAGATGGAAGTGTGACTGCTCCTGTCGATCATTTTGAGGTAGTCGCTAATTTGACCAATAACCCACAATTTAAAATAGATTTAGGGGAACGGAATATCAGTGTTTATTTTACATATCCCGCCCCGGCTGGATCAATTGAGATTGGCGTTGGTATTTTGTTAAGAGGATAAGGAGGAAACTGTGAAATCAGATCAAGTCGAAAAGAAAATTATACTGGTTGATGGTGAAGAAAAACCAGGACTTATTAATGTTGAAGAGTACACGATTGAAGATGATGTCGTTGATGTTCCAGGCCGGGACAAAACTGTCCCTGTCAGAAATGGAGTAAAAAAAATTCCTGCAATTAATGCAGCATATAAAATCAACCGGAACTCAGAAACTTTGAGATATTTTGAGGACTGGTATTATAAAAAAGAAACTCATGATGTCACACTAATTCGAACAGATGGTGCCGGTAATGAGTTTTCAAGAGAGCTTTGGCCTAATGTTGAAATTAGTAAATTAAGCGCTCCGGCTTATGATGCATCTGCCCCTGTAGCTGCTCAAGCTTTAGTGACATTTCTGCCTGAAGACATTATTCCAATTTCAGCGGAGGGATAAAATATGAAATTAGCTGTACCTATTTTTTCAAACGACGGGGAAATCTATAACGAGGTCGAAACCAGAAAGCCCAAGTCAAAAGTATTGACCAGAGCTTATGAGGTTATGCAGAAAGAGGGAGCATTTTCGGCTATGGTTGAATTTTTATCAGGATGTATTTCTTCTATCACCTCAATTGATGGAAAGATAATAGATAACCCGAATTTAATCAGACGTCTATCTGGGCTCATGCCATATGTGAGCGCGGAGGCTGTTTCCCTTGAAATTATTGGAACCTTAAATAAGGATGACGTGATTGATGGGATTTATACTTGTCCTCGATGCGGGGAAAAAATCATCGGAGAGTATGACCCGAGAACAGGTTTAGACACCCGCGACAAAGTGTCAGACTTGGGAGTATCCATGCTAAAAGAAAATGAATATATAAACGAGATTGCAGTTACCCCGGAGGAGCCTGTTAAGTTTTATAATAAAAAAACCGGTGAAGTCATCCAGACCGTTGAACATTTTTCAGTAAGATATCCGACGCTTAATGACTGTATAATATCTAGTCGTGGTATGCAAAAAGGTGAAGAGGTGAGGGTTCAACTTAAAATATATTCACAATCTTTGCTTAAAGTTAATGGAGAAATAGCGGATGATAAATGGAAAAAAATGTGGGGAAATCTTTTATTTGATGAGCTTTATCCTGAAGATATAGCTCAAATTGGAAATATTCTTCAGAATCTCGGGATCGAAAAAACTGTCGAAAAAGTGTGTAACAATTGTGGAAAGGTTTGGGAGGCGACAGTAAATACCAGTAATTTTTTCGCATCAGGACTCCAGCCTGCATAGAGGGGTTTGGAGTCCGACCGGATGCGTTTTGGATTATAGATTCTTTGAGGCTTTTAGATTTTAATCAGGAAGCTTTTTTAAACGAATCTATTTTCATTTTCCAGGTTTTTCCGGGAGCTTTTGCTTTTGGTGATTTGGAAAATTTGGATTTTGACGATTATGAATATGTTCTGGCGAAAGCTAAGAAGGTGAATAAAGATGGCTAAAGATAATGAAAATGTTTTTGCGTTTGATGTCTCCCCCTTTGTTAATGGGATTAAACAAATTACTAAAGGGGTAGGGGCTCTCAAGAATAACGCGGCAAATATGGCGAAAAGTGTTTCCAAGGGAATTATTAATGCTACTGCAAAAATTGGGCTCCTTGCCGGTGCTTTTAAGGCCGTAAAATTCGCGATAAATGAGATGCCAGAAATCGGACAAACTTTCCAAATTGCAAAAAATATAATAACTAAAAATCTTTTATTTCCTTTGAGAAAAGCTGTATTTCCACTGCTGCAAAAGTTTTTAAACTGGGTCCGGGATAATCGGGCTATGTTCGTCAGATGGGGTCAAACGTTGGCAAATATATTTCAGACTGTCGTAAAATGGGTCGGAGAGGTAATTTCCATCGGAAAAAGGATGTTTGATACTTTCCTCGGATTTGTGAATCGAGTGTTCGGTTCCAATATAAAAAGCCTTCAAGATCTTTTAAACGTTCTGTCTTTTAAAATGGCAGTCGTGTTCGAGCTTTTAAAATCGTTGGTTGCCCCGGCAACAGAGATTCTCAATGTTATAGCTGATATTGTAGGAACTGCTCTGGCCGGGGCTTTTAAAACTGTTTCGGCTTTTGTTAGTGGTTTTATTACTGGCTTGGGTGATATAAGAGGTCTTATCGATGGAGTATTGGCAACGGTTCAAAGCCTTGTGAATGCTCTAACTCAAGTCACATCAAAGGGAAACAGCTTGTCAACAATTTTCAATACAATAGGAGAAACCCTTGGTTCGATTGTTGGCTGGATTGTTAAAATGGGAACATCTTTGGTTAATGGATTTATTCCTTATATTGAACCCCTCATTAATTCAGTCCAGAGAATAGCGGATGGTTTTAAAAGCATTTTTGATTCTATCTTTGGTAGTAATGAAGCGATGGCAGGTTGGCAAAAACTTTTCAAATTCTTAGGTGAAGTTGTTGGAGGAACTCTATCTATCGCTTTCCAGGCAATAGCGACGGCTGTCGAAACTATTGCTTCTTTTAGTAATGAAGTCGCTAAGTTTTTCGGGTTTGCTGCTCCTGAAGTGGCCGGGGTAAAGGCCGGTGGGAAGACATATGATGATGTAATTGTAACCGATGGAGGTCGTGTTGTACCTGTTAACTCAGAAGATGATATATTGAGTTTTAAGCCAGGGGGTCCGGTTGCTTCAGCCTTAACAGGAGGGAACCAAATTAATATTGATCTTCGAGGGATGCAGATATTTCTACAAGATAGCAGCCCGGCAGAAGCTGAAAGAGCAGCTGAAGCGATTGTTGATTCGTTCAGGGTTCAGCTTTCAAGAGAATTAGAAAGGAGTGGACAGAAATAATGCCTATAAATTTTAAAGTTCCGAATTATGCTTTTCAATTACCGTGGTTTATGTATGATCTTTATAATAAGCAGTTAATCACAAGCCAGACTATCCCGGGTGACATCAAAGACTCTAAAGATATTTATTTGACTGAAGTTCCTATACCTGGTCTTAATTATGCCCCTGTTCAGCCTTCCGGAAACGGGAATAGAAAAATCTCTTTCACTCTGCCCCTTTTAAAGAGAAACAATACCGTCGGAAATTCTTTGCTTCTGCAACAATTTCACGCGTTAAGAAATCAAGCGACTGGTTTGTTGAATATTTTTAGTTCACAATTTAATCCTAATCCGAAAGTTCTTTATTATTGGGGAACCGGTTCTTTGCCTCTTGAATACTGGGTGTCAAAGCTTGATCTCACGAATAAGAAGGGATGGGTCAATCAGGTCGGGCAGCCTCAATTTTCAGAAGTGAGTATAGAACTTATTCTGGATGAAAATAATTTTCTGTATAAAGCGGAGGAAATGTTTAGGAAAGTATCTGTATATACTGCATCGACTGTCTATGGAATTGATAATATTGCTGGAACGAACGGGAGGGCTTTCTGATGCCAAGATATTCTAATGTTGAAACTTTGAGCTTTTTAGCAGCTAACGGAAAAACTTATCCAGTAAAAGACATCCGGCCTATTACAGAACAGACTTTAGCTTTTGAAATTGACAAAGGTGAGGAAGATTTGCTTGATGAAGTGGCCAGTAGGAGGGAGACCTTTGGAGACTTTGGGGAAGTTCAGTCGTGGAGGTTTTTTGATTTGAATATAAAAGAATTAACTATGGTTAATTTTGATTTGTCAAAAATTAGCCGATTGAAGGTGCCGCTTTGATAGGACTTGAGAATAAAGACACTTCTTTTTTCACAGTAGAGAGCCCTGATGTGACACTTAAAGATGTCAACTTTTCCAAAAACTTAATATCATTAAATATTCAAGAAAAAATGGGCGCCATCCCTCAGGGGTCTTTATCCTTTTATGATCCGAATCATTATTTTTCCCGTATACTGAGAACCGGTGTAAGATTGATAATTTCCTGGGGATATAGAAACGCTTTGGATACTCCTGATTCTTTAATTGAAAGAAAGCTTAATTTTGATGAAGTGAGCGGTAATCTCATCCGTCGAGGCTATCAAGGATTTGTCTCGAGCCCGACTGGTTCAGGAGGCAAAGATGGCAATGTTGTTTTTAATTGCAATTTCTCATCCTTTGGGTTTCGAGGAGAGGATGAGAGTAAGTTGTACACCACAGGAAATAAGGCCTCGGTCGTGAATAAAGCTTTTGATGATATTGGTATTACTAAAAAATACATAGACTTCACTCTGGGCGGTGATTTGGTTACTGTTGATAAGTATGTTCGACAAGATGAAAGCACCTTTGCTTTTTTGAATAGAATGGCTGTTGAATGGCAAGCTTTTTTTCATGTTGCCTTTTCACCGGATGGTGATCCTGTCGGGGTGTTTATCGATAAAAATAAAATCGGTTCGACTTCTCTTCCTCTTTGGGTTTTGAATGCCAGAGGTAAAAGCAATGCTATCGGATGGAAGGGTGAGCTGAATAATGTGATTTCATACAAGTGGTCTAGCAGCGAATCCGAAAGAGGGGTCGGGGATAATGTTCGGCTTGATATTGTGGATGGACAGATACAGTTCAGGCAATACTCAGCAGAACAAGAAAAAGTTGTAACATGGAGACTTGATCAGACAAAAATTCAAAATGCCTTTGCAGGGGCCGGGAGTGAAGGCCTTGATTCACAAATAAAATTAACACAAGAATTATTGAGTAAAAATGATTTTGAAGAAATAAAGAAATTCTTTACTCCGGTTGATCAGACCACAGCCCCGGACGGATATGGGTACAGGCTTAATTGTGAAATGATCGGAAACCCGCTTTACATTCCAGGGAATTTAATAGCCGTAAAAAATGGTTTTCCTGACCGAATAGGCGGGGATCAATCAAAATGGTATTTGCATTCAGTATCACATAAAATTGACCGTTCAGGATATATGATGAGCATCGAAGTAGTTGATGTGTTCAATTTATCCCCGATAGGCTTGCCGGTTTTATAGGAGTATTTATGGCTAATAGCTTTGACGAATTAATAAAAATGATCCAAAAAATAATCATCGATACAACAAGATTCCATATACCAAGAATAGGAAAAGTTTCCCAGATAGTTGATGTCGCTCAAAAAGGAAGAGTATTGGTTCAGGTTCCTAGTCTTGGATGGGACACTGACGAAAAAGCTGCATGGTGTTTTCCTAAGCAAGTAAACGGCTTAAAAATCCCGCGAATAGGTGATTTTGTAGTCGTGGAGTTTATTGATGGCGATATGAATCTTCCCATTTATTCGGGCTTGGCTATGAACATGAAAGATATGCTCCCTGCCAATTATGACCCGACTGGGAATTCTCAATTGATTTATGAAAGTTCAGATGGGAAAGATTTTATAAAAGTTGATGAGTTGTTAAGAGAGCTAATTATGAATTTTAGCACCGGGCTCGGGATAAAATTAGCGACCGGAGATTCTGCTGCATGGAATCCGAATATTTTACCAGTTGACCCGATAACGGCGGTTCCTCATGGTGGTCCGACTGCTGGAATCGTAAAGCTGAAAGGGGGCTGATGTGGGTAATGATATTTTAGGGCCTTTGGTAAAGGCAGCAATTGACGCATATATAGCGACTCTCACAGGTGCAGAAAAAGCAGACTGGACCGATGCTCGAAGGACTGCTTTATTAAAGGCTATGTTTAATCCGGTGGAAGATTGGCACGAAAACAGGATTGTAATGAGCGATTCTGATCTTACTTTAAGTGATTTAGAATATGGAACGACAAGGATTCTTTTTCCTGAGTCAGGGATTACAGCGAATAGAAAAGTCACTTTACCAACGCTCGCAGATAATCAAGGGAAAATAATCATCGTTGATAACAGAAATACGACTTATACTCTGAATATTGATGGTGAAGGTTCCGAAACTATTAATGGTAAAACCGATATCACTCTCATGAAAGAATGGGTGAAGATAGATAATAATACAAGTGGATGGAATACTTATGAAAGAAGTGATAATTATTATTCTATTCCAGAATCTGACAGGGTTAGGACTCTTGATGGTGTTACTGGTTCGGGCACTTTCGCTGATATAGATTTTGGTAGTCTAATTTTTGGGAATAGAATACCATCGAGATTATTGATTCACGCAAGATATAATACTAATCAAGCATGGCAAAATATTATTTTTAGAAAAAATGGAAGCAGTGTCTCAGATTCTATAGTAATGCCCATGAGTTATATATTTAGTACATCATCACCCTTACAGAGTTCACTTCAACTTATAGTTGATTGTGATGAAGATGGTATTGTGGAATATAGAGTAGGGAATACTTCTGGAACGCAAATAGTTTATGTTTCACTTTTGGGATACTGGTACGAATAAAAATGTCAGGAGAGCTTATGCTTAGTGAACTAAAAGATTTTGATATATTTTTTTACTATGGACAAAATGATCTCGAATTGGAAACCAAGAGCGATGTAATGGCTAACCTTATGCAGCCTAAGAGATCATTATTTTACAATCGGGCTCTTGATTCTGCTGGTGTTGGTGGATATGAGAACATATCGGAAGGTTTGACAATCAGGGTGAACTTGCCTTATGATATAGTCAACAGTTTAAGCAAGAGAAATCAATTTGTTAGTAATGGAGAGAATGGAAGCCGGGATAGAAGGGTAGCCGTTTCTCAATCCACTATTAAAATAGATTTTGATTCAAGCAAGGGAAATGTCAATATGACTGTTTTGTATATACCACTTGCGGACTTTAAGCAGACTGAAAGTCTACAATTTGGAATATCGTCCAGCCAATAGGGAGGGCTCATGTCTTTATTTAATCCGTTTAATTATACTTCGCGAACATTTGAAGCTTTGTTGAGTGATATCAATTCTGATAACGAGTTAGTCGACAAGCCTAATTGGTTCAAGCGTCTTATAGCAGGAATCGGGGATGTCGCTTCTATGTGGAATAATGCCCTAGCTAACAACTTGCTTCTTGATACTGCTTATACAAGACGGAATGTTCAGCTTCTTCTCGAATTGATAGATTATACTTTAACACCACAAAGCACAGCTTCAGGAATTATCCTTTTTTACATAGACGGATCATCAGCTTTTCCCTTTACGGTTAACAAAGAAAACCTTGTGGCTTTAACTTCAGGGACGACATCAGTAAGTTCCAAGCGGTTTGAAGCCCGTTCGGATGTGACAGTTTCATCGGTTAGTGAGACTTTCACGGCTGATGATACGAATGATCAATTGACTGTCGCTCGGGTTTATACCACGGGGGAAAAGGTAAGATTAACCAGTACAGGAACCCTTCCTGCTCCCTTGGCAGTATCGACGGATTATTATGTTTTATATGTGGATGACACTCATATTCGATTAGCGACTTCCCTATCTGATGCTTATGCTGGAACTTATATTGATATAACTGATACTGGCTCCGGGACTCATACTGCTGCTCTTTATTCTGTTCAGGTTACTTGTTATCAACAAAAAACCATCGATCAGTTTATAATAGGTCAGAGCGATGGCGTGACTGAATGGCAGGAGTTCAATCTTAGCGATTTTGACATTCTTCAAGACACTTTAGAAATCACTATAAATTCTGTCACATGGACAAGGGTTGATAGTTTTGTGAATTCTGTGTTCTCTGATACTCATTATAGGCTTTTTTATAATGATGATAGCTCTTCTGTGATACAGTTTGGAAATGGAACCTATGGCGCCATTCCAGGAGCTTTTGATATTTATGCTGAATATGCAACCGGAGGGGGGAATGATAGTAATGTTTCTGTAATTGGAAAAGTTGGCATTTATGGAGGTTCTGACTCAAATATAACAGGGGTGAGCAATCCTTCAGCTATAACGGGAGGGGCTGACCCTCAGAGTATAGCAGAAGCTAAAGTGCTCGGGCCTTTACTTTTAAAAGCGCGAGATAGATTTGTTACCGGGGCAGATGGTGAGGCCTTAGCTGAAGCATATACTGGAATAAGTCAAGCCACTGTTATCGAAAATGCTTATGGAGTTCTTTCGGCAAAAGTTATTTGTATATCCGACGGAGGTGGAAACCCTTCTGCCGGTGTTCAAGCTGCTTTGCAGCAATATCTAATAGACAGGACGGTTCTTCAAGGGGTAGATGTTCGAGTTGTAAATACTACTATCACAAGTATAAATGTCACAAGTGCGGCAAAAGTCCTTTCAGGGTATACATGGACAAGCCAGGTTGAAGAATGGTTCCGTCTTGGATGGAAATTGTTTCTAAGTGAAGCGGGTAAGCAAATTAAAGATGATTTTGATTCAAATGGAGTTGATAGTGCAAGGGCGTTAATTAATACAATTTTTTCAGAAAGTTATGTCTCTTCTGATAATGCTCAAATATCATCTTTTCTTGAAGC
>Ga0272441_10010289_pt1 | contig 14203 bp, 13 predicted proteins | sample SSMProp6N_FD_193582 | JGI IMG/M metagenome (GOLD analysis project Ga0272441, IMG submission 193582) | Marine sediment archaeal communities from Little Sippewissett salt marsh, Falmouth, MA, United States - SSM-Prop-6N | ecosystem: Environmental > Aquatic > Marine > Wetlands > Sediment ... | reverse complement strand
GGTTTCCTTTGGAAGTGATGATGCAAGGCACGTGGTAGACCACGTTTTCGGTCTCGTCGACAAATCCCTTCTCGATTGCAGAATCGATGTAAGACCTTGCGCCTGGCATGTAGATGTCGCCTGTCTGGTAAAGTTCAATTTGGGATAGGAGCTGAGCAGATCCTCCAAATGTGTATTGAATCTGAATATCCTCTTCATCTTCGAACAGTTCTGCTATGTCTTCCATGGGTTCTCTCAAGCCAGCGCCACAATAGACCAGAAGCGAGTCTTCTGCTGCATATCCGGTGACGGACAAGTTTGCCACCAGGATCAACCCCACAATGAGGGGAATAAGCCTCGAATTCATGTTAAGTCGTAAGACAGCATCATGATAAGATTTATGCTGCCCAAAATTCCACATAGTATAGTTGGGAATTAATTATATATGACGAATCAATTCTCGCAAGATTGGTGCTTAACGGTACGAATAGGCCGAAATGTTGAACTCATAATCGTTCGACAATTGTATGAAAGGTATCGTTAAGCATTATATCTGCCTGTAGAGATAGACACATTCAGACAAAACTGGACGGTGATATTCATGAGAAAGATCGTCTTTTTCACTTTAGCCGTAATCATAATCTGTGCAGTAACCTCTCCCGCATCAGCAGCGCTTCCGACGCTACCGAGCGGGAAGGAAAACCCGCTTCCGATCCTATACCCAGAACTAAACGGAAAGGTGGCCCCACCTTTGGTGACTGAAGGACTTCGTGCCACCTATTATGCCACCACCAAGAATGGCGAATCCCTGATCCAGACGGACGTTGTAGCACTCGATGGATCTTTGGCAGCCACATCGACCACCCTCTACATACAAGGTCCTCTTGGCTACATGCGACCACTATCAGTCAGCAGTTTCGGATCGATCGTGCCAGCAGGTTGTGGCGACTTTTGGTGCGATCCGGGGATTTTGAAGAAGGCAAAGGAGCGTTCTGACAATGACGTCGTGATAGTTCGTGCACCCCTTGAAGTGAACGGCGAAGTCTATCAGGCGATCAGGTTCGAGATCAAGAGGGAGGGGACCAGATACATAATGACTTATGACGAAAACACTGGCCTTCTGATCCATCACAGATACGACATCCTGAGCGCTGATGGAACGAGCACCGATACTGGGATCCTCCAGATCAGGAACACGCGAGAAGTCGAGATCCCCTGGGAAGGTGGAACTGTGCCTGGCTGGATTCGGGCAGGAAAGAAAGTGACATACCAAGGCCAGACCCTATACCAGATACCGGGAAGCGCGGACGTTCCGCTTCCACTGACCCTGACGGTAGAGTTCGCATCAGTCCTGAAGGAGTCTTCAGTCCTGAAGTCGACCGTTCAGGATCAAAGCACCACGTGGCCTTCTAGCACGACGGTGAGCGGCGTCTATCAGTTGATGGGATTTTGGCTTCCTGAGGTGGCGCTAAAGATCGATGAGGTGGGCGAGATCGATGCAGATCCCGACACCGGGATGATTGTGAGCGCAGTTCAGAACGACGATGAATTAATCGTGCTTGAAATGACAAACGGGAATGATTATCAGAAGCTTCTTTCCTACGACAAAAATACTGGGCAGCTTCTCGGAAGTTACGAAGAACAGGTGACCGAGCCGATGACAGGGACGGTTCAAAAGACCGCACTGGAGCTTATGGGGTAGCCAAAAACGGTGGGTGTAAGATCCAAGCGCTCACCATAAATTCATAACTATAGTGTTTAACGATACCAATCGGCCAAATCTAAAAATTGCAAGATTTTTTAAACTAATTTTTTAATTTATCGCCCAACGGATTGATCGGCCATCCTACGAAAACTACATATATTATAATGAGAAAATTACAGAGCTGTCTTCATATTGCTGGGGTAGCAGGAAGGGTGAAAATGAGAGGAGCGGCAGTACCGTTTATAGGGCTAATCGTATCGTTTGTGTTATTATGCAATTTTGGAATCTGCGATCTTGCTGAAACTGAGTCAAAAACTGGCGAGATGTTGTCGCGAGGTCAATTGCCACCCACATACGCTGATTCAGACGGCGATGGCGTCAGTGACTTCCGAGATATCGATTCAGATAACGACGGAATTCCAAACTCAGTCGAGTATCGTGGCAACGATAAATGGTTTGGTGAAGTCAATTCTAACGAGCCCAATATACTAGATGGAAATGGCGATGAAGAATGGTTTGGCGAAGTCCATTTTGACAGGCCTCACACGCGAGATGCAGACAGCGATGGAATTTTCGACTTGACCGAAGCCAGCAGCGCTGATGGCGATGGCGTCATTGACGACTTTGTAGATGAGAATAAAGATGGACTGGCCGAGGGCATCGACCCAAATCGAGGCGACGTTTCCCTTTCCCGCCCCCTTCCAGACACCGACGGTGATGGTACTCCTGATTACCTTGATCTAGACTCTGACGGTGATGGAATCTTCGATTTGACCGAGGCTGGCGGCACAGATGCCGACGGCAATGGCGTCATTGACGACTTTGTAGATGAGAACAAAGACGGTCTGGCCGACAGCATCGACCCAAAGCAAGGCGGCATGCCCCTTCCAATTCCAGACACCGATGAAGACGATATTCCTGACTATCGCGATCTCGACTCGGACGGCGATGGAATTCTTGACTCCATCGAAATGGATGTAGATACCGACGGCGATGGTACTCCTGATCACCTTGATCTAGACTCTGACGGCGATGGAATTCCTGACTCCACCGAAATGGATGTGGATACCGACGAAGATGGTACTCCTGATTACCTTGATCTCGACTCTGACGGTGACACGATACCAGACTCCGCTGAAGCGGGCCCCGATCCCAATAATCCTGTAGACACCGACAGGGACGGCTTTCCAGACTACATCGATCCGGATTCGGACGACGACGGCCTCAATGACACCAGAGAAGCGTGGTGGCTATGCAGCCGCACCGACCCGGACACAAATGGCGATCACATCAACGACAGCGCATCTATAGACCCCGATAATCCAGATCGGACCTACCCTTACAGGTCTGAGGACATTAGCAGGGACAACGACGTGGATGGGGATGGCCTTCCCAACCAAGCAGAGATCTACGACGTTGGAACCGACTTCAAGGTGTTCAGCACCGACGGCGACCCTTACGGCGATGGTCAGGAGTACTTCCACGTGAACATGCCAGAGATATCGCCAGCAGATCATCCCCTCGTGGCGGCTTATCCATGCCTCAAGGTGAGGCTCGAAAGGACACAGATAACACCCATCGCAGAGATCACGTCCACCACGGGCGGTTCAAAGGGTTCTGAATGGAGCGTAACACACGAGACTTCTTTTGAAGATAAAGAACATCATGAAGGGGGGGTCGACATCTGTATTGCGACAGAAGTCGGTACGGAAGGTTCTAAGGTAAGTGGTTCGGCTACTTTCCATTATATGGGATTTCATGAGAAGACGTCCACTACAACCACTTCAAAGACTGAATCTGGTTTTACCAATGAAGACTGGAGCACAGCAACGACCACAAGTTTGGACGAGGCTGCAAAGCTTGCCTTCACGTTGAACGTTAAAAATATAGGGACGACGCCCGCCGAAAACGTAGTGCCCAACGTCAACATAAAGCTTGGAAATAAGGAGATCGCAACCATTACCTCGCCGACCGTGGTAACCTCGCTTGATATTGAAGAGACGAGCGCCAACTTCGTTGTGGATCAAGGGATGGTCGGCACCAGGGGTGAAGATATAATCGCCTCTTTCGAACAATTGAAAACAATAGACTGTGGTACACCTCTCGACATTGAGACATTTCACGTTGATGCGAAGGTCAAGAGATGGGATGGGGAGAAAAATGAGTGGGTGTGTATAGAAGAGGACTTTAGCACCTATATGCGGGAGATAGACGAGAAGACCGCAACCATCATGTTCAGTCTTGAAGATGAGGTCTACAAAGAATATAAGGTATATGCAGGCTCTGTGGTAACTTTAGGTGATGCGATCAATTGGACCGTAGGAAGAGATGATAGCGTATCAGTGCAAAATAACACGGAATGGGAGCTTGGCTTTTCTGATATAGATATTCGGGAGCGAATCATAGAGCTAAATGATAGCAATAGGAGCATATTTGAGCTTGAACTGGAGTCTGGATGGTATTTCATCTTGAGACAGCCAAGATCTGAAAAACCAAAGATAGCCTGGGCCGGTTACAACTCGGACATGACGAAAGTCAGCGCGTCAGTTACTGATGAACGTGGAATCAAGAGCGTGATTGCTCACGTGATGGTCGAAGGTAAGTATCAAGACTTGAGCATGACGGATGCCGATAACAATACGATATACGAAGCTTCAACAACCCAAGCGATGGAAAGGGACGAAAACGCCACCATCACCGCCACCAATGTCAATGACTCCACCAGCCAACTTAAAATTGGCACGCTTCGAGGCTCTGTCGAGGCACCGTTCAGCGACGGCTGGTACGTAATCAACGTCAAGAGCAGTGGATTTTACTTGGATGGGTCTGACAAAGAGCACGATTACAACGCGCGCCAATGTAGAGGCAGTCTTGATCCAAAACAAAGATGGTATCTGGAGCATATAGGACATGGTTATTACACAATACGTAATAATGCGTCTTGGCTTTACCTGGAGGTTGATCACGGGAAGGAAAGCAGAGGAGCAAACGTTCAGTCAGGCATATTGGAATTTGATGAAAATCTTTGCCCTAAAATGTCTCAACAATGGTACTTTGAGCGAGTGGAGGACGGCTACTACGAGATCTCTCCGCGAAACAGCGATAAGCGCATGTCGATTGAGCTGAGAGGACAAATAGAAGATGGTCGCAGCGTCATCCTGGAAGATTACAACATAAGCTATAACCAAGAGAAATGGATGGTGGTGCCACTTGAGTGCTACCCTTCCGCGATATGGTATGATCCAAATTGTTATGTCGATGATAACTATGTCTTCGAAGCTAAGCACAGTTCGAAGTATTTATCTAATCGTTCGGGGGGATCAGTCGTACAGTATTCAGTGTTAACTAATTGGACGTTGGAACCTATCGGGGACGGTTACTTCAAGATAAATAACTCCGAAGGAGGGTGCCTTGCCACCTCTGATCCGAATGATACAGGCAACGGCGTTAACGCTATAATATGCGATTGTAATGGAAATGAGAACCAGATGTGGAGGTTTGAGCCTACCGCAGATGGTTGCTATAAAATCGTCTCCAAATACAGCGAGAAGTGCCTGGAAGTTACAAACGGCAGAACAGCAAATAATGTAACAGTCCAACAATTCGACTATCGCGGTCAAGACCATCAGATGTGGAGGGTCATCAACAGGGACAGAAGCGGCTTGGTAACGTTGTACGATGCCAAAAAGTTACAAGGAAATTTCCGGTGTTTTATGGAGAATACATCAGACCTTCGTGATTTCAATAATAGGGCAAGTTCGTTGGAAGTCGCCCCAGGATATGCTGTTATACTATACGATTCACCAAACTATCTCGGAAGGTCAAAGATTTTCATCGGCGATATAGATGAAGACTTTAGCAACTTCATAGGTAACGACTTCAACGACAGTACATCGTCATTACAGATTGTGAAGATCGATGAGCTGGGCGCCGTAAGAATCATGAGAAAAGATCTGATTCACGGGGAACGGCGTTACCTCTTTGGAGATGGGGGTCTTGATGATAAAGTATATATGACCTCTTATGACGTTAGTCAAGACCAATTATGGAAGTTGGAGCCGGCAGATGAGGAGACTTATAGAATTGTAAGTGTTGGGAGCGAAAACGATAGCGAAAGATGCGTACTTTTTGCCAATCAGGCTGATCCGGATGAGGCCGACTTACGCTGGCGTGTAGATGCAATGACAGACGATAAATGTCGTTGGTATTTCAAGAACAATGGTGGCTACTATCTAATTGTAGATGACGAGATTGGTCGCTCTCTTCGTGGTTTGGTAAGTTTTGACGTAATTGCAGAATCCCGCAGTGGTGATCCAGGCGCATACGGATGGATTCTCACGCGTTGATCGTCACAGGCCCGCGACAAAAGTATCCGGCTCTGATGAAGATGATTTAGAGGCGATAAGTCCCAATGTGAGCGCCCTTTATTCCTCCCCATCGTCTCGGCTCACGTTCCAGAGCCGCTCGATCCCGCCAATCTCGCGTATTACGGAGGCGACCTCACGCGGGATCAACATCTCCCAGTCGCCGTTTGCGAGCATCAGCTCGCGGATCCGAGTCCCAGAATAGGCGTCCCGCCTGTACATCGGCGGCCGCCTAACCTGAACGCCTGCCTCGGAAAACAGCTGTATCACTAGGGGGTTGTTTGAGTAGACGACGTCGAACTTTGGGGTCATCGCCTTGACGTGAGAGACCCAGACCGAGTTTCTCTCGACGTCCACTAACGGTATCACGTAACAGGTGACGTCCACATCCTTCACCGCGGCATAGATCATGGTGATCCGTTCTCCTGCGGTGAAAGGATTTTGGGGCGTGTGGCTCGCCTGGGCGCTACCGATCCCCAGCACGATCTCGTCTACCTCTCTTGCGATCTGTTGGAGAACCGCCTGGTGCCCCAGATGGTAGGGCTGAAACCGCCCTATGTATAGACCCCTCAATCGAACCACACACAAAAATCTTTACAAATATCAGATCTCACGAATCGAATCTCACAGGATCTCTCTTCCGATCAGCCTTATGGACCGCTCTTTGTTCGGACCTATGGGCGAGCCCACAACAACCTGAGTTACGCCGACATCCATCAGGTCTTCTACCCTCGCCTTGCACTCGTCAGGAGTTCCGCTCACCGAGAATACGTCTACCATGTGATTGCTCACGGCACCAAGAGCCGTCCCAAAGTCACCCTTGACTATGGCTTCAGATATCGTCTTGACTCGATCCATGTTCATGTCGTGCCTTTTTAAGACGACTTCTGGCGATCCTGCCACTATGAAGGCCACCACCATCTTGGCAGCGTCGACTGCCTTTTTTTGATCCTTGTCGGCGCTGAAACTCGCATAAGCGCAGATGTCCACGTCGTCTGGATCTCGTCCCGCCTCTTTTGCGCCTTTCTGGACTAAAGGCACAGCATACCTGAAATCTTCGGGGTGGCTTGCGTTAACCAAAACGCCATCGGCCACAGCTCCTGCAAGCTCAAGCATCTTTGGGCCCTGTGCGCCGATGTATATGGGAACGTCTCCGGCCTTGAAGGCAAGCTGCGCGCCCTTCATCCCAAAATCGTTCAGTCTCTCCTTTGCAAGAAGCGATCTTAAGGCTGCCACAGACTTTTTGACGGCAGTAAGGGGCTTATCCCATTCTATTCCCATGGTCTCGAAGGTGGCCCGATCACCAGGCCCTATGCCCAAAATGGCTCGTCCTCCAGATATCTCGTTGATGGAGGCGATGCTGGACGCGGTTATGGCCACGTTTCTGGTGTAGGGGTTTGTAACGCCGGTTCCTAGCTTCACCTTGTTTGTCACTAAGGACAAAACAGCAAGCGTCGTGTAAACATCTCTGTTGTTGTAATGGTCAGTGATCCAGATCGTGTCGAAGCCCACATCCTCTGCTAGCTTTGCCATATAGCCCAACTTCAGGGCGGGGTCGCTTGGTACAAACTCTATTCCGAACAATTTGCTCTCTCCAGCAAGATTCGGTCACCAGGTCGGATGCCAAAAAGCTTGGCAGCACTCCCCTGGTTGACCGCAATTTCCGCGAACCCATGACCCCCAATGGTTATAAGTGGTTCGATCCTCGCGACATCTGCATAGGTCCTCACCGCTTTGAGTTTTCTTCCCGAAAGCACAAGATCGTCTTTTGGGATCTCTTCCAGGTTGAGGATGACGTTGCCAAAGAAATCCACATATATAATTTGAGCTTCTATTCCGTCCGCCAGAAATCGGGCTTTTCCGAAGTTCAGATCTATCGGCTCTACTTTTGGCCCGATCTCCTCGAACTTCGCGCCTTCTGCCAGCATCGCGGCAACTGGCGCGAAGACGTCCCTTCCGTGAAATGTGGGTGCAGCATCGAATTCTTGGACGATCGCCCTTGCCACAAAATCGCCTGAAGATTCGCCTGAAGATTCGCCTGAAGATTCGCCCAGAGATCTGGCCGCAGGGACAAGCAGCCCGTTATCTGGCCCGACGAAGAGATGACCTGCGCTCTCGATCGCGATACCGAGCCGATCGGTCCCGACGCCTGGGTCAACCACGGCCAGATGGATGGTTCCTTTCGGGAAATATCTAGCAGTGGTCATGAGGGCAAAAGCCCCTGCCCTCACATCCTGAGGAGATATATCGTGAGCTATGTCCACCAGCGTCGCGTTTGGAACTTTCTTCAAGATTACGCCCTTCACCTGGGCCGGATAGACCGAGCCAAAGTCGGAGAGTATAGTGATGATTGGGGGGCACCGAAAGTTCTTCATGATCATCTCAAATATCGCCGAGGTTTAATTTCTTGCCCTCTTAGACAAAGGAAAGACGCAAGCGGTGCCAAGCAAGCAACGAGAATGATGCAAAAGACTCAACGGCGCGAGAACCTTTGAGCGGGAGCGAATTTGAGGAGCTGCCAACCCCTTCTGATAGAAAAGTTCAACAGGGAGAAAGGTTTATGATTAGCCCTGGGAGATGATGTATTATGGCAGACTGTGAACTTTGCACTCTTGCTAAACCCACTTTGGTACCGTTTAAAGTCGATGTCCAAACCCTGGCAAACCCCGAGGGCGCATACAAAGGGCTTTGTCTCGAATGTCTTGAGTCCTGTGAGAAAGCCTATCAGGAACATTTCGGGGAAAAAGAAGAGAAAAAATGAAAGCCTCGGGCTAAAAGTCTGAGGTGAGCGTAAATCTTTTTTTGTCGTCGAGCGATTTTCGGCTTTAAGTCCGTTCCGAACAAGAGGATTTTGATGCAAAAGGAAGAAAAGATCGTAACGATCCTGCTCTTCATGGCCCTTGGCTCGCTTACGGTGGCGTCCTGGGCGCTGGGCGATTTCGACGGAACTGGCACAGATCCAAGTTCCGTGACGATCGAGGGTAAAGTTCGCTCGATCCAGCCGACGAGGAACGGAGGCCACCTCACAATCCAGCTCGATTCCACCACGGCACCCATCTTCGTTCATCAGAAATCTGGTGCCGAGCACCTGGCAAATACTGTGCAGAAGGGCGACTTGGTGAGAGTCAGAGGAGAAGTGACTGAGTACGAAGGCGATCCAGAGATCGTTATCAAAGGGCCAAATGATGTTGTTGTCCTTTCGTAACGTATAGTGTTTAACGATACCTCTCAGACAAATCACTAACTCGTAAGAGTTTGAGATTTGGCCTATTCATATCGTTAAGCACGATAACCACAATTTTGTAGGTGTGAATATGGATTCTACAAATATGTTGGAGCTTGATGCGGCGGTTATCTATGCCGAAGACGAAAGCTGGCAGTGTGATATTGGCGGGAAGTCCGTCAAGCTTGGGATCATTTTCGAAGCTGTCAATCTGAAGGCTGAGGGACTGCACAGGAGCGAGTACCCAATAGTTGTGGAGGCTCAGATATTTCCTCAACCCGAGTATTTGGACGAAGATGTGGTGCTTGAAACATCTGAAGAGGAGACTCCTTCAAGGGAGAACTTGATCTGGGACGTTTATCGTTATCATGGCGGAGTTCTCGTGAACATCGATGCGATTCAGCCTGCAAAAGCCTCTTGCGGTGTCTCTTCCTTTGTGACAGATCAACAGATCCAAAAGGAGATCACCGCATCCGGCCAGGAGATCGAGGTGCGCCACTTCAAAAGCGCAAACGATGCACTCAAATTTGCGAGGGAGTTTTACGTCCTTGCAGCTCCCACCATCTTTGAGTTTCTGGATTGGGTGCTCGACCAGCCTCTCGGCCAGGGCACGGGTTGGGACAAGATCAGGATGTTGACCTCCAAAGAGTAGTTATCATTCGATTCGCACCACAACCACGATGAGCATGACGAGGATCAACGGAATCGACGTGGCCGGGATCTCAGAAACGGTTGATAAGATCAAACATGATCCAAAAAAGGCCAGGTTCACCTTGAAGACCGAGACCGAATGGATAGAGGGATGTCTTGCCTGCACCACTATCAAACGGGGGAAATATGGAGAACCCGACACCAAAAAGTTCGTGATAGAGTCAGACGAGCCGCGTTCCTTGCAGGGCCGCGACACTGCCCCTAACGCGGCCGAGTTTGTGCTTCATGGCCTATCTTCTTGTCTCGTGGTGGGAGTCGCGATCAGGGCCGCAGTTTCAGGCATAAAAATTGAAGATCTGAAGATCGATCTTGAGGCAGATATAGATCTAAGAAACTTTTTTGGCATCTCAAAAGAGGTTCGGCCCGGGTTTGGGGGCGTACGGGCGAAGTGCAGGATGAAGTCTGATGCCTCTCCCGAAGATATCGAGGCGCTTTTTCGAGAAGTTGTGAAAAGATCGGCCGTGATGGACGTGATCGAAAACGAAGTTCCGGTAGCGTTCGAGGTGGAGGTCGAGTCAGAAGATCCCAATTCGGCTTGACGGCGCTGGCATCCTCTCGACTCATCGTCTAAAATCACTTTCTCGATCCCGCATCTTGGCGCCTTCGACTTTCCGGCAAAGTGATTCAACTACCAGCGTATCTTCCATCTTTTGCGCAAGAACGAGCGATTGACAAAGCGGCTTATTTAACGACACGGATCGTGATTGGGTAGCGGTAACGCTCGCCGTTGCTGGCTTTGAGGGCGGCCATGAACATTCCTGCCACGATCCCATAGGCGGTCATCGAGATCTGAAACAGGCGGGCATAACCAGGTGCAAGAAGGGCGAGTTGTTTGAAGAGGAAAATAAATAGCGCCACCCGCCGGGAAATTTTAAATAGTATTGCACCCATAAAATCATTCAGTCCTACTCTGGAGTGTGAGATATTTGAGATGGAGTTTGCTTTTTGGGCTTGCCTTGACGGTGAGCCTCATAGGGATTGTGGCAATATCAATGTGCGGGACCGCTTTGGGCGCAGACCTCAGCGCGGATAAGAGCGCATCCCGCATATTGACCCCCGCCGACATCACGGCTGGATCAAAACTCAGCCCGATCGGCGTGATCAGTGAAGCGAAACCGGCTGAAACAGAAAACGTGTACTACCTCGTCGGAAACTTCGAGGATGCAAAAGCCGTCGTCAATACCGATATGGGCGAGCAACAGACGAGCTTTCGAGGATCTATCGCTTTCCGAGCGATTCCCGAGAAAGGTGGTGGATTCAAGCTGATTCTCGAAGACCTCAACATGGTATCGAGCGGAGTTCCCACCAAGAAGGGCGACTCTGGCGTGATCGGCCTAACCCTTGCGAATCCTGAATACGAAACCGCCTATGACCAGAAGACAGGAAACTTGAACACCGAGTTTCAATCGACCCTCCACTACAGCCTGATCGACAAGATCAAAGGGTACATCCCTGATAAATCAAAAGAGGGCGACGTCTTCTACTCCTACACCGAGACGATGGCCGGAAAGCTGGCAGGATCTCTTCCCGAAGCCCTTCAGCTCAAAGAGAAGACCTTTGTGCCCCTCAAAGCAGAGATTCGGCTGGAGCTGGACGATCCCGTCATCGGACTTCTTGAAGACATGGTGATCTACATCTCGATAGAGCAGCTCTGGGAATATCTTGGATTGGAGCCTGCCGAGATATTCCTGGTCCAGCCAGTCTTCATCGGAACCGGTGATGCAGACCCCAGCGCGACTGGATCTGCCTTCGATACCCTGATAGACAGATCCCTGGAGATGTGGGGCCGCTGCGGAACCGTCCGGTGCATTGCGATCCGCTCCAACTTCCCCATATACCTCGACAAAGACTCGTATCGAGTCCTCGATAACTACGACAGCAACCCAACTGAAGCCATCGCCCTCCTCAACGAGGTAGATGTCCCAGACGCAGTAGAGGTCTTCGTGGTCGAGCGTTGGGACCCTGCCTGGGATGGGGGCGGAGCTACCTGGAGCAGCGGGACTGCGTCTACAAAGATCATAACTTGTGATCAGCAGCTCGATGTGCCATGTCCTCCGCCGGCAGGTCTTTGGGGCTGCGCCGGTGGATCTTGTGGCGATGTGAACTACTATCATCTTGCCCACGAGCTGGGCCACTCGCTGGCTTTGACCCACCCAGGTGATCCAAGGGCAGGCCGACCCGAAGGGACTGCAGGTTCTATAATGGAGCCGAGCGGCTTTTGTCGGGACAACCCAAATGTTCAAAGCGCCCACAACTGCAGAACCGCATCCAACCCGCTGCTCTATTGGGGCAGAACGGTCTGTACGGAAAGCCCTGACATCATGGACTGATAAATATCTAAAATGCCAGGTGCCGAAAAGGCGAGGGCATTTGCCAAATTTTTGAAGTTACGGAGCGTTCGGATTCTGATATTTTGGATGAGCAAATAATCTTGATAAAAATTCTGCGAGAAAAAGCAAGATAGGGCGCCAAACGACACTTTTGAGGGCGGCTTTAGTTTGCCGTCTTCTCCTTTGCCGCCTTTGCCGCCTCTTCTTTTGCCACCACTCCGAACAGCTCTTCCAACTTTGCTTTGATCTCCTTTATCCCCTCGACACCAGGACCTCCAACGTCCAAAGGCGACTTTCCTGTAAGGTCCGCATCCATCAGGGTCCTGTCGAACGGTATCGTCCCGAGGATTGGAACGCCCATCTCGGCCAGCTTCTCCTCGATTATTGTGGGCTCTTCTGGCGCCTTGCTGATCACGGCCATCACCCTCTTAATCCCCAGGTCGTCAGCTAGCTTCTTGATCCTCTCAAGAGTCTCGACAGAACGAAGACCAGGTTCTACCACCGCGATCATGACGTCGACTCCCCTCGTGGTACCCCGACCCAAGTGCTCGATTCCGGCCTCCATGTCCATGATCACCAGATCATTTTCCCGAAGGATGACGTGCCTTAAGAGAGCCCGCAAGAACGCAGTCTCAGGACACATGCAGCCGCTTCCGCCAGTATCGATCGTCCCCATCACCGCAAGCTTCACACCGTCAGGGCCGACGCAGCCACATTTCTCCATCACGTCATCGACTTTCGGGTTGAGCTTGAACATCCCAAATTCGGCACTGGCCCGCTCCTGGACCATCTCCTTGTACGCGGTAATGGGTCTTGGGTTTTTGGGAACGCCTAAAGCCGAGGCCAAGTTCATGTCAGGGTCGGCGTCTATCGCTATCACGTTGTAACCGTCACGTGCAAAAAGGCGGGCCAAGGTGCCAGCCAAGGTGGTCTTGCCCACGCCACCCTTTCCTGAGATAGCTATCTTAATGGTAATACCTCCGAATCAAACTGTCTAGATATATGTTGGGTAATGACAGTTTATATTGATTCTGATGCGAAAGGACGAGAAAAGTGGGGAAACATCGACTTGGAAGGGTGAAGATGGGAAGAACGATAGTGTCAATGATGTTGCCAATGGAGGCGCCAAAATGACCCAAGCCAAGCTCGGTCCTCTAGCATGTGACGTTCTCAGTAAGGGATATCTGAAACGAGACGAGCTTGGAAGAGTCGTCGAAACGCCAGAAGAGATGTTCGCCCGAGTGACAAATCGCGTATCACTGGCAGAAAGCCATTTTGGCAAAGACCGCGCCAAGATGACCTTGGCCTTTGGAAAGATCATGAGAGACGGACTTATTTTTACAAACTCTCTAACTCTCATGAACGCGGGTCTAAAGGCGGGCCAGCTTTCGACCTGTTTCGTCGTCCCGGTGGACGACTCGATTGCGGGGATATTCGACGCGCTCAAGGAGATGGTAATAATCCACCAGAGCGAAGGTGGCACCGGCTTTTCCTTCTCGAAGCTTCGGCCCTGGGGCGCCCCTATCAGGTCCACAGGCGGGGTTGCGAGCGGCCCAGTATCTTTTATGGAGACCTTCGACAAAGCAACCGAAGTGGTAAAACAGGGCGGCAGAAGGAGAAGCGCCAACATGGCTGTCCTGAATGCAGATCACCCTGACATCGAAGAGTTCGTCCACGCAAAAGAGGTGGCGGGAAGGCTTGAAAACTTCAACATCTCGGTTGGCGCAACCGACCAGTTCATGCATAAATATAGTCAAGAACAAATTAGATGAGACTATAGTCATAAACCGAAAGATTGATACAATATCGCGCTAATATATTGTCATGCCTAAATCAGAACAGATCCACATTCAAAAACACATTAGTCTCGGGGAACTTAATAAGAAAATAA
>Ga0272441_10010286_pt1 | contig 14208 bp, 11 predicted proteins | sample SSMProp6N_FD_193582 | JGI IMG/M metagenome (GOLD analysis project Ga0272441, IMG submission 193582) | Marine sediment archaeal communities from Little Sippewissett salt marsh, Falmouth, MA, United States - SSM-Prop-6N | ecosystem: Environmental > Aquatic > Marine > Wetlands > Sediment ... | reverse complement strand
GTTTCCAGAGGAACAGTCCAGCGCCTCCTGAAATCAGGAAGGAAGAAAATAACCGGCGCACTGCTCAACGGATATGCCCTCGAAATGGTCAGCCAAACACTTTAATGAGGAGAACAGTATGATTATTTGTATTCCCACATCAGGAAACGCAGGAATAGAGGAGCAGGTATACGGACACTTCGGAACATGCAGGTATTTGGTTCTTTACAACACGGAAAATGAAGAAATTGAAATCCTTGAGCATAAAAGTGAAAGTCACGGTACGGGAATATGTACCCCCTTTGCTTTTATCGAAGGAAAAAATGTTGATGTGATCCTTACCCAGGGGATGGGAAGAAGAGCATTGGACATTCTTTACGCCTCCGGTGCAAAGGCTTTTTATCTTGAAGGAGATACAGTAAAAGAAGCTGTAGGCAAATATCTGGCTGGGGAACTTAAGGAAATCACTCCTGAAAATTCCTGCAGAGGTCACGTATAATACTGAATTCATGGAAACGGCTCATAAAATACTTTATCAGTCATCCGGAATAATCCCCCAGTTGCCCGATGAATCAATTGATCTGGTGGTAACTTCTCCTCCCTATCCAATGATAGAAATGTGGGATGAGAGTTTTGCAGTTCAGGACCCGGAAATCGGCGCCTGCTTAGCATTCTGTGACGGCGCCGGTGCCTTTTCCCATATGCATCAGCTTTTAGATAAAACCTGGAAGGAATGTTTCCGCCTGCTGAAACCCGGAAGTTTTTTATGTATAAATATCGGTGATGCCACACGGAAGCTTGGTGATAATTTCCAGCTTTACCCGAACCATGCCCGTATTATCACTGCCTGTGAGACTTTAGGTTTCCAAAGCCTTCCTCTTATTCTCTGGAGAAAACAGACGAACGCTCCGAACAAATTCATGGGTTCAGGCATGTTGCCTGGAGGAGCCTATGTAACTCTGGAACATGAATATATCCTCATTTTCCGAAAGGGGGATAAAAAATCTTATGTTTCTCCGGCTGAGAAAAAAAGGCGGAGACAGAGCAGTTATTTCTGGGAAGAGAGGAATATCTGGTTTTCCGATATCTGGGATTTTAAGGGAATACGACAGACCCTTGCAAAGAGCAGCGGACGGAAAAGGAGTGCAGCCTTTCCTCTTGAACTCCCTTTTCGTCTTATTAATATGTATTCCCTGATTGGGGATACGGTCCTGGATCCCTTTCTGGGAACCGGCACAACAGCACTTGCGGCTGCCGCCTGCGGGAGGAACAGTATCGGCATAGAGCTCGACCGGAAACTCGCTGCTGAATTTAAATCTGCTGTCAGAAGGTGTAAAACTGAATTAAACCAGCGTATAAAAGAAAGGATAGAACAGCATATTGCATCTGCTGAACTTCTGCGAAAAAAAGGCAAGTGCCGGTATACAAATAATATCTACGGGTTTCCTGTTATGACCTTGCAGGAAGAGGATATTACGTTATATAAAATTGATGATATCAGCTCTTGGGAAAGGGATTCTTTCAATGTACAGTATTCGCCGGCGGATAATTTTAAATTACGGTTTTTTACTGATTAATGAAACACTATATTCCCGGGAATCTGATTTCTGGAGAAAGTAAAAATGGCATTTTTCAAATACAGCGGATCAAATATTTATTTTACTGTCAAAGGGAAAGGGGAACCTGTTATTTTCATTCACGGGAACACTTCCTCTTCAGCTATGCTGAAAAGCGCGGCAAGAATGTTTTCCAGAAGATTCCGGGTAGTTGCTCTGGACCTTCCGGGGCACGGCCGTTCAGACCGCCTTCAGGAATTTCCCGCGGATTTCTGGTATGAGAATGCCAAAGCAGTTACCGCCCTGATTGAGTACATCGGTCATCCGAAGGCAAGCCTTGTGGGAACCAGCGGCGGAGCTCTCGTCGCTCTTAACGCAGGACTGCAGCGGCCGGACTTAATTGACAGAATTGTCGCTGACAGTTTTGAAGGGGAACAATCCGCTGCATTCTATGCGGAGACAATCCGGGAGGAGAGAGAGAAGGGCAAAAAAAATCCATTCCTCCGGATATTCTGGCGATCAGCCCACGGCAGGAACTGGGAGGGAGTTGTGGATAATGATTCGGAAATGATTTTCCGCCATCACAAAGAAATAGGAAGATTTTTTCATCAGGACCTCTCGGAACTCAAGTGTCCCGTCTTACTGACAGGAAGCCTGCGGGATGAATTTATTCCTAATATCCAGAACATTTATATCCCTCTTTCAGAAAAGATTAAAAAAACCAGGGTTATTCTTTTCCCCCGGGGAAAACACCCGGCAATGCTTTCAAATGCAAAAGCATTTTATGAGATTGCGGCAAGGTTCCTGCGGGATGAGATGTAATTTGTGAATACGGGAATAAATATCATTTCTTTAAGGGTTCGGGATCCTCAGTAATTTTCAATGATTTTATTATACTTTTTAAGCATACTTTTATTCATGAAATTAGCTGCTTTTTTTCTGAATTTATTTGATTTCATAAGAAGACCTGCCAGTTTCATAAATACTATTTCTCTCTTTTTTTTCTGTGGAAAATCATAAAAACCGTGCTTTTTATAAAATTTATGATCTTCCTGCATCAATCCTCTCATAATATAAATCATGTCCCTGAATATTTTCATCCCACCGACACCGAGAAAATTCTGCGGGTGTAAAGGTTTGTTTTTTATTACCCACACTGTTTTTTGAGCCATATTTTCTAACAGAGCAGTAATTTGCTCATTGCTGTCATATTCATCAGTGACTATATCCAAGAGAAACAGCTGAGCCACTTCACTGCGCGCTTCTAATATTTCTCTGATATTGGGTTCTTGCCGCAGAGGGCCGGATATAATATAACCAATGCATTTACCCATCATGTTTGTTCTATGTCCATTATAAAACTGCCTATCGTCGTAGCACTTCCAAATGGAATTAAACCAATGCCGGTTAAGGGCGGCCGCGATTATTACACAATCAGCCTTCATGATAGTATCTTTGTGCAGTGATTCAAAACCGTCATTATAGACACAGGTGCCTTCAAAGGCACATTGAAAACACCCAAGACAGCCGCCCTGGAAATTAAAATCTCCAATATTAATTATTTGAAGATTTTCAGGAAGGAACTTTTTATACGTTTCAATCATCCGCGACAAATTATTATCTTCTTCTCTGCAGTCTGTAACAAGAACAATACTGTGATTTTCAGTAACCGGAAGGTTTCTCAAACTTGATGAAGGAATGTATTCTCTATAAGTGTATTTTACCGGAAGATATTTTTGGGAAACCGGGGATGAAGATTCTATGGAATTGTGAAGATATTCTCCTAAACAAATAATACATTTTCTTCCTTTTTTTGTGGTAAGATCTTCCATATCAGTACAGAGTCCATTAAGATGCTTCATGCCCAGATCTTCGGAAATATTGTGAATATAGTTATAAGCAGTATGGTCATAAAAATGTTTGGATGATGAAATCTGGGTCGAGTATTTACCCATAAAAAAAGATTCTTTCTGATTCTCAAAGATCAATTCTATGAATCTGACCAGTTGATAAGGGACGAGAGCTGTGTATACGGGATAACACCATAAAATACATTCGCTTTCTATAATAGAAAGGATAACATTTTCAAAACGGTCTTTATCTTTTTCAATAATTTTTATCTTTTGTCCTACATGAAAAACCGTAAAATCATCCTGGGGAAAATGTTTCTGAAGATACCTTATTGATTGAAATGTTATGCTGTTTTCACCTTTAGGACTGCCGTTGATTACTGTTATTTTCATCATTTTTTACATAGTAGGTCTTGGGAAAAAAGAACTAACCGCTGTTCATACAATTTTTATAAATAAAATAAGTATAGTTAAGCTTACTCCTCCTCTTCAAAGAAAAGAATTTCTTCAGAGATGTTCTCGTTTTCTGCTGCCCGTCCTGAATCCGAAGATTTTCCTGCTACCGCCAGGTATGAATACTCCGAAGCGGCCTCAGCATCTAACGTTTCAGCCTTGGAAAAATATTCCTGAGCATCATCATAGCTTTCAAGCTGATAATAGGTTCTGGAGAGATTGATAAAAAGTTTTACCATTTTTGTTCCAGAAGATTGATTTGCCTGTTCTAAGGAATTAGCCGCTGAGATATACTGGTCCCTGGCTTCAGGATATGAACCTTGGAGAAAAAGAACATTAGCCTTATTAATATCTGCTGAAAGAAAGTTTCTATTTAGGGCGAGAGCTTTATCAAAGGCATCTACAGCTTTATCATAGCGTTTGAATCGGGCATAGGCAATGCCCAGGGAATTCCAGTCTTTTGCTCTGTTCTGTTCCTGCGCAGTCCGTACGTAATCGCTGACAATACCCTCAACAATTTTGTCCATGTCGATTTGAAAATTATGTATTATATTTTCTTTTTCACCATACTGAAGGCCTAAATCTGTTTCTTTAAGGCCTACAGGACGGTAAAGTTCCTGGGCTTTTCGGGTAACATAGAATCCCCGCTTTTCAGGTTCTTCCTCATAGGCAGACCATTCTTCTATACCCCGGCGCCAGGATTCCAGAAACCCGGTTTTCCCTATCATGGTTATTTCTACAGGAACCCAGAGTTCGCCATCAAGATTGATGGTCAACTGCCTGTCGTTGTTAAGATCGGCAAAATTTCTAGCCTGTTCCTTTGTATTGAATACTGCATAAATATGCCCCGGCACAGTTATGAAACCTGATTCAATGCCCACAGTCTCAAGAAGACTGCAGAAGAGAACAGTAAGATCATCGCAATCCCCGGTAATTCGTTTCAAGGTGTCCCTAGGCAGGCTGATGGAATCAATTACCATGGGATTATTCTGAACTTCAGTGAAAGGAAGGGTCGGATCGATCTGGTAGAGAACGCCGATTTCTGAAAGGGCATGAAAAGCCTGGGCAGCGAATTGAATATTCTGATTATACATCGGGATAGTCTGTTCTTTGCAGGCTTGACGAATAAAGGATGAGTAATTTCTCAAAGCACTGTCTGCGGGGGTGATAAATGCTGCAACTTTATTATCATCATCCCATGTTACAGAGGTCTTATCATAAAGATCATAGGACACAGGGAGCCGCTGTTCAGCCGGCCTTCCCTGGGAGGTATACGTTACGATAATTTCACTGGTTAAGGGAGTAACACCTTCGGTTAGGAAAACCTCTTGATTAAATGAAGCCCGTATAGGTATTTCCCGGGAGGTTCCTCCGGGCAGTTCCGGTATTGATGCAGCAGGGGTCGGGGAGTCCATGAATCCTGCCTGAAAAAAAGAAACCTGAAGATCTTTAATCGGATTCTTTTCCGTATTTGTTATAATCAATGTGCCGATTGGATTTTTCGCATAGTAACTTTGCATTGCGGCAAATAAGGGCGGGAGAGAAAAATCTCCGAATTGGATGCTGCGAATAATAGCCTGAGGGGAATCAGGATCTTTTCCGAATCTGTAACTCCCGGAAAATCCTACACCAAAAATAAATCCGTTATAGTCCTGAAGGGCTCCGAGCCCTCTAAAATATTTCAGGCTGGGGTGTACATCAATAGAAAAATTATAAGACGGATTCAGGGCGATCCGAAGCCCTCCTTCAGCGATGATATTGAGCTGTCCTACGGTCCCTTCTTCCGGAACAAGATTTTTAAATGAAGACTGAGTCAGCATACCAGCTATTTCGCCGCTGATTTCGAAATTTTTTGCAAATCTGTGAGATACAGTAAGGCCTAATCCTCCGAACCAGTGGGTATTGTCCCACTTGTATGGATCATCCTGGTCCTGGCTGTCAAATCTGAGCATACCGCCTTTAATAGTAGGCTGGATTATCGGAACAGGAGGTATCGGCCACCGCACATTCCCTGATATTTCAAAAATATTATAGAGGCTTCCGTATTGGGCAAAGGGGGTATAGTTTTGATATTCTACCCCAAGGGATAAAGGAAAACGGTAATACTGATTATAATTCTGCTCGCTGGTTTGAGAAAAAAGCAAAAATGAAGAGACTAGAAAACAGATTGAGATAATTAATTTTTTCACTTCGAATCCCCTGAAAATAGTTTTTCATTAATTATTTTAACCTAGAATTCGATATTTTTCCCCTATTTTATTTATTAATTGAAGATTAATTTACATCTCATCAACACTAAAATTAAAAACTTTCCCGAGCAGATCGATTTCTTTTTTCCAATGGCCGGTCATTACTAATTGATGATGGGAATAGTTTTTCAGAACCAGGTTGTGTCCGTCAGGAACTTTTACTATTGCACCGTTTCTGCAGTCTGATCCGGGGAATTGTACATATCCTTTCAAGTCGCCCTCTACAACCATCATTTTATCAGCCTTGGGATTGAGTTTCGCAAGAGTTGTTTTGCCTTCCGGCATCCGAGCATCCAGGGCGTGAGCATTATCATCAACGATTGCCAATACTTTCGGTCTTACCTTCCAGTCTGAAGAAAAAGATTGGGGAACTACACCGAAATAACCGCAATGAGCCAGAAGAAGATGATTTTCCGGTTCGTCAAGAAATTCCGGAAACCCAAGAATTTTTTCATGATTAGTTGCAGCTTTTCCCATAAGAAAGGGGTATATATTTGTCATCATGATCGGTGCTCCAAGGGACTTGTGGAGAATATATTTGGTGATCATAACCATCAGGTCAGCTTCACAGCCCCAGATAATACCTTTTTCTTCATAAAGCATGTTCCAAGCAAGGCATGGAGTAGTATCGGAACAGCGGGACTCGTTAAGACAGTTTATTCCCATACTCCGAACACTTGGGTCGGCTTCCAGTTCTTTTTTCAGAGCAATATAGATTTTGACAGCGCTGAGGAGTGCCCCCTCCGTAAGTTCCTCCACTGCAAAATCCCACTGGCCCAGTACTTTTTTTGCTTCATCATCGGGAATTTTTTTTGCATCAGCCCCAAGGGTTTTAAAACTTTTCTTTTTCAGCTTGAAGCCGAATTTATTCTCAAGAAGATTTATACACTGGTCTTCCCACCAATAAAAACGCTTGAATATTTCCGACTGAAAACCTTCTCCCGGATTGTCCTGAAAAACGAGGAATGTAGTATCTTTAAGCTCTCTTTTTACTCCAAGCGCCTTACATGCAGTAATTGATTGATCCAGATTGTAAGGAGCAATCAATTCAACTCCCTCCTCCCTGAGGAAACTTACGATTTCCCAGTCCCACATATTTACAGTGCCGAAACCTGAGGTTATGACAAGAATAGGTATATCAATCGACTTGAATGCATTGACCTTTCTATACGCCTCGCCTAAAAACTGCGGGAAAATTGCACCCTCTGCTTCCGGGAATGGGGAACCTAAGGCAACGGGGGAAAGAAACTCGGCATAATCGGAAAGCTGTTGTTTTAAAATGGCCAAGTGTTTTTCAAAATCATCATCTTTACCGGGATCAAAAAATATAGGAACAAGCCGTGCTTTCATTTGCATCTCCTTTATTTTATAATAATTAAACCTAAACCGTTTCAGGACTATCAACTATTATACTTCATACCGGCTAGGATAAGTCAAGTAATTTATTGTAAACTATATTGGCAATATTGGGGATATTATGCCTTGAGAACCTGCTTTCCAAGTTGTTCCTGTTCTTTTTTATACAAATAATGAGGCTGATTGTAAAATCACAGAAGCTGCAATATGAAGCGTTTTAGATTGAGAAGAGAAAATAAATTTGTTTTATAACATGATTTTTTGATATTATTATTTTTCCCGGAGATTTCCGCGGGCAGAGCCCGTCGAAGCCGCGGAGGTAAAACAGCAGTTCCTGATAATCCCGGTATCCTTTCTGGGCTTTGCGTGAAATTCCTCCTGCTGCTACTTTACAGGTATACTATGAAACATCTAAAATTAGATATACTTGGTAATAGATAAAATACGGAGCGAATCATGACCAGCAGAGAACGGGTAATTACAGCGGCAAATTTTAAAGAGCCGGACAGAGTCCCCATTGATTTTGGAGGCCATAGAAGCAGCGGAATCATGGCCATTGGGTATAACAGGCTGCGGGAATATCTCGGTATGCCGAAAAAGCCGATAAAAATTTACGACATGATACAGCAGCTCGCTGTAATTGATGATGATATTCTTGACAGGTTCGGTGTTGATGTTACGGAAATGGGAAGAGGTTTTTCTCTCCGGGATGAGGATTGGAAAGAATGGGTCCTGCCGGACGGTACTCCCTGTCTTATCCCCTCGTATGTTGATGTTCGAAAGGAGGGGAGCAGATGGGTCGTCTATTCACCTTCCGGGAAGGCTTGCGGTGAACAGAGGGAAGGAATGCTCTATTTTGATCAGATTTACTGGCCCTACCGGGACGGCCTGCCAGAGGACCTTTCCGTACTGCCCGGAGATCTGGCGGATGTTATATGGTCAATTCCAACTCCCCCGGACCTTTCATTGATTGACGATGAAACATTGGAAGCAGGCGCTAAAACCTTTCGGGAAAGCACAGACAGAGCAATTATGTTTCTCTTCGGGGGTAATCTTCTTGAGATTTCTTCTTTTCTCTGTTCAATTCCGGGATTTATGATGCTCATGGCCGGGGAGCCGAAAGAGACTCACCGCCTGCTTGATAAACTGGTTGAAGTGCATTTAGAGAACCTGGAAAAATATCTTTCGATAGTAGGACCGTATATTGATATTATTCTTTTTGGAGATGATCTCGGGATGCAGTCAGGACCTCAAATTTCACCTGATATGTATCATGAGTATTTTCAGCCTAGAGAAAAAATTCTCTGGAACAGGGCAAAGGAAATAGCGGATGTTAAGGTCCATCTCCATTCCTGCGGGGGTATACGCCCTTTAATGGACGGATTGATTGATGCCGGCCTAGATATGGTTAATCCTGTACAGATAAGTGCCGCCGGCATGGAGCCTGAGGGATTAAAAAAGGATTTCGGGACCCGGCTTTGTCTCTGGGGAGGGGGCTGCGATACCCAGACTGTTCTTCCCAAAGGTACTCCGGAGGAAGTGCGGGAACATACTCTCCATAACCTGGAGATATTGGCTCCCGGGGGCGGATTCATTTTTCAGCAGGTTCACAATATCATGTCCAATGTGCCTCCGGAGAATATTGTTGCGATGTTTGATGCTGTTGCTGAGTTTAACAACTCATAGTGCGTCGAAGCCTGGTGTTTTTTAGGCTATGCAAGAATCAGGGGGATTTTTCGTTCTTCCTCTTCGTTTCCGCCGTGTTCGCCGGTATTATCATCTTCCTTCGTGCACCCTTCCGGATAATATTTTAACGTGTATTTCCCTTTAGCTGCTGCGATAAAATTCCCGTGGAGTAATTTTGCTGACTCTGAAACCGGCGCAGACCCGAAGAGGGGTTTCCCCCAGGCTTCCGGGGCAGTGTAAAGTTCAAAATAATCACCAAAGGTTTTTCTGAATATTGCGGAAAAATCCTCTTCCATCCCCTGTTTAACTGCGAAATGAGGTACCCTGGGTTCTCCGAATGGTGGTGTTATGAGCAGGTCCTGGAGAGGATCACCTTCATAGATCGCGAGTCTGTTTTCCTCGGGTATAGTTATCTGCCCATGATCTGCTGAGATACAGATTCTAGTATCAGAACCCAGAGAGTCCAGGGACAGAGCTAGTTTTTCAAGAAGAGTATCCAGATTTTTCAGAACATTATTAACCTCCTGGGTCTCTGTACCGTATTTGTGGGAGGTATCATCAAGGTCAAGCAGGTACAGAAAGGTGAATCGGCCTTGAGAGCCGTTTTTATAAAGGTCTATTGTCTGTTCAATGCTGTGTTCAAGGCTACTGTATCGAAGAATGGTGTTTTGCCCGCATAAAAATAGTTCAAATGGTGAATTTTTAAAGTATATAGGCAGAATGAAGCTTACCATCCTTTGTTTGCCGTAAAAATGGGAATAAAGAGAAGAATATTTCCATATTTTTTCAGTGGAAATGCCGTATTCTGAGGCTGGCCGTCCCTGAAATCGCTCAAAAAAACCAAGGGTATTGATCTGAGTTTCTTGTTCTTTCAGAAAGGACCATCTTCCAGGAATACCATGAACAAGAGGTTCAAGACCAGTAGCTAAGGTCATCATTGCGCATGGAGTTGTAGAGGGGAATACAGACGTAAGATCCCGCACTTTGTTCCTGCGGAGAAAAGATCTTTCCGGAAGGCGGTCAAGAAATGAGGTTCCCAGCCCGTCCACAAAGACAAAAAGCAGATGTTTTCCCGGATGTATCATACTGAAAAGCTCATCAGAACTGCTGTTTTTATTGCCTTGTTCTGTATTTAAAAACCGGACAAAGGATGCTGATAAATCAGAAAAAGTAAAACTCATAGCTTTACTATATCCTTTCCACTGACTATTTGACAGACACTTCGCAACGTATTATAGTGCAGAGCGATGCGGGAAAAACGCAGCCTGGAAAAGAAACACCAGACATCACCATTACGCAGAGAAGATTTTATCACAGGAATAATCTGTCTTTCCCCTTCCCTGCTGATCGTCATAATTTTTGTGATATTTCCCATACTCTTTTCTTTAGGTATCTCCTTTTTTGACTGGAGAATCATCACCCAGGAAAAACCTTTTGTCGGATTAGCGAATTATGTAAAAATGTTTACGAATCCGGAATTTTGGAATGCCCTTAAAAATACAGCTTTATATACCCTGGGAGTAGTTCCTGTAGGTGCCGCAATTTCTCTGGGCTTAGCTCTTCTTTTAAATCGGAATATCCGGTTTTCCGGATTTTTTCGCACAGCCTTTTTCCTCCCGGTAATAACATCAACCATTGCTGTAGCGATTGTATGGCTGTGGATATATAACGATCATAATGGTTTGCTGAATATCATTCTCCGGGCTGTGGGGATGAAGCCGGTAACCTGGCTTACAAGTTCAAAAACCGCTCTCCTATCGGTAATTATAATGAGCATCTGGAAGAATGCCGGGTATCATATGGTTATTTTTCTTGCAGGACTTCAGTCCATACCTGAAAGTTTCTATGAAGCAGCTACTTTGGCAGGTGCCGGTCCATTTCAGAAATTCCGGTACATAACCTGGCCTATGCTTGTCCCCGCCACATTGTTTGTTCTGGTTACAAACACAATATTTTCATTTCAGGTATTCGGGCCAATTTACACAATGACCGGAGGCGGTCCGGTGCGGTCTACAACGGTTATTGTTTATCATCTTTATGTCAGAGCTTTTGAATTCCAGGAGATGGGATACGCTTCCGCTGCAGCATGGGTCGTCTTTCTGCTGCTGATTGCCATGACCTTCCTGCAGTTCCGGTTGTCAGGAAAAGAAAAGATTTTATGATACAGCCTCTCCGGATTGTAAATAAAACATTTCTATATATACTTCTTTCAGCTCTTGCCTGTATTTTTGTCTTTCCTTTTTTATGGATGGTACTGGCATCTTTAAAGACAAATATGCAGATATTTGCTATACCGCCGATTATCTTTCCCAAGCCGATAATATGGAAGAATTATTCTATTGTATGGGAGAATGTCCCTCTTGCGAGATTTTATATTAACAGTATTTTTGTGAGTTCAACTGTTGCTGCCTCCCAGGTCATCACTTCAGCTATGGCAGCCTATGTATTCGCCAGGCTGCAGTTTCCGAAGAAGCATCTGATTTTTATCGTATATTTAGGTGTGATGATGATTCCATCCCAAGTAACCGTCATACCGCTTTTTATCATCTGCAGAAAAATAGGAATTATCGATACGTATGGAGCTCTCATACTGCCTTTTCTTGCGTATCCCTATGGAGCCTTCCTCCTGCGGCAGTTTTTCCTGTCTATTCCGTCTGATTTGGAGGATGCTGCCAGGGTTGACGGCTACCCGAGAATGGCGATTCTCTTCCGTATTGTCATGCCTTTATCTAAACCTGCATTAATCACTTTAGGCCTTCTCACTTTTATGTTTACCTGGAACTCATTTTTCTGGCCTCTGGTTTCCACCAATACAACTGAACATTATACAGTTCAGGTTGGTCTTGCGATGCTGAAAGACCAGCTCCACATGGCAGGAGACTGGAGCACACTTATGGCTGGAACGGTTATTTCCACTATTCCGATTCTAATATTTTTTATTTTTACTCAGAAAAACCTTATTAAGGGATTTAGCTTAAGCGGCTTAAAATATTAAATTTCTATGGAGGAAAAAATGAAAAGAACTTTCATTCTTCTGCTTGTGCTTTTTGCTTTGACTCTTGGTCTCTATGCCGAGGGAACTCAGGAAGTACAATCAGGGCCCGGGGTTTCCAGTGCTGATGGAAAATATGTACCGGAAAAAAAGGTAACTCTGAGGTTCTGGCATTCTTATTCAGGATTCAGCGAACGGCTTTTTAAAAGCTTTGTTGAGGAATTTGAAAAAGAAAATCCGAAGATTGACATCAAGCTTGAATACGGCGGCAACTTATGGACCATGAGGGACAAGCTGCTTACAGCTATTGCCGGCGGTTCCGCCCCTGATATTGCTGAAATAGACAGCTACTGGACCCCGATCTTTGCTGAAGGCGGAGCCCTGGTCAATATGGAACCGTATATGGCTAAACCTGGTTATAATAAACCGGATTTACAGGAACCTTCTCTTCTCAGCACCCAGTATGAAGGGAGGAGCTATTCTATTCCTTTTAACCTCAGTAATATTGTTCTTTACTATAATAAACAATATTTTAAGGAAGCGGGGCTTGACCCTGAAGATCCTCCGGAGACATGGGAAGAGGTGATTGAATACGGTAAAAAGCTGACTTTAGACCAAAATAATGACGGAGTTCCTGAACGGTGGGGTTTCGGATGTCCCATAAAGGCTGATTTCGGGGCAATTTGGTATTGGCTTGCTCTGTTCTGGCAGCAGGGGGGTGAGCTTTTTAATGAAGAATTGACAGAAAGTGCTTTCAATACTGAGGCCGGTGTAAAAGCCACAAATATCTGGCGGCGGATGGTTCATGAAGAAAATATACTCAGCCTCTCCCAGGGGTGGTCCGATTTTGAGAGCGGAATCACTGCCATGGAGCTCGGGAGTTCTTCTTCCCTGGCCCGGCGCAGGGAAAATATGGGTTTTGATACAGTCGGCATAGCCCTTATCCCCAAGGGGACCCAACGGGCAACAGTTTCCGGCGGAGGAAATCTCGCAATTTTTTCAAACTGCGAAGACAAGAATGCAGCATGGGAATTCCTGAAATGGATCGGTTCAACAGAAATAAACAAACGATGGTCAATGGCAACCGGTGCGATTCCTGTCCGAAAGTCCGTACTGAATGAACCTGAATACAAAGATTATTTATTAAAAGACCCGAGAAATGAAGTTATGCTGAACGGTATTCCCTATACCAGGGTGCGGCCCAATGTACCTGAATACGGCGATGCTTCAAGAATTATCGCATATGCTGTAGAAGAAGCAGTTTTTGAAAATACAGATCCGAAACCTCTTTTAGATAAAGCGAAAAAGGATGTAGACGCACTTTTTGCTAAATAAACATGAAAATTAAAAAGGCGGATGCTTAATAAAAAGTGTCCGCCTTTTTTGAATTTTGAGGAGAGAAAAATGGAAAAGATACGGGTAATTCTAGATTGGACGCCTGATGCGAAACACTCAATTATCTGGGCTGCCCAAAGAAACAGATATTTCCAGGAAAAAGGAATATCCGTTGAAATGGTAGCGCCTCCTTCAAAATCAGCTAAGTCCCTTGAAATGATTCATCAGGGCAGGGCGGAGATTGCCATCAATTATCCTCACAATATTTTACTGATGAGAGAAGACCTCCCCCGACTGCTCTGTTTAGGTGCCCTGGTGAAAAAAAATTCACAAGGCCTTCTCTCTCTGCAGGAAAAGAAGATTGTCCTGCCTGCTGATTTGAAAGGAAAGAGACTCGGTATAGGCCCTAGTCCGGTCAGCCGCGGACAATTTGAGGTTTTCCTGTCATCAAATGACCTTTCAGTGAAAGATCTGATAGTTCGTACAGTGGGATTTGAAGGTGAAGAACTTTTACTTGCAGACGAAATTGATGCTCTGGATGCTGTTCAGTACGCGATCACCAGAACTATCGGCAAAGGGAGAAAAGTCAATTTTATTCCCTATACACGTTTCGGAGTCCCGGATTCTCCATTTCTGGTTTTTATCAGCACAGACCTGTGGGCTGATGAAAGAAGAGAGCTTGTTAAAGGATTTTTTTCTTCCCTGATAAAAGGTCTGTCCCTCGTAAAAACCTGGACACCCGGTGAGTGGAA
>Ga0272441_10010284_pt1 | contig 14208 bp, 13 predicted proteins | sample SSMProp6N_FD_193582 | JGI IMG/M metagenome (GOLD analysis project Ga0272441, IMG submission 193582) | Marine sediment archaeal communities from Little Sippewissett salt marsh, Falmouth, MA, United States - SSM-Prop-6N | ecosystem: Environmental > Aquatic > Marine > Wetlands > Sediment ... | reverse complement strand
ATGTAGTTACTCAAGACATGGAAAGCACCTCACATGTCTTTATGTCCTCGTGGGTCGAGGTAGTGGTGATGGCTTCCTCGATGAGATCCCGTTCATTCACCAGACACCTCCCGTATCCCGCCGGGGCCGAGATCAATATCAGCGGCAGGTGACGGCCGTCTTCGAGCCTGTTTATCGGGCGCTGCCGATCCACATGGTCTCTAGTAATTGGCAGTCTGTACAGTTTCATAGATATGACAGGAATGTTTTCTGCCCCGTCTGCCATGAAACGATCCCTCACCACATAAGGTAAAACCGTGTGTATGACCTTCACACTTCACACAGTATTATTTTTGGTTTATTTATTTGACAAAGTGTTTGTACGAGGCAATGTGTCGGTTGAAAGGAAATGACGTATTATCCGGGAGAGAAGAAAGAAGGTGCTCTATGCAGGTACATGCAAATGCAAAATCTAGGTGAGTGATGGTAAGTGCTACCACACGGAAAAACTAACCGTATTATATGATAATTGTTGTTAGAATAGCACTTTGACGGTGCACGGTCAAGGGTTCTCACTAACATAACATTCGCAGCATAGTATCAGGCATAAACTGAAATGCTACCCTAACCGAATATCTTGGAGAGTTCGTCCTGGTGGAAGACGGGCAGCGGCACAACGACATCGCCCGTCACAAGCTGCATACCTTGATCGCGCGGCGTGATCTCCCCGATGCGGGTTGCCCGGACGCCGTGGGTGTACAGGTCTGCGATCAGTCTTTTCGATGCGGACGGTGCGACACAGATCAGGAGCGAACCGGACGCAAATGTACCCAGCGGATTGACTTTGTAATAGTCGCACAAGTGCCGCGTCTCGTCGCTTATGGGAATACGATCGCCATACACCACCACCCCGAGTCCGCTGGCGTGAGCCATTTCAAAGATGCCGGTGGCAATGCCTCCTTCGGTGGGATCATGGAGGGCATGCACGTCGGCACAGGACGAGACGATCTTCGCTTCCTCCAACACGCTGATCCCCGGATCATGAAGATATTCCCTGGCACGTGTTATTATTTCTTCCGGAAAATGCGCCTTCAATTGCTCGGCATTCTCGCGGGCGATGATGGCTGTGGCCTCAATGGCGGCAACTTTTGTCATGATAAGATGATCGCCTTCACGGGCGCCCGACGTCGGCTTGAGGTTGTCTTTTGCAACCTCGCCCAGCATCTGACCGATCACGATCGTGTTCCTTACCCCCGTCGACACTTCCGTATGCCCCCCGCAATAGGCAATGCCGAGTTGCTCGCAGCTCCCCGATATCTGCCGGAAGATCTCTTCCAGATCACGCTCACTGCTCTTTTCCGGCAGGAGCACCGTTGCCAGGAACCAGTGGGGCTCACCGCCCATAGCGGCGATATCATTGGCATTGATATTGACGACATAGTGCCCGATCTCATCGGTTACATGCGTAATCGGATCCGTTTTTGCAATAAGGTATCTGTCTCCCATATCAATCACCGCAGCGTCTTCACCGATTCCGGACCCCACCACCACCCGGGAATTCTGATCGGTGTACGACGCAATCAGCCGCTGGAGAATATCCATATCGATTTTTCCAACCGGAAGTATTGTCATATGCTATTTTTGAGTCCTTTCTTTCATTCGTGTCAGAGAAAAGTATAATAATCCCGCAACAAACATGGCCGGAATTGAACCGCCGACAGTGTATTTCATAAAGGCTATAAATTCAAACGTGATAAATCCGGCTGCCCATGATGCGAGGGCGAGCATGTTGAATCCTTCCGTATACCAGTACATACCCCCCGGTTTGTATAACTCGTCGACATCGATCCGGCGGCATCGCAGGAGGAAGTAATCCGTCAACACAACGCCGAAAAGCGGCACAAACATTGCCCCGATGAGAAGCAGGAAATTTTCATATTGATCGACAGGAAACACCAACGCCACCCCGATCGACACAATGCCGGTCACCCACATGATCGTCTTCGGTTTCACCTTTGATGAAATGTTCATGATTGAACACGTGGCGGAATAAATATCGGGGAAATCGGATGTAATGGTCGACAACATCACCATCACCAGAGCAGGAAGCGCCAGCCCGATACTACCCATTATCCGCAGTATCAAAAAGCCGGGATCGGTTGATCCTGTCAAGAGCGTTGCCGCCAGCCCCAGGATGTACATCCACGAGGAGATAATAAAATAGCCCCACCAGGTATTCCAGAACGCAGACGTTGTGTTTTTGGATAATCGCGAATAATCCGCCACGAGCGGCATCCATGATATGGGCATGGCAATCACCAAGTCGAGCCCGGTCATGAACGGCATTGTATCATGACTCCCCGCCGGTACTCCCGCTTCAAGACCGGTGATCGACACATAGCTCATGGACAAGATGACCAGAAAAAGCGCGGCCATGGCAACGGTCTGCATGATCTTCCAGACGGTTTTCCCCGTGTACAGGGCCCAGAGCAGCGTGCCGAACCCGACGAGAATGATCCAGAAATGACCTGATGCCAGAATTCCGTCCGTCCCCTGCCCCAGCATTGCCCCGGCCCGGCCGGCAATAATCAGCATGATAGAAGACCACCCAATTAGCTGGATTATATTCAGGATCGCCGCGATACTCGAGCCACGGATCCCGAACGATGGCCTGAGCGACACCATGGACATGATGCCGTGCTCGGACCCGATGACCCCACCCAGTGCCATAAATGTATTGCCTATAATATGGCCCAGAATGATGACCCCGATCCCCATCCACAATCCCATGGGCGCCAGGAATCCCCCCGCCCAGATCTCGGCCAGTGAAATGGCAACACCAGCCCATAATAGGAAATAATCACTTCCTCCGAGGGTACGCTCCGATACCGCAACCGGCCTTATATTCATTACGCTTTTTCCTTCGCCTGCCCCATAATTTCCGCTGCCGGACGCTGTCTGTTCTTCGTGTTCGACACAAACTCACCATACCATATGCGCTGACTCCGCACCATCACTCTCCACGAAATGCAAGGAACGCCATGTGCTTCCCTGTCGTATTCGAGCAACATTCAGAAAGGACTCGGGGTATCAGATTACACCGAAGGGATCGAGAACGCCTTGTTGAGCGGATCGTAAAGCTATGATTCGGTCATTGTTCAACAACGATGATTGACATCCGTCACTAAAAGTATCTCTTTATAATTTCATGGACGGAGAATGTCAACATTTCTTGTCCGATGTAACGTCGTTATGCAAAAACACCATGATACCGTACCATCATACACATGGAAGTGGCAGTATTCTCTCGTGTATTATTTTGACTTGTAATTTTTATTGCACCGTCTGATTATAAAATTGAGCCTCATTAACATTTTTGATTGACATGACCATTCAATTTCATTATACAAATAATCATACTAGTTGAAAGGATTTACAATGGTGTTATTTGGTTTTATGTTCGCAGGCAGCTTTTTCAGCTTTTTTGGCTTTTTTGGCGAGGTCTGCCTGATGCGCCCATAACCCGATAACGGAAATGAGCCGCGGGCAGGCCGACAAGCTGCCCGCGGCTTTTTGTATCCAAAGGCCGTGGATTCCCACGGCCTTTTTTTATGTTCACGGCCAGGCACCTAAAAGGAGGGAATAAAAATGAAAGGAATCAATGTTGCAAGTTATCTTGAACAATCCGCCTATGCTCATCCTGATAAAGTCGCTTTGATATTCGAAGACCATAGGTGGACATACCGTGAGTTGAACGGCGGAGCAAACAGAATCGCCAACGGTCTTGCCGCCATGGGCATCGGGAAGGGAGACCGGGTATCGCTCTTTTTACCGAACTGTTCCGAATTCCTTTTCTGGTATTTCGGGATATTAAAGGCGGGTGCGGTGGTGAACCCAATCAATGTCATGCTGAAAGAGAAGGAGCTCGAGTATGTTATCGAGGATTGTGCGCCCAGCCTCATTGTCACTTCCGACAGCCTCGCTCCCATCCCCCTGGCAGTCGTTCGTATGTCAGGCAACACCATCCCTGTCATGACCACCGGGTCGTATGACGACACACACATACTGCACTATTCACAGTGGGTTGCCGGCCGCCCGGTAGAGTTTGCGTCACTCGAGACAGCCATTGACGATCTTGCCGCCATTCTCTATACCTCGGGCACCACGGGGCAACCGAAAGGCGCAATGCTGACACACATGAACTTGTGGTCCAACGCCCGGCACTGTGCCGACTGGGCCGAAACGTCATACCGTGACGTATCGGTGTGCGCCCTGCCCCTCTTTCATTCCTACGCCCTCACACATGTTGTGGGAGAACTCCTCATCGAAGGGGGCACGATCGTCTGGCTGGAGCGCTTTGAACCCGGTGCGTTCCTGGATGCCATGGCCCGGCACAAGGCAACGGCCTGCCACTGCGTGGCGACCATGTATCATGCCATTGTCACACATCCTGATGTTGACGACTATGCGGAACAAATCAATCTCCGGTATTGTGTCACCGGCGCTGCCGTGACCCCGGAACCGATCCTGAAGGCATGGAACGAGAAATTTACACCGTTGAGCGAGGGGTACGGCCTTACGGAGGCGGCCCCGGTCGTCTTCATGAACCCCCTGCCGGGGAGAGGTATTCAAAAGACCATGTCCTGCGGGGTCCCTATCGTCCCTGAAATAGAAGTCGCCGCAGTTGATGCGCATGATACCCCCGTCCCGACGGGGGAAGTAGGGGAGCTGGTTATCCGCGGTCCCAACGTAATGATCGGATACTGGAACAAGCCCGAAGAGTCTGCCGCAACACTCAGGAACGGATGGCTTCACACGGGCGACCTGGTCGCGTTCGACGAAAACGGGTACTGCTATGTAAAGGACCGCAAAAAGGATATGATCGCCAGAGCTGCGTTCAAAATCTTCCCGAAAGAAATTGAAGATCATCTTTATACACACCCGGCTGTTGCCGAGGCCCAGGTCGTCGGCATACCGGACGAAATAAAAGGGGAAGAAGTGGTTGCGTGCATCGCCCTGAAAGGCGGACACAGGATCACGGAGCAGGAAATAATCAGTTTCTGCCGGGAAAGTCTCGCGTCATATAAAGCACCCAGGTACGTACGATTTTTTGAGGTGCTCCCCAAGACAGTAACGGGCAAACTGGAAAAAATGTCGTTGAGAGAATCACTTATGAAGGAATTCACTCATTGAGCGAACAAGAGCCGGACCATCAGGGGGCAGTGTGCCGTAGCACCTGCCCCCTCATATTCTGCTTCGGCTTTTTGTAGGTTCGTCACTCAGTAAACCGATAACCGGCACGGGTTCGCGTCATTCTATCAGGTTGTCTTTTCGCAGTCTTTTCATAATCACATCGCTGAGTGACTGAATACCGGCGTTGACGGTCTTCGCATCGACCGTTTCGGACGACGATGACCAGATCAATTTGTCTGTCTTCGTTGCATACAGGTTATTCTCGAGTCTGACATACCGATGCTGAGTATAATAGCCCGGCTGCCTTGTGATTTCGCAGGACTGAGCATAATAATCTGAAAAACAATTATACCAGGGAGTCACTGCTGGTGGATGATACACTGTTTTTTCTCCGGCCCCGACCATGTGACTGACGAATATCCCATCCAGCGCAAGTTCCTCGGCCTTGGCCCGTATAGTGTGTTCCGTTAATTCCATCTCCGGTGGAAGCACGGCGGCACTCGACACCGCTTTGACACCCCTGCCTTCTAACTGTTTGACAAATGTATCTTCAAAAAGCCTTCTGTTTCCAGGATTATCCGACAGGGCAACCACCATGACACTTTCCAGATATCCCCCTTCGAAGGTGTCGTCTTTCCAGGTCGAGATCAGTTTCGTCCCCGCGCAAGATATCGTAAAAAGCATACACGCTGCCAATATACTTGCAAATATCGTCAGTCTTGTATCCATTACAGTATCTCCTTTCGCTGCAGGCAGCAGGCACCATCAAAAGTCGTACGCGCCATTGAAGCATCTTATCTGAAAAATTTGCTGGCACGCAACTCCTTCATGAGGGCGTTCGCCAGCGAGCCAATCGCAGAGTTCACGTTTTTCGGGTCAACTGTTTCGAAAGAAGCCGTCCAGACCATTTTCCCGGTCCGGGTCTCATACAATTTACTCTCCAGACGGTAGTGTTCATGCCGGGTGATACTTCCCTTCATATCAATGAGCGGATCATTGATCGGGGTCTGATAGAAAATTTTTTCTGCAATTTCAATCAGTCGGGTTACCAGTACCGTATCAAGCTGATTCTCTCTAGCTTGCCGTATCAATCTATCCGGCGTTAAATTTTCATATTCCCGGATAATACTGAGACTTGGCACTGCACGAACATCGATCGCGTCAAATTCCCGAGCAAAAACCGTCTCGAATACTTCTCTGGCATCCTGATTCTCCGTCACGCCGGCAACTACGACACTCTTGAAATAGTGTGGTTTGAGGGTCTCGTCCTTCCAGACTGATGTAAGCGTTGTGGTTGTGCAGCCGAAAAAGCCTATCAGGACAATGCCTGCCATAGTCACACAAGACGCAGCAAACCTCTTCATGACATTTCATTCCTTTTATACATTGGAAATACTGTCTTCGTCAGCCGTCACGCATTCATTTCCGCGCTGGTCCGGCGCGTGCTGCCTTCCGCCCGGCAGGATATTATTTTGCAGCCGTCATCACTACGGTACGAAGTTTCGCAGACCCGGGATTTTTCACTTTGTGAGTGACCAGGATATCCACGGGCCGCACTTCCTTGGCGTAGTACGCATTGTTCCAGTCATTGCTCGTCTTTACGACGGCACCTTCCAGGGAAAGTCCCGCATAGGCGCCCTTGGCCCGTGCGAACGACAGCACATCGGCCGTTGCAGCTGTGGCTCCGGCGCCGACAGGTCCGGCTGCGACGGACGCATCAGCCCCGAGCTTGAAGGATGACGTCAGAAGGGAATCAAGCCCTTTGCGGGTCTGGATCATCATGATCACTTCCGATGCCTCTATCCCGATCTGCAGTCCAAAGCTTACCGACCCGACGGTATAAAAGGCCGGTTCACTCCATTTCCCTGTTGCATTATCGCGGACCAAAAGCACACCTCTGCCTCCCGAGCCACCAAACACAAACCCCGCCCGCACGAGCGCAGGCACGATCAGAACCCCCTGTGCATTTTTTATGTGTGATCTCAGCCATGCCATATCCGGATCGGCCATAAAGTTGTTGACCGTCACCACGGCCTTGTCGACGATCACCTGCTGCTCTGACGGATCGGCGGCAACGGCGGTGGAGATCCCTGATGCAAAGCTCATCAGGACACCGATTGTTGCGATGATACATACTCCCCTACTCCACATTCTGACACGTGTTTTCATTGATTTATCCTCCCGTGTTTTTTTCATGTTGGGACTCATTGGTTCTGCTGTTATAAAATTAAATGAACCAGCACCTACGTTACCACGTCATCACCACACCAGGGGCATTTCAGTGGCAAGTTGAATATTCAATATCGATTCCAGCTTGTTTTCGATCTGAAAAAATCGAAATACTTTCTTCGGCGGCAGCACCTCCCCGAATTTTTCGATGTAGGCCTTTTTGATTTTTAAATCCGCGTCTTTCATGGACAGATATTCCTTTAATAAGGCCTTCGCGTTTTCATCGGAAAGATTGTTAAAACTTTCGGTATAAGCGGCAATCATTTTTATGGCTCGATCTGTCACTAACGCCTTTTCCGCTTCGTAGCTGCTGTAGACTATCCAGAATGCCGAATTTTCCTTCTCGGAAAGTTTCATGCCCTTCCTGATAATCTCTCGTTTCGATGACTGCAACGCCTGACGCGTCAGGTCGAGGATATCATCGGCATAGGCATTGGACGGCATGTAAATCATCACCCCCAGCATCCATATACCAAGTGTTATCATCTTCCCTGTTAACCTACCCCATCGTTCCATTACCGCGTCCTCCTTGTTATGACTCATCATTTCGACAGGACGACACATCGATACTCATACCAACCATGAACGTACGTGTTCAGAATTCGGCATGATTTACTTTTCAAATGCAAACACCTTTTTAAAATCCTTCTTGATACTGATAATAGTCCACCCCCGTTTCTCGGCAATCCTGAGAGCCTTGCGGGCACCTCTGTCGTACTGATATTCGCGTTCGGGATCATCATGATTGAGCAGAAGCATGAGGGCACGTCCTTTCCCGGTATCGGTGAATCGCAGCATCTCGAGATCTCCGTCCGAATTGCCAACGGCAATTACCGGTTTTCTACCGATGTGACGATCGATATTCACAGGTTTGCCTTCATTGTTGTTGATCGGTTCCACCAGCACGGGTTTTCGTATCAACACCGGGCCCTCGGCACTCAATTGGTATTCCATCTGGAATTTCGAACCGATCACGTGTTCACGGGGGATACCATAGACATACTCGGAGAACCCACGAATGAAATCGATTCCTCCGCCCGAAGAAATGTAGACCTTAAAACCGCTTTTCTGCAGATATTTTACAAGTTCCAGCATCGGGCGGTATATGAGCTCCGTATAGCGAACATTGAATCTCGGATGTCTGGCCGCAATCAGAAAATCCTTGACCTCTTTTGCAAACTCGGTCTGCGTCATTCCCGCATGAGTTGCCAGTACCAGTTTTAAGATGTCCGACTCTTCCAAATTCCGGAGATGTTCAATATCATTCTCCAGGACCGCTTTAAACGGCTGCTGAATGCGCCATACCGGGTAATGACGAGACAAAGCCTTCACCCGCTGAAACAGAAATGCTAACTGTGGATACAAAGGCTTTTCGCACCAGAGCGTCCCGTCATTGTCGAATACGGCGAGCCGTTCGCGAGGCGGCAGGTAGTGTGCGGATTCACTGTGGGTGACCTCATGAATAAAGCGGATAATTGTATCCTTTGTAATGCCACCGTTCCAGGACGGCAGCGGATCACCTGCCCCACCCTTTTGCTGTGCATTGACCGGACCGATAATAATTAACAGGACCAGGCACAGAAGCATCAAAACGCCTGAATGTTTTCTACTCGTTCGCATCGTACCCTCCCCTTTAGCATCTTTTTCCGTTTACAATCCGCGGTCCGACGCCCTGATGAGGGCATCGGTATCGAAGCCCTGAGCTCCGGCAATTTGCAGAAGCTGCTCGTATTCCTTTTCACCAAGTGCGGGCGTTCTAGCCATAATCCAGAGGTATTTTCTGTCAGGGGTTCCCACAATAACAGTGCGGTAATCAGTATCAATGTGGAGAATCCAGTATTTGCCTTTCATGAGGGAGGGCAAAAGTCGTGAGAGCCAGTTATCGAACAGCACCTCCAGTTTCGCCCCCGATTGTTTATCAATGACCGAGGCGGTACCGGATGACTTTTTCCGCCGTCCGTCTTCCGTCACACATTCGTTCACGACGGTCATGCCACCCGATCCATCGAGTGCGTACGTTGCCGTCGATTGCAGGCAGCCTTTCTGAAACCAGGCCGGCAGGCGGGCGATTTCGTACCATTTCCCCTGATACCGTTCAAGATCGACATACGGTGCCGTGCTCACTTCCGGCAGCAACATAGTGGATGCACAAGACACACACATCACACCCACCGCAAGGCATACTGCATATTTCATGAATTGATATGCCATTCGAGAGTCTCCTCACCCGGGTTCACTTCCATACCCCTTAGGGCCGATACATGCAGGAGAAAATCTCCAGGTTTGCTGCACCGTGCAGCACGCGCAGTGCATGAATCGGCCATGAGTGCCAACGGTCTGCCGCAGGTCGCCGCGGCCCTGATCCCGGGATAATCGAAAAGTTATCGGAAATATCATCCATGTGCATCTGCATTGTGAGAAAAAATTTGATCAGCTGAAAGAAGTGGAAAGAATATTCTGAAATAATGCGGGTGTGATCGCAGGAATGAGTGCATGCGAAATCGAAATAACACTGATACGCCCCTGCACGTTTCTTTGAATTTTCCAACAGTATAATATAAAAGTACGGCTAAAAAAATATAATATTACACTTCTTCATAGAAATCTGCGAGGCACTGGAAGATAGAGAGTGAGTTCTTCTCCCTCACCTCAACTGAAAAACAGTGTTACACCCACGACAGCAACAACATAGGCCAGGGGGTAAAGCCAGATCATATACCTGTCTATGCGACTGGCAAACGATTTTTTCCGATCCACTTCCAGCCTTCTCAGGTATACGTTGAACACCACCGAAAGACTTGTGACGATAAAAGCACAGACCAGTATGGAATCCAGGAAGGTGAGATATCCAAGACGGGGGAGATCGTCGGAAATAGTAAAATTGAATGCAATGAATACGAGAAGCGTTCCGCTCGACACATCGACCCGCTTGCTGAAATCTCTGAGGAAAAACGTAATCCATGAGACCATAAGAATTATAATGATGGGAATGAAAATGCGAAACACATAGTAATTCAGATGCCGGTGCGCCTTGAAACCGAAAGAGAAACGCGACGTGTAGTTTCCTGTCGAGGCAATGTTCCTGGAAACGCTCGTGTCATAGTCGCTTATAATCCATTCTTCCTCACCCAGTTGCGTGCCGATTTCACTGAAGCCCTTCAGGACATTGAACGCATACAACTCCTCCGGAAAGATCATATCGACATGGATAAAATATTGCTGGGTGTCGAAGGGAAATCTCCGGAAATCAAAATCGGGGGCCTGTAGGGTCGTCGAGAATCGCTCAAAATAGAGGACCTGACCGTCGGACCAAACAATAACGATCTGGTTCTGAATCCACCGATTACCCTGCTGGTTGAAGAGGGTGAATGCAGGCCACCCAATCTTCTGAGACATGACATACTGTTTGAAGTCATCACCGCTGAAATACTTGAAGCGGCACTGGCAGGTGTCCGGCCGGAATGCAAGGGCGGGATCCTGCCAGCGCATCTGCACCACGGCGACAACTCCGAACTTCTCCTCCTTTTGATTCACGTTGGTTATCTGCTGCAGTTTTATCCCGATCTTCACCTGGGTCGGTCTCCGTACAATGGGCACCCCTGCCACATCAGCCCGTCCGGTCAGTACTTCGGGCGCATTAATTCCGACAACAAGCCGATAATCACCGACAGTCACCGTTCCATCATCAAGACGGCTGGTAATTTTCAACCCATAATTGCGGCCATCCTCAGGAAACGTGTATTCAAGGCGGGCACTGTGCTCCTTTCCGGCAACATTCGCACTGCGTATCGGTTTGTTTCCATAATCACCAAGCATAATGACAGGCACGAGGTCATCCGAGGTCTTTTCAATAAACACATACAGTGTCTCACCCGCATGCACGGTATTCAATTCGTAAAACGTTGTCGGCTTATCAGCCGAGAAGGTTCCTCCGAGCAGCTGAACCGACTTGCCGCCTCGTGATACTTCCCGGTCAATAAACGCGATGTCGGCTCCCATGGGTTGTACCATCCCGGTTAATACTTCCGGTACGTTGATACCGATGGCAAGCCGGTACTCACCAAACGTATCACTGGAGAGGGTACTTCGCACCAGGAGCTTGTATTCCCCGTCTGCCGGAATCTCGAATTCGAAGGCGGCGGCATACCCCGTCCCACCGTCATCATTCCAGGCCAGGGTGAATTTATCGGCAAGTTCAGGGTGCATTGCCAGCGGGTCGTGGCCGGCCGCAACAGCCTCTTCGAGTTTGGCAATGAACGAAGTCCGCAACGTGGCAAGATCCATGTCGGGTGACAGGAGTGCAACCAGGGGGTCGAGATTCCCGGAGGTGCCTTCCACGGATACATACAGAGTATTCCCTTTTTTGAGGTCGGGCAGATGATACAGAACCCTGTCTCCACGCTCGATCCGGCCGGTGAGCACCTGTACGACGCGATCAGGCTGAACCTGAGCGGCCCGCCCTCCCGGTGTAAGGCATACCAGGATCAGTAAAAACGCAGGCACTGCAACCAGCCATTTCATGTTCGCGCTGGGGAATAGTGATCGTTTCATGGGCCTCCTTGCAAGACGACGGCAACACGAAACAGCACATTACCGTGTCCCGACAATTCTCAGAAAATCCTCCTCGGGACTCCTTTCGGGATATTCCACAATCCTGCCCAGCTCTTTCCCGTCTTTGAAAAATATGGTCGTGGGAACCCGCTCGACGGCATATCTTTCGGTAAGGCCCTGCCCGTCCTTCTTGGCACGATCCACCCCGTAGATGGCTATTGAAAAATTGGGGTTGCCTGCCATCTCCAGAATTTTCAGGATCTTCGGGGCCTCCTTCTGCGAGTCGGGGCACCATGTGCCCACAAAGAGCATAATATCTATTTTCTCGCGTATCGCTTTAATCTTATCGATGACCAGGGAATCGGGAGCATACATGTTGCCATGTTCCGCAAAGACAGGACACTCTTTATAAAGTTCATCTTGCGTGATCTTACCCACCAGCATCTGTCGTCCTCCAGCCGAGGCTTTTTGCGACTGCGCACAGACGTGCATCGCCCCGGCTGAGAGGAGGACCATTATCGCGGCAAGGCTGACACTTATCAGCCTGATCGATGGCTTCATTTTTCTTCTCCTTCTTGTTCTGCTATGGCTCTACCCCGGGACAAGCAGCCTGCCGGCGTACCATGAAGCAGGAGAGGGCAGACAGCTCATCGGCTATGGAAGCTTTTTCAGCCAGTCCCCATTTTCGAACCACTTATCATGCAGATTCTCCAGTTCGCCGACACCCGCAAGGGTAGTAAGCAGGTTCTCGAGCCAGTTGATGAAATGCGGATCACTCCCGGATACGGCAATGCCGAGCGGCTCAAACGTGAGAGGTGTAATGACGGACAAGAGCCCGCTCTCGGGATAACGATAGGTGGAAATTACACAGACAGGATAGTCGGCAACCATGGCATGAACTTTATCGTTACGCACCATATCGACCGCTTCATCATAACTTCCGACGGCGTAAAGCCTGGCATCCGGCATTACCGCTTCCACAAATTTCTGACTGGTAGAACCTCGCAGCACGACAAGGGTCGTATCGGAATTGTTGATCTCGGTACCATCTTTGATTGCTGCAATAGTTTCAGCTTTTGTGAGGACACCTTTTCCAGAAACGAAATAGGGTCCGACAAAGGCTACCTTGAGATTGCGTTCCGGTGTAATTGTCATACCGGAAATGATCACATCCACCGTACCGGCTTCAAGTGCCGGCAGCAGATCAGAGAAGGGCATTGTCTCGAGTGTGAGCTCGACGCCCATGCCGTCGGCAATATAGTCGGCAATATCGATGTCGAGGCCGATTATACTGCCGCCTTTCGTCGTCATGGTAAACGGCGGCATCGTTGCGGCGGTGCCAACAATCAGTTGTCCTCGTTTCAGTACCCGATCGATGACCGGTGAGGCGGATCCGCCGAACGGGGCAGCAGGCCCGTGGGCGCATGCAGACACAAACCCCACGACCAGCACCAGACAGATGAATACATGTATCTTTTTCATGCGGCACCTCCTTTGCCGAAAGGTTGATTTTCATTCATCCCACGCGGGCATAACCTGCCCGCGGTTCCCTGCATACCTATGCGTTCATCGGAACGCTCACATATCGTTTTCTTCTCTATCCGGCAGCTACCTCATGCACGGAAACGTCACACAAGGATAAAGTGCGATGGCAGTCATCACTTCCCGGATCCGCGGCACCTGTGTTCACCCGCCCGGCAAAAGACTCATGATCGTCTGCACAACGAGGTCCTTCTTTCTTGACGAAATTGATTCATACCGGTCGATCGCCGAAAATACAGGCAGGAAACACCCTAAAAGCGCACTAACACCCCAACGAGGCCCAATGCCACTTTGGTATCATAAAAGTCGATGTCGGAATCCGAGTCAAAGTAGGCACCCTGCGCGAACACACTGAACTTGTCCAGCCCGAAGGGCCTCCAGCCGAAAGGATTTTTGTAGTATATCTGGGCCCCCAGGCTGTAGATATCGTCATCTCGTGATTTGTTGTAAATCGGATTATCTGCATCGTAATCGGCAGAGCCGAATATGGCATTGACAATAACAGTGACCGGATCACCCAGATAACTGTAGGAGAGCTGCACATCATACTCGTCATTGCTCATGGCATCGCCGTCCCGGTCCTCCTTGATATAATAGACGGCCGGCACTAACACATGTTCATCAGTCAATTCGATGCGGTACAAGAGTTCGAACGAGTGCCTTTCTCCATCCCGGCGCAGCAGGTCCCTCTGGCTCTGAGACAGGCCTAACGCA
>Ga0272441_10010283_pt1 | contig 14208 bp, 22 predicted proteins | sample SSMProp6N_FD_193582 | JGI IMG/M metagenome (GOLD analysis project Ga0272441, IMG submission 193582) | Marine sediment archaeal communities from Little Sippewissett salt marsh, Falmouth, MA, United States - SSM-Prop-6N | ecosystem: Environmental > Aquatic > Marine > Wetlands > Sediment ... | reverse complement strand
AAGCTCATGGGCGGTGCCGCGCGACCAATATCTTCTTCGCCGGCTCTTGCCGGTCGGGCCTCAGGCGTACTTTCGGAATCATCAGCGCAATCGGGCACATTAGCCTCTTGTTGGGAATGGGCGGGGGAGGTCAGAGGTTATTGGCTCTTTTGCGCCTGCCAGTACTTCCATGTCAGCAGCTCGGCCTTCTCCTCGTCGATCTCGACGTCTTCGGGCCACGGGATGTCGTCTTCTTCGACCTTCCCCAACTGCGCGATGCGCTTCCCTGCGTTCGCATTCGGCTTTCCACCAGGGAAGTTGTCGCGCAAGTGGGTTACGCCCCGCTGCAGATCGGCAGCTCCGATCTTGCGGAGGCTGTCAATCAGCAGGTCGATGTCCTCCCCAGCGGTCACCTCCAGCCAGTGTTTGAACCCACCGCTCGAGGTCATGTGCACGAAGGCCCACACGTCCCACCAGACCTGTTCGCGCTCGGTCAGCGAGGCACGGCCACCGGACTCATGCTTGTCAACAATCGATTCCCAGATTGCCTGTCTTCTGGTCTCGGGGTCTTCCCTTGCCACGCTTGTCTTCTTGAGCTTGGGCACCACCACCAGCCAAGAGAACAACCCCAGGGCGAGCAGGAGTGTGAGGGCGATGGCCCAGAGGACGTACAGGCGCTTGGAGCGCTTGCCCTGCGGCTGGTCGGCGGTCATCTGCCTGGAACCTTCTTGCCATCCAGCCAGGCCAGACGCCTCTTCCACTCGGTCTTGGGCGCTACACCCTGTTCACGATCCTCAGGCGAGCCTGTGAACATGGAGGTGCTCGACCACTTGCCCTCGACACCGGTGCACTTCAGCGTTGTTGGATACGGACAGCCACAGTCATATGAGCAGATCTGGAACTCGGCCGGAAGCCCCACAGCCTCCAACTCGTCCTTTGGCATCCCGACTTCGTCATCAACGCGCTGGTCAGCAGCACCGGCTTGACCCTCTCGAAAGACGAACAGCGCACACGGGCCGTCTGTGCCCTGCCATTCGCGCAAGACGCCGCCACAGACGGGGCAGGAGAACGCTCCTCTAGGCTCGTACCAGTCAAACATACCCATGGCAGTCAGTATACCCCCCCGCCATGGCCCATAGCAAGCATCTGTCGAGAGGGATTCGCCCTCGCCTGTGGAACCTGATAGATCTCTGGCCATCCGTCGCGCAAGCCAGCGGCGAAGCCGCTTTAGTTCACCCCTACAGGGTTCTTACACACTTTACCTCTATTCGAAGTGGCCGGTACTCTTGGCCTGCTCTATTGCGGCAATGATCATGGCTGAATCTCTCGTCACACTGCGCATACAAGCCGCGACCTGAGAAAGCACCTTCCTGTCCCCACTCACAACCACTAGCGTGTCTGCTTCTGAGTCATAGGAAACAGGCAAGACATCGCCGTTGAGTTCCAGCGATGCCCGCAGGACTGCCTCCCAGGAGTATCCTCCTCCGTGTCCGCCATGTTACATCAGAATCCTTGACTCAGTCTCAGGAAACTCACTGAGCAGCAAGCTGGCTTCACCATCCTCATGTTCAACAAGACTGAAAGGAGAGAAGTCCATTTGCGAAACACTCCTGCCCCAACGTGCAAAACACCGGCATTCCAGTTAGCATTCGCAATTGCTGTTAGGGCGCGTCACGTTTCCTGAATTCCGAGAACTGATGCTAGAGTATCGATTTCCTTAGGCCAAGACTCCCTAATTGCCGCAGCTTCAGATCTTGGCAATTTGGCATGCGCCTTCTCGAACCAAGCTTCCAGTTCCTGCCGCATTTCCTCGATTTCTGTCTTGCCGACGTGAGGACGCACGACATTTGGAAAATGCTGCTCAATGATCCGGAGCAGCTTAGCGTGCGCTGCTATTGAATGCTCTGGGTGTCCGGCTTTTGCTACTGACTCAATATCACGCCTCATGTTCTTCATGATCAAGTAGACGATCGCGCCTACTGAGCCAGAGGCGAAGTCGTTATCTTCAGGATTGCTGCCGTAGTATGACATTCCTTATTTCTCCTTGGTCGTACCCGTACTCCCCAAAATCCCTTTCCCCAAAGGATAGCCAGTCAGCACTCTCCTGGCCACAAGATTATCCCACCACTCCCGCAGATGTGGAGGAGCAGGCCGGGCGGCGGGGCTATTCTGGCTTTGCCGGGTCTCGGCGGACTGCTCAAGCACTACTACAGGGCATCAGCGTGACATGGGATGAGTCTGGACCTGGTAGAACTTCGAATTCGGGAGCAGAACCTGCGATTGGACTGTGAATGCGACCGCTTGGGTTTCTTGGGAGTACGAGTTTTTCGGGGGGGCAACCGGGCACACCTGGTGGCGAACACTCTTCAGCGGACCAGAAGACCACGGGACACACTGTCTCCACCTAGGCGCATAGCCAAGGCGCGACCTCTGACACCAAGTTCTTGTACTCTTCGCTGTTGGGGGAAGGACACACAAGAACGTTCTCGATGAATTCGTCCGGTGGGCGATACGAATGCTCTTGTATGTAATGGATCACCAACCCGGGAGAAATGTAGACCCCTTCTTGGAAAGGGATATAGATGTTAGCAGACTCTTCTGGGCAACTCCTCTTCTCGGCCCAGTCATCCCAGCTGTTTCCAACACCCGCGTCCCAACAAATACTGCAGAAGCAGGCTTCGAACACCGTAATCCCACTGTCTTCCCTCAACCTCTTGCTGTGGGCAAGGTGTTCGTTGAGATGCTCTACCACTGCTCGCGGCGTAACACCGGTGGAGAACGGCCTCCCCGCTTCAATCCACCCTACAGCAAGCACTGTGCCCCGATTGCAGGTCACGTGAAGGTGCTTAGGGATCTGCGTGCTAAGATCAGGTGTGTACACCATGAGCTGTCTTCCTGTTTCCTGATGAAAGCATACTACTCAGCTCTGGGCCTGAACCACAACCAACGCCCCTTAGGCATTAGCGACTCCTTTACGAACATGGAACCAGTCCACACGGTTCCTGTTGCTCGACTGCTTGCCGCGTACCAGGCGCTAACACTCTACGCGCCAAGGAAGAGCTCACAGTTCTTGCTACACCACTGTGTACTGTGACATACTACCATTTCAATTGACCTTGCTCCAGTGTAAGACGGTGAGCTTCTTATGACAGCTGCCAGCTGCTCCCCTGTCATCTGATACTGCCGACCACAGAGGCCCACGCCCTCTACCACTCCGTTCGTTCTTCCGTGCGCGTAAACCCTCAGCGTTCCAGCGCGACCAGCACTGCGGCGCACGCCCTCCCCTGTGGAAAGGGTCTTCACGGGCCAGTCGGTGGATTCGGGTGCCACAGATCGGTGGGCGGGCACACCCCTTCACGGTAGGGTTCCAGCTCAACGCTCCAGATGAGCAGTTCTACCCCAACTGTCAATTTGACAACACCAAGGGACATGGGAGCTCCAGTCACAGGCAGTGTTTCTTGCAGCTGTGCCCGAAGCTGTGATGTACTCCTGCTGCCCGTTGTCGCCAACATCCTCCATACACACGACCACTCTCATTCCTTCGCGAAGGTGAACGACTGCACCTGCAACATCACGTACCCTCTCATCCCGCGCAACAAGCACGACATCCGGGCTAACCATCTCGTTGAAGTCAACCTCGATCACAGGGGTCCTTTCTTCTTCCTTGGCCTCTTCCATCATACTTCCTCCTGCTGTGGATATTCTACCTCATCTCTGCTATTTCTGCGCCTGGCTCTTTCGGACGTCGTATTCTTTCCAGAACTCCCGGCTACTCTACTTCATGAGTGTGATCAACTTCGCCATGCTCTCGATCAGGGCAGGTATCCTAACAGATTCCCATGCCTTCAGTTCCAGCTTCAGCGCGAAGACCACGAAAGCATCCGAAATCATGATCGGCCCGTTGCTGAAGTCATAAGGTTCCGGTTTTCGGTTGTCTTCTGTCCGCAGAATGAGTTGAGTGAGATGGGAGTGATAAGTTTGAATATCCGCTTCTGACCGCGCCAGCTCGCTGTACGCTTCCAGCCGCTGTCCTAGAAGATCACGAATATCCGGCAGCTCAAGAGCTTCTCCAAATAGCTTGGTGAAGCTCCGAAGGAAGCCCGGCAAGAGTTCCCCGCCCAGTTCAGGGTGTTCGGCAAAGAGCCACCTGTCCAATCGGAAGCATGTGTAGCACCCGACCTCAAACAGAGCCCAGTCACCTCCATAATGGGTGCTGACATGAAGCCTGAGCCTCTCCTCCTCCTCGTCGATCCCTTCGCGCTTTGGCGGTGGCTTTGCGAAGTCTGAGAGGTAGGTGATGAATCCCGCGAACAACGTGTCGACGGTGACCACATGCTCACGCCTGAGTTCCCTCATGCGCCTATCAGACCATCGACGCACGAACGATGTCGGGCTCGAGTGGGACCGCCCGAACAGACCCGAAAGAAGACCCATCAGCATCGCCTCCCTCCCCCAGTATACCCCCCCGCCATCACCCAGAGCAAGCATCTCTCCCATTTCGCGATGCCAGGTTCTTGACCGGCTGTGGTGTGGGGAATATGGTGGGGGCGGAGCTCTGGAGGCTAGGACGTGTTCAAGTACCAGTGCCTACTGTTTGACAGCGACCGTACTGACCTGTGGACAGTTGAAGACTATCAGGTTGGCGACTTCGACATAGATATCCCCAAGTACGGCGTACCATATCCCGCCAGCAGCATTCCCGACACGGTTCAGATTCATGTAGATACATCAGGGACGGCACCCGATCTTCTTGGGAACCCCCTCGGATGGTTGGTCATGTCGGAAACGCTATGGGGTTACCTGGAACCTCTGGCTGCAGGCGACGCTGAGGTGTTTCCCGCACCGCTCTTCGATAGCCGGACCAGACAGCCTCTCGACGGCTTCTTTCTCGTGAATCCCACGCTCAAACTGCCATGTCTAGACATGGGCCAGTCCGAGTACCAGCAGTCGCCGCACGGTGATCGCATTAGGATTGTGACGAAATACGTTCTGATTCACTCGCAGATACCCGATACAGCCCATCTCTTCAGAATAGAGGAGTTTCCTAGAGCGGTGGTCTTGTCTGACACCGTAGCGGGCAAGCTTGCCGGGACAGGAGTGAAGGGTCTCGCTGCGCAGAGGTGTTATGATTCGAGTGCCACATAGATCTTCTTCTGACCGCCCGGACGGCGGGGAATAGGAAGCGGTGGGAGGAATCAACCAGAGGTGTTGCATGACGGGTCTTGATCTCCGGACGACCGATCGGCTCAAAGCCGCGTTGGTGCTTGTGCTCTTGTCCTGCCTGGTGCTGTCAGGATGCCGATCGAAGATGGGCGCCAAGTCGGCCCGCAGTTCTTCCAAGAATCTCTCGCTGGTGTTTCTGGGTGGCAAGCGCAATAGAGGCAAGCCGGGCGTCGTCCTCGAGTTTGCTCTGGTGAACAACAGCAGGAAGTCAATCTTCCTGGACGAACACTACCGCTACGACATCAAGTGGGACATGAAGTTGGACGAACCAGGCCGGGTGGCGGTTCCGAATGGCGGCAGGATCACTCCGGTGCATCCGTTCGGCATGCGCAACTTCAAACTCCTGGACGGCGGTTACAAGGAAGTTGTAGTTCCCATTCTCTGCAAGTGTCCTGATGAGGCCGGCGTACTGAAGGGCAACGCCGTGTTCGAGGTGAGATTCATCGAGAGGGGCAGTGGTCGCGAGTCATCCGAGAAACTGAGAACCACATTTGAGATGAAGATCCCGCAATCCAGCGCAGGGCAAAGCACCCCCTGACCGCCCGGACGGCGGGGAATAGGCCACAAGATTATCCCAGCACTCCCGCAGATGTGGAGGAGCGGGGCAAGCGGGCTAGTCTGGCTTTGGGGGAGTTTCCACAGGCTGCTTGTCCTTGGCCTGCTTCTCTTGCTGCGCCTTCTTGATCTTCTCCAGGGCTTCGCGGGCGGCTTGGCGAACGGACGCCGTACGCTTGTCATCCGCCATGATAGTCCTGAGCGCAGCAAGCCCAGCTTCCAGGTCCACCTCAAGCCAGCCAAGCGCCTGGATTGCAGAATAGCTGACATCCTCTGACCCAGAAAGCGCCAGCGCTGCGAGCAAGCCTACCACTCGGCGCAGGGCCGCTGTCTTCTTGCCCGGAGCCAATTCGTAGACCGCTCTCGACTCCGCCCTGACTGCATCAATGGGCGTTGCCAAGATGGTCGGGCTTCTGCCGCAACACGCCAGCGTAACAACAGCCTCGAATTGACGGGGACACAACTCGTCAGGTAGTCTGGCATACCGGGCGAGAACTACCGCTGCCTCGGAAGGACCTCCCAGTTCATTGATGGCTGCCAGCGCCGTCTTGACGGAGCTTACAGCCACGCCGCGTTCGTACATAGACTCAAATATCTTGCCAAGCTCCTCGCCATATCGCTCCAGCAGCTGGCGTGCCTTCAGATCCTCTGGACCCATCAGAATGCGACCTAGAGCCTCTTCTGCAGTAACACGGACTCCACGATCCGAGTCCTTCAGCGCGTTCCTCAGCGCCGCAACATGCCTCTGGCTCCTCATGCGGCCCAATGCCCACGCAGCAACTCGCCTGACCTGAGGATCTGTGTCGTTCTTGAGTCTGACCTCCAGCTCCGACGCTGCATTCCTCCAACGACACAAGCCTAGTGCAGTGGCAGCAACCCCGCGTACATCGGTGCTCTCGTCACCAAGTGCCTCTAGTAAGGACTCGTAGCATCTTGGGTCCTCGAGCTTGCCTGAGATTGATATCGCTTCGAGGATCCCGTCTCGTCCCGACACATCTAGCTTCGGCCTGTAGTCGCCTATCCAGCCGAGAACACGCGCAGATTCCTCCTTCCTCTCGACCGATTCGTCACTCAACATGAGCACAAGAGCTCTGTGGCCGGGCTCCCCGCACACGCGCATCATGCGCATTGCGAATGAGCGTCGCGGAGCCAGAACTTCAGGCACTCTCACGTATTGTGCCAGCTTACGGGCTGCTTCCTCTGGGCCACCCAACTCAGTAACGGCAGGCAGCAGGTCGTTATCAGTCCAGAAGACTTGGCCCAAACGCCTACCATATCCTAGACGGTCAGACGTTCCAACAATGACGCCACGAGTCTTCCACACGGGCACTACAAAGAACCAACATGCAAACCCTGCAAGTACTAGCAAGGCTATCGTCGCGCCCCAGATGAAGCTGAGGCGTTTGCCCCCGGCACTGCCCCTCATGCTTCCAGTTCCCGCCTGGTCGCGCCCCAACAATGGAAGCCGCGTCATGGCATTCACGGCTCTACTTGACGCCTGGCAGGCCTTGGAGTGCCGCAGGTTTCACGTATGATGTGTCAATAAAGGTCACGACCCCGTGGGTCCTCCATTGAATCCCAATCTGGCCCGACCATGGCTTGCCTGCCGCGTAGGCCTTGAGCATCTGATCCATCAGTTTGGGGTGGCGCATCTTCCATCGGCCGGCGTTGAATGCCGAGGTGAAGCTACCGTAGGCCTTGCTGTCAAGAGGCAGTCCTGTCTTGCTCTGGTAGAACAACTCCGCGTAGAGCGCATAGTCATGTAACCCTGATTTGTGGTTCCCCATGGCGCGGGCAACGTCATACCCCGGATGACTGAATCCGAGCTCCTTCGCCTTAGCCAACGTAATCCCGTACTCCCTAGAAACCCATTCCCCACAGGATACCCACCCCCAACCCCCCTGGCCACAAGATTCTCCCAGCACTCCCGCAGATGTGGAGGAGCGGGCCGGGCGGGCTAGTCTGGCTTCGCGGGAGTTTCCACAGGCCGCTTGTCCTTGGCCTGCTTCTCTTGCTGCGCCTTCTTGATCTTCTCCAGGGCTTCGCGGGCGGCTTGGCGATCCAACTCATCAACGCGAGCGTTCATCATCCGCTTCAAGTGGGGTATTGAGGCTGTCGCAGCAGCACCGATCTCTCCTAGCGAGACAATGGCGTTGTAGCGTATCGCTCCAGCGTCATCGTTGAGCAGTGATACCAGTGCTGCCACAGCACATGTAGCATCAGCCCCAAACGAGCCTACTGCAGCTGCCGCATTCTCGCGGACATCTTGATCGGTGCTGTTGAGCGCGTTCACAAGGGCAGGGAGCGCCAGCTTAGGTCTTGCGGCAGTCCTCCCCAGAGCGAGTACGGCACCGAGCCGGACTTCACGTGCCTCGTCGCTCACAAGTTGTACCATTAGCGGCACATGCGGCGCAGCGCCCTTGCCGAACTCAGAGACGCCTCGAACCGCCATGGCCCGAATCCCCACGTCTTGATCCTTCATGCCTCTGACGAAGAGCGACATCGCACGGGCATTCCTTGCGCCACGCAGCACAACATAGACAGATCGTCTAACTCGCACTTCTTGGTCACGAGAAAGCTGGATGAGGCACGGCATGGCCGACTCGCGCATTCCGGTCAGAGATGTGATGGCGTAGTTGCGAACAACTTCGTCATCGTCGCGGAGAAAGGCACACAGTGCAACAACGGAATCTCTGGACTTGAAGCTGCCCAATGCCGAGGCGATGCTCCTCCGTAAGAGCACGTTGGGGCTACTAGCGTTCTGAAGCAAGAGGGGGATCGATGCCTTGCCGATGTTGTCGAGAGCTCTGGAGGCCCTCAGACGCACTTCGTCATCATCGTCGCCGAGAAGCAGCACTAGAGGATCGACTCCATGCACCTCACACGCACCCAGAAGATCAGCCGCCCCACACTTCTGGTCAGCGTCTACCCAAGGCATCTTCAGGTATATCTCGATGCTTGACGCCGCGCTAGCTGGCCCTCCAAAGCTATGAACCTCTCGTTGCACTGAAGATGCGTTCCGCCCCAAGGACAAGAGGCTCCTATGGACGGCGTACACTGGGCCCACAATCCAGTAACTGATGCCCGTCAAGAAGACCAGAAATAGAATGAGCAGACCCCACCAGCCAGGAACGGCATACCACTTGCGCCTAGTCGCCGGAAGCCCAGTTCTCTCTGCTACTTCTTGCACGGGAGCACGTTCCACAACTCAGGTATCCCGTGATCCATGTCCTTGGCAAACTTCCCGGTGCGAGCGTTGTAGAGACGCCATGGCAAGCTCAAATCCCGCTCAGTTCGAGAATGCACCCGGAAATGGCAATGATAGGGATATCGAGTCCTCATGTTGTTGAAGATGGTGCCAGCGCCAATATCGCCAACGTCTGTTCCCGCCGCCTCCCAAGTGGTGAGCATGAAAATCCCGCGCGCATTCGTGCCTCCGAGTACCACTCCCTTGTTCGTCGCAGCGTCTCCAAGCATCTTCAGCACAGACTTGTAGTACCATATCTTGACGGGCCTCCTGAACGCGAAGTACCCAGCAATCAGGAGGACCGCTACACTGACCGTGCAGATATAGAACCAGAGCAGACTTCGCTTCTTGCCCTGCGGCCGGTCGGCGCTCAATCTTCCTGCTCCTCGGCAAGACGCTTCTTGGCTCCATTCAGGGCAACAGTTGCATAGCCCTTGGTGTCTTCGTCGTCCTGTCTGGTCATGCGTTTGAGTTCAGACAGCAGTTGACTGTCCACTTCCATCCATCGGCCGAGAACTTCTGATGCCCAACGCTTGATCTTGGAGCTAGGGTCGTGCTCGAGCGCGTGCAGCAGGTCCAATTTCACGACACCGAGATCGTGGTCGGGCGCCATCGCCAGGATGACGGCCATGCCCTGCTTCCGCATCTCGGGATCCTCATCACTGAGCAGGCGTCCGCATTCGCGCAGGCCGCTTTCTCCGCAGTTCGAGAGGAGTAACACGCTGCTCCACCTGTCCTGCTGCGGGACGATCCACGAGGGCATTCTGGCGTAAGCCGCGAGCCGTTCGGCGGCGCGTTTCTCCCCTCCGAGCAACTCGTCCATTGGCTTCTCTGAGCTTCCAGGGTCTTGAACAAAGGATCGTACTTCCAGTACTGGCACCACCACCAGCCAGCACACCAGACCTAGGGCCACGAGTGTGGAAATGGCGATTCCCCACAGGACGTATATCTTGCGGGAGCGGGGATTGGGCTGCGGCTGATCGTCGGCGCGGTCAGTCCGAGAATACACAGGTCCTTCTCTCTCTTCCACAGTGGGGTAGCTTCACGACCACGAATGGCTTGTCGGTCTTTCCATCGATATCCTTCTTGTGAACGTGCAACTCAAGCATGCCTTTTCGGCCCAGCCAGAAGCTCATCGCGTAGTCCGAGCCTCGCCAGCGCACTACGCGGTCATCGAACCTCCGGCACGCTGAAAGATCCCACCCGTGGCGTTTGGACTCCCTTGCTGCAAGCTCTTGCGCAGTACGATAGATCTCCGACACAATTTCCTTGGTGCTTGAATCTGTGGTCGTTCTTGCAGAAGCATTACGGAACCCGTCGTGGTGCCATTCCCAAAGGGAACCAGAATCGCCCATTGAAGGACCGTTGTAGAGCAGAAATGTGTCGGAGGTGTGCCATAGCACCGACATTCCCGGATCGACCGGCACCGGAAACTTCGGAAAGCTGCGATGCTCTCTGAGCCCATCCTTGTTAAGGACGATGACTTCGAGCGCCCACCCTGTCGTCGACACGGTAGGGTAGTCGACAAGCGCCGAAATAAGTGGCCGCTTGTAGCGCCTGTAGTCCATCTCGAGGAATATCCACAACTCGTCCTTACTGCCGGCCGCCACAAAGCTGCCGGGTTGCGTCCACTTTCGGTCCGCAAACAGAACTCGATAAACGAACACGCTCACCAAGGCGACAGCAACGCCAAGGACCACAAGGAGCACAACCTTCTTGCGCCTGGTCATTGGCATGGTTGCCCTCGACTAGCGTTATAACCCTGCCCCCAGTATACCCCCCCGCCATCACCCAGAGCAAGCATCTGTCGAAAGGGATTCGCCCTCGCCTGTGGAAATGGTCTTCACGGGCCAGTCGGTGGATTCGGGTGCCACAGATCGGTGGGCCGACACACCCTCTCTCGCGCAAGCCAGCGGCGAAGCCGCTTTAGTTCATTTAGGGAGTACGGCCTTTCATCCCCTTCTGCTGGTCCTGCATCAACACAAGCCTAAAGCCAAGAAAACCATCCTTGTGTCCAGCATTCGTTGGGGCTGAGAAGAAGCACACCAAGAAGAACGGCGCGGGAACATGTGATCCGTAATCCTTGGCACTCCCGCCAACAACAGGCTTGTTAACGGTGCCAGATTGGCCTTTGCACCACTCCTCAACGTTGCCGCTCATATCGTGGAGCCCCCACTTGTTTGGTTTCCGGGTGCCGACCTTATGCGTACGATTGCCGCTATTCCCTGAATACCATGCAAACCTGCCAATCTCGTTCTTCGCAGATTTCGCATTTCCGAAGTAGAAGTCTGTACACGCGCAAGCCCGACACGCATACTCCCATTCTGTGGCAGTCGGCAAGAGGTATCGGCGCCCCTCTTTCCGAGATAACCTTTTCGCGAACTCAGCAGCCTCCGACCAAGAAATATTCTCCACGGGCAGGTCGTCACCTTTGTGGAGGCTGGGATTTGTGCCCATAACGGCCTTCCATTGGGCCTGCGTAACTTCTGTTGCCGCAATATGAAATGACTTCTCAATTGTCACGGAACGTGCAGCAAATCGAGGTTCAGCGAAGCCCCAGAGACCGTTAAGATTCCCCAGCCTTGTCGTCCCCGCGGGCACTCTTACCATCCGCATGCCGATGGTGTTTTCGAAAGAAGACTGTCTCTTGCACCCTGCAGCGACGCATACTGCAACGCAACCGGCAACAGCACAAATCACATGCGTGGAGCATCTACTTGACCGCATTATCGTCCTCCCCTTTCTTCTTCGCCGTCTTTGCCGGAGGTATCTTGGCATAGTCCCGATGAGTAGTCATCGATACCGCAGCAACGTTGGGGGCTTGGTCAAAAGGCCATTTAGAACCCATGTCCACAGGCTGGTCTGCGCTCACTTCTTCTTCTCCTGCGCGGCCTTGATCTTCTGGAGGGCCTCGGTGGCGGCTTGGCGAAATCCCTCGTCATCGTGTTGCGCGAACCGCTGGAGCCGGTCTCTTGCCTCCCGGGGAACGCGCTCGAGGCCGCTGATCCATTCGAACGTGTGCCTCAGCACTTCCTCGTCTTCACTGTCCAGCAGCAGGACCAGGGCCGGCCTGCCCGCCTCTCCGCAGTGGCCTGGAAGTGACGGGATGTTCTTGTTGTTCTTGTGAGGCGATACCCATGCCGGCATTCGAAGGTAGGTTGCCAGCTTGGCGCCGGCCTTCTCTTTGCCGCCAAGGCGCGAGACGACCTCCTCCGGCGAGAGATGTCCGCAAATGTAGTCGTCCACAGCCTCGTGCACCTCCCACACCGGCACCACCACCAGCCAAGAGAACAATCCGACTGTGGTCAGGAGCGTGAGCGCAATACCCCAGTAGATGTAGATTCGCTTGGACCGAGGCTTCGTATCCACAGCGGGCCCGCCCTGTGGAGACAGGTCTTCGTCCCTCTTGTCTGGGAGTGGGGAATCCTCCTTCGCTCCAGCGGAGCTACGGCGGACATCGTGGGCGGGGGTGGTCACTTCGACGCTTCCTGCGTGGCCTTGCCTGGAGAATAGTCAGGCCACCACGCTACGTCAGCACCTCCTTGGCTACGCGGAAGAGGCCAGCTGAATGGCCTCCACTGTTTCGAATCCCTTGCCACTTGGGCCCGTTGCCCAATAACCTTGTCGCGCAGCTCGCTCCACGCCTCGCCAAACAGGTGATCGCCGCCCCAGCCCCCGTTCTGTTGATACTCGGCGGCACGTCGTTGATCCTCGATGTCCCAGAACTTCTCAATGTAGTTGGGTTGCTTGCCCGACGTGTATCCCGGCGCGAAATGCTCGGTCCTCTCAAGCCACCCCCAGACAAGACGAGTGGAGGTTTCGGCATCACGCTCAATGTAGAAGAGCACCGCATGCTTCTTCCACCAAGAATCGACCGTGTATCCCGGTGGCGGGCCTAGCGTCTTCAGGCAAACCAAGAGCAGCCCCTGGTGCACTCTCAGGAGATTCTCGGGCTCGGTAACGCAGGACAGCACCTGCCTGCGGGCCTCATCGTTCGGCAGGCGCGCCAGCAACTCCGGCAAGTAGTCCTGCCGGATGATGGATCGGCTGTTGACTCGCTCGTTGCCGTCACGCCAGTCACCCAGGTAGAACATCATCGAGCCTATACACTGGTGCTCCCAGATCGGCTCGAGCGGCCCCAGATGGCTTTCGAGCAACGCTGTGTTGGGTCCATCCTTGCCAAACCGGAAGCATGGCCAGACCTCAGCGCCGACCCGGCCGCCCCGGAGGTCCTGAAGGCGGTAACACTGCCAGGGCACGAAAACGAGGAACAAGAGCACCAGCGGAGGAACTCCGAAGAGTATGTCGCCAGCACGACGAATACCTATAGCCATGACCAGCAACCATAGAGTTGCGGTGCCCAAGGCGAGCCAAGTCATGCCGTCGATGGGATAGCCGTAGATGCTCAGGGCGGCCATTCCCGGAATTAGAGCGCACACCGCCAAGCCGCATCTCAGTGGCCAGCCGATGCGTGGACGCGCCCCGGCGCCTGTTGCCACAGGCGGCGTCTCCTGTGGAGAGTCTTGGGAATGGGCGGGGGTGGTCATGAGCTACTCCGCACTGATGATCAGTTCCGCAACGCCGGGAGTCGTGGCGCCGGGAATCATAACCGGAGCCTTGAATCGCAGACACTCGACATTCCTGCCATCCTTCACGTAGAGGCCGCGCACGCACTCGAGGGCTGGCGGCGGAGGCCCAATGGTGTCACGCTGCGGTTCCCCATCGCTGCTGCACAAGAGCACACCGGTTCCAGTCTCTACCCTAAACTCCAGGATCTGGAGCCCGCCGCCTGGATCTACAACGGAACGCTTGATGACCTTGGGCACAAGGACCTGTGTGGGGTTCTGCTTCTTGAAGGCCGAGTACTGGTTCACGATCGGTTCCGCGGCAGCAATCAGCCTGCGCGTGGCGGCAGCACCAGCTATCTTCAACGCTTGGCGGCGTGCTCCAGCTCTTCTGTGAAGAAGTAATGCAGCACCGCCTGCCACGAGAATCACGAGCACGACGCCCAAGACGGCGTAGACCGTTCGCGACCTATTTTCCACAGCCGCCCCCTCCTGTGGACATTCGGGCTCTTGGGAATGGGCGGGGGTGGTCATTGGACCTTTTCGTCGCGCTTGGCGGCTGGTTCCTTTCTGACTTCTGTCAGGCGCTTGTCGAGCCACTCAGCAAGGGGCTTTCTGGTGCCGTCGGCCATCTCGACT
>Ga0272441_10010282_pt1 | contig 14212 bp, 9 predicted proteins | sample SSMProp6N_FD_193582 | JGI IMG/M metagenome (GOLD analysis project Ga0272441, IMG submission 193582) | Marine sediment archaeal communities from Little Sippewissett salt marsh, Falmouth, MA, United States - SSM-Prop-6N | ecosystem: Environmental > Aquatic > Marine > Wetlands > Sediment ... | reverse complement strand
AGGCCCATACTTGCTGTCACTATTTAGTTTTCAAAGATCGAGAATCTGTACCAGGATCTTGCTCAATTTCGATTCAACAAAACCCTTTATTTATGTTTTTTGTTTCGTTTTGTCAACTTGAAAATCAAAAATTTTTTGCTGAACTTTTTCAATTTTCCGGTTTATGGCACTCATGCGCTCAGCAATTTGCGTCACAAACGGGCGTATATCTACATGCCGCGCTTTGATTTGTCAACACATTATCTGAACTTTTTTTTCGCTTATTTTATTGTTCAACATTTTCTGCATGTTACAAATTAAGTTTTCCTGGTGTTTCATCCGCATACCCGCCCCGGTCCATTATCAGAAAAAATTCAGCACAAACTTCCCCCTGCGCCCCCCCCCGATTTTCCCGATATCGGCCCTGCCCCCCCTCCCGATATATCCGGTACAGTTTATCAATAAATGCGGCGGAGCACCTTCCGGTCCCTGCCTGACTACCGCACCTCGGGATGGATTTATTTTTTGTATATATCGAGTGCCTGCTTCAATTTTTCTCCCAGTGTGCCGATGGATTTTTCCGGACCGGATGCAAATCGTTCCCAGTGCTCTTCGGTTTCAGAATCCGCCGGGCTCAGTGTTATTCTTCGCTTCTCCGGCTGAATCTGATCAATTATGACGGGAAACGTGTCTCCCTCCCTGAGCTTTCCTGCCGGTGCCGATTTTGCCATTCTGGTAATTTTGGAGATCGGCAACAGTCCCGTAATCCCGGGCTCCAGCCCGACAAAATAACCGAATTTCTCCTTCTTTTCCAAAACACCGTCAACGGTTTGCCCTTCTCTGTATTTTTCCGAAACCACTGCCCACGGATCGCCTTCCGCGTCCCTCAGACTTAAGGAAATCCTTTTTTGGCTCATATCCAGTTCTTTGACGACAACATCAACGGTGTCACCCTTTTTTACCACCTCTTCCGGCTTCAACACCCGTCGGGTGTAACTCATCTCGCTGATATGAACCAATCCTTCAACCCCGGGTTTAATTTCAACAAAGGCTCCAAATGCAGCACACCGCGTCACTTTTCCCCGAATTTTGTCTCCCGTATGAATTTCCTGATCAATGGATTCCCAAGGGCTCGGCAGAGACTGTTTAATGGAAAAAGACATCTTCAAATGGCCGTCAGCCTGCGTTTCGACGGAAATCAACTTGACCCGGACCGTTTCTCCGATCTTAAAAAGTTCTTCCGGTTTGTCGACCCTGGCCCAGCTGAGTTCGGACACGTGAACCAGTCCCTCCACAGTTGGGAAGACCTCTACAAATACACCGTACGGCACAACACTGGTAATCCGGCCGTCCATAACCGTTCCGACCTCCAGTTTTTCCAGAAACGCCAGTTTGTCTTGCTCAAGCTCTTTTTCTAGCAGCTTTCGCCTTGAAACAACGATATTTTTCCCTTTCTGTTCAAAACGGGTGACCAAAAAATTAAGCACCTCCCCGTTGTATTGCTCAGGAGATTCAATGCGCGTCAGATCCATCTGACTGACAGGGCAAAATGCTCTCTTATTGAAAACAACGATATGGAATCCCCCCTTACAGGGGCCTTTGACTTTGCCTTCAACCGGTATGTTATTTTCAAATGCCTGTCTCAATACTTCCTCCCCCGATACACCGGACAAAGCCTTTGAGAGCCGAATTTCACTTTCCTCAAACGATGTCACGTAAAGTTCAACCGCATCTCCTTCCTTATAAGGGAATTGTCCCTCAGCGTCTTCCAACTCCCCCCTATCCACCAAGCCGTCAATTTTGGTTCCGGTGTCAATGAACACACTGTCAGATCCGACAGAAATGATTTTACCCTGTATTTTATCTCCTATACGGATATCTTCGTTAATACCGACGCAATAAGATTCTACCATATCGGCAAAATTTTGATCATCCTGTACCTCGAGTTCTTCTTTTTGTTGTTCGGTCATGGCTGGAACTCCTTCGTATTAAAGATTCGTAAAGGTTTCAGACAGAAAACGGCACTTCAAAAGTGCTTCCGAAAACTTCAAGTGTCGTCATTATCAGCGTCTTTTCTAATTTTATGGCTTACTGTTTTTTTAACGGGCGGGGCTCTCCGTACGATTTGAGTCAGAATTGAGATTCAAAAACAGATGAATGCCGCATGTGCTTTGCATCATCCAATGAATGCAATGCGATGTTGATCTCAGCCTGTTTTTGATGCCGCCTGGGCCGGCAGGGTAAATGCCTGTGCAAAATCATTTCAGATTTTATTTAGTATCGCAGTTATTTCAGGATGCTGCGATTCAAATTCTATAATTCGTTCTTTGTCAAAAATAGTATCCAGCGAGGGTGGATCAATTCGAACATCCGTAATCCGACCGATGGTTTCCAATACAACAGACAGCGAATAACATTTCATTTTTTCGATTATTTCCATTTCCGGGATCTCCGGGCGTTCAGCAACGTAACCGCTCTGTTGGTGCACTATCTCCAGAACCGCCGTCAGTAAAAGCATTGAATACTCGTCTTCAAATGCCTTATCAATATTTTCTTCGTCTTCCGCGATATCCTGCATAATCAGACTTATGAAATGTTTTGCGCCGACATAAAGGCGATCCAGCCATTCATCGTTCAAATTCTGAGGCAAAACAGCCTCTGCGCCACAGGACACCACCTCATCCATGAATTGATTTATCATTTTAAATCCGTACTCCAAAAAAATCGCTCTCTACATTTCTTTGTGCCGACATTTCGGCACCACATCGACCTCTATAAAAACGGTATTCAGGATCACGGCAGGAATAAAATCCACACCGATTGCTCAAATTTTCTTGTTCGTCTTCAATTCGTATCAAAGAGTGCATACTTGTCTGTCGGACGTGCTCTTTGATGCAACGCCGAAAAAGCACGGGTAAACAAGTATGCGAGACTCCGAAAAGCCAAGCAAGAGTGTGAAATTTATTTTTTTCCAATGCCCTCACATTAAAACATGGAGCAATTCCCATCTGAATCCGATGTATCAATGAAACTGCAACGGGGTCAAATCAATTTTTCAATTGACACATTCATTTTTTTTAAAATAAAAAATTACTTTCAGGTATCAGGCACGAACATTTATTTCCGGCATCATCGCAATCGTTCTTTTTTACATATATTATAATACGATAGACACATTAAATAAACATCCGATTCATTAAATGATGCCTGTCTGTCAAATCGTTTTTAATAAAGGGCCTCGAAAAAAATTCATTTAACCGTCCTATTTGTGTTGCCTTCCGAATTTATTGATTTTATTGACAGCTGAATCGACTGACGTTATATGTCATCGGTATCGGGTTCGTAAGGCCTTCGGGAAGAGTAATGAATTGTGCAGAATGTTTAGGACCACGGCCCTGAAGCATGCAGCCAGATTAAACTATCGATAAAATCGAATTTAAGACAGTACCGGAACCGGAATTTCATACGAACACCAAAATCAGGATACTTCTTATGGCCAAATTCGATCACAGCACGTCGTTAAGTCTATCTCAATATCAAACATTGTGCGACAACTCCATTGACGGGACTTTCTTCTGTACTCCGGCCGGCGATCTTCTCATGGGCAATCAAGCATTTGCGGACATGCTCGGCTTCAGTTCTTTCGATGAAATGAAGCATGCCCGGATCAATCTGAAAAACCATATATTTCACTGCCCGGATGATTTTACGACATTATCCGACCGATTAAACTTCAACGACTCCCTTTATTGCTTCGAAGCTCTTGTAAAACTGAAAAATTCGGAATCCAGATGGACCAGCATCAACGCAAAAGCGGTTCGACATGTTGACGATTGTATTCCGGTCCTGTTCCATGGCTCCGTTCGGGATATCCACCGATATAAGAGCCTTGAAACGCGCCTTCGGCATGCCGACACCCATGACCGCCTGACCGGCCTGTTTAATCGCAACACGTTCATAAACCACCTGGACAAAGCTATTGCACGGGGGCACCGTAACGCATCGTTTCTGTTTACACTGATTTGTATAGATATTAACCGTCTACGCATTATAAACGAAAGCCTGGGGCATAAATCCGGGGACCGCCTTATCCGCAAACTGGCGCAGATAATATCAAACTGCCTTCGAGCCGAAGACGTCTGCGCGCGACTGACCGGTGATGAATTCGGCCTTCTGTTGACCGATACGTCCCACATGATGGACTCCATCCGGGTCATAGAACGGATTAACAACGCCTTGAAAGCACCTATCCCCGTTGAAAAAAACGAGATTTTTGCTTCCGTCTGCTACGGCATTCTCATGAGCGCCAACAACTATTCAAATTCCGAAGACATGCTCCGGGATGCCGAAACCGCCATGCATCGAGCCAAGCTGTCTCCGAATTGCTCTTTTGCCATATTTAATGAAGACATGCAAAAGCAGGCGCTGGACCGGCTGAATCTGGAAACCCACCTTCGAAGGGCGTTGGACAAAAATGAATTTCTGATCTATTATCAACCGATTGTCTCCCTGGAGACCCGTAGCATCATCGCTTTTGAAGCTCTGCTTCGATGGCAGAAACCGAACACCGGTTTAATCATGCCGTTTTCGTTTATTCCGTTGCTCGAGGAAACCGGACTGATTATACCCGTCGGCACCTGGGTCCTCGAAGAAGCCTGCCGCCAGACACTGAAGTGGCAAACAGATTTTCCCTCACGGCCGCCCCTGATGATCAGTGTCAACGTCTCGGCAAAACAACTGAACAAAGACGATTTTGTTTCAAAAGTCGGTCGTATCCTCAAAAAAACCGGACTCTCACCGTCGTGTCTGAAACTGGAAATTACCGAAAGCGTCGTTATGGAGCAATCCAGGCGGACCGAGGCGGTCCTGAACCGGCTTAAATCACTGGGGCTGTGCCTCAGCATCGATGATTTCGGTACCGGCTATTCGTCTCTTGCCTACCTGAACCAATTTCCCATGGATATTCTCAAGGTGGACAAGTCCTTTATTGGCCAGGTAAAGAATGGAAACAAGGGGGGGGAAATCATCGATGCCATAATTTCCCTGTCTCACCACCTTGATAAAAAAGTAATTGTCGAAGGAATAGAGACTCCGCAGCACTACGCTCAGCTTAAAAACTTTCGATGCGATTACGGCCAGGGGTATTATTTTTCAAAACCCCTGTGCAAGGAAAACGCCACCATTCTGTTGTCAAAGGGATTGCCGATATAAGGGCTACCGGAATCGGAGGGCTGTTCGACAGACATTTTGGACTTGGTTCCAACATCGGCCATATTTTCGTAGATTTAACTGCAGAGTGTCTCCCGTTCCCGGCGGTCGATATTGCGTGATCCCGGGAAAAGATGCCGGAGCCATGAAGCGTTAAGAAGGGCAAACTGTTTGAAGCGCGCCGAATTTTTGTGCTTTAGCTTCATGGTATCGGCATCCCCCGGATCGCGCCGGAGAAGCCGGGAATGGGCGGGACAGAGCCTGCAACAATGTGGCCGAAGATATAATCAAGCCCGACATTTTTATGATGGACTTCATATAAAAACAAAACGTTTCAAAGGCCCCTGCGTCATCACCGCTTTAATATCAAACCGCCGGAAACCTCATGATATCATGACTCAGTCCGGCTGGATACGGCCTTGATCCTGTCCATAATCGGTGGATGGGAATAATTCAAAACCACATAAAACCAATGAGGCATCAAATTGCCGAGGTTGTCGACGGACAGTTTTTTAAGCGCGTTGATGAGGGAATCCGCATCCTGTGTGGTTTCCACGGCAAAACGGTCCGCTTCGTATTCATTCCTTCGTGAAAGCGCCTGCAGCAATACATTCGCAAAAAATTCTATGGGACTGAACAGCATCCCGAAAAATATCAGCCCGGCATAGACGGACTGAGATTCCATGTAAAATGCGTCAAACAACCCCTGGCCGGTGACAAAAACAGACAGCAGAAAAAATAAAATACCGGTGTGAACAACCCCGATGCCTGTCTGTTGAAGGATATGTTTTTTCTTGTAGTGTCCCATTTCATGGGCCAGAACAGCCGTCAGTTCGGATACTGTATGGCGTTCGATCAGTGTATCGAACAACACGATTCGTTTCCGGCGTCCGAACCCCGTAAAAAAGGCATTGGATTTACTGGAGCGTTTGGAGCCGTCCATCACCATTACGTTTTCCAGAGGAAAATCGATGGACCGGGCATAATCCAGAACCGCGGTTCGCAAATCACCTTTTTCAAGAGGTTCAAATTTATTGAACAACGGCAGTATCCACGTCGGGGCCGCAAATTGAATGACCAGCATGAACAGGGTCACCCCGATCCAGCAGTACCACCAGGCATGAGCCCCCGCATACTCGAAAAAGGCCAGTATCCCTGCCAGAAGAATCCCGCCAAGAATTACTGTCAAACTCACGGTCTTGATGAAATCCAGCACCCACGTGCTCCAGGACGTTTGATTGAATCCGAACCGTTCCTCAATGACAAACACGGCATACAGATTGAACGGAATGACCAACAGTCCTCTGGCAAGCAGCAGAATCCCAATATATATCATGCCGCCGGCAATCGAACCCCATCCCCAGCCTCTCACCCAGTGATCCAGAGCCGGAAACCCCCCAAGAAACCAGAAAAGCAACACCGCCGTCAGATTCACACTATCACGAAACCAGCCGAAACGGCTGGTGCTTCTCAGATACTGCTGAGATTCCCGGTACCGCCCGGCATCGTAATACCCTTGAAACGGTCCGGGGACCTCATCACAAATCATACTAAGGTTCAATATGCCTGCCGTGATGTTCAGAATAAATTCCCCTGCCAGAGCCGAAAGGATGATGATGGTGTAGATGTTCATGTTGTTTTTACCCCGGCAGAACTGCAATCCCCCCGGCGGCTGTACCGGAGGGATTGCAGTTCAGGCTCGATTCAAATCAGGCATCCAGAGCCGAAGCCATCAAACGCCCGACCGTTTTGGTAAATTCAGCAGGATTATCGATCTTTCCCCCCTCGCCGATGACCCCCATATCATACAGCAGGTTGCTGTATTCCTTCAAAACAGGGTCCTGCCTGTCGTTTGCATAGATTGCCTTCATTTTTTCAAGAACCGGATGATTCAAATTCAGTTCCAGCACACGCTTGTTTTCAGCCGGCTCCTGTCCTGAAGCCTTCATGATCTTTTCCATATACGCGCTCATGTCGTCGACATCCCCGCTCAGGCAGGACGCCGAATCCTTCAGCCGGGCGGACGCCTTCACCTCTTTGACTTTATCCTGAAGACTGGATTTGACGAATCCCATCAGTGAGCTGTATTCGTCCTTTTTCGCCTCGTCGACACTGTTCAGGTCCAAATCGCCTTTTTCTGCGCTTTGAAATTTTTTACCGTCATACTCAGGCATGGACTGAACCACCCATTCATCCACAGGATCGGTCATCAGCAGCACTTCATAGTCTTTTTCCTTCAACTGTTCCAGGTGAGGGCTGTTGATTATGGCCGACAGGTTTTCACCGGTGATATAGTAGATCGCATCCTGATCCGATTTCATGTGGGCGACATAATCTTTAAGGGATACCCACGCCCCGTCTGATTTTGTGGTTTTATACCGGGCAAGATCGGAAATCTTTCGGCGATTGTCCATATCCGTATGAATTCCGACCTTGAGAATCTGACCGAACTCATCGTAAAAAGGTTCATATTTCTCTTTTTCCATGGTGGACAGCATATCCAGCAGCTTTTTTACCAGATTCTTACGTATATTGCGAACAAGACTGTTCTGCTGCAAAATTTCCCGGCTGATATTCAGGTTCAGATCCGGCGCATCCACCACCCCCTTGACGAATCCCAGATAGTCCGGAATCAATTCTTTGCAATCATCCATGATGAAAACACGTTTGCAATACAGATGGATGCCGTGTTTTCGTTCGGGATGGAACAAATCAAACGGAGCTTTTGACGGAATGTACAGCAGAGCGGTGTATTCGGTAGTCCCTTCAAATTTCATGTGTAAATGCGTCAGGGGCTCATTCCAGTCATGACTGAGATGCTGATAAAATTCACGATATTCTTCATCGGATACATCGTTTTTAGGTTTTGCCCAGATGGCTTTCATCGAGTTAAGCGTTTCTTCGCGGACGACACTGCGGGTCGTCTCCCCGATGGGCTTTCCGTCCTTGTCCCGTATCACTTCGTTCTCGGGGACGGGCTCCTGCTTTTCAGCATCCATTACGATCGGATAAGTTATAAAATCAGAATGTTGTCTGACAATTCGTCGAAGCGTCCACTGGTCCGTAAAATCGGGTTCGTCTTTTTCCGGCTTTTTCAGTTCGAGTATAATGGTCGTTCCCCGGGAATCTTTCTCGACCGGCTCGATGGTAAAGGTTCCGTCTCCGAACGATTCCCATTTGAAGGCTTCCTCCGATTCAGCCGACCGGGTAATCAGCGTAACCTTGTCTGCCACCATGAATGCGCTGTAAAAGCCCACTCCGAACTGACCGATCAGATCGGAGTCCAGGGTTTGTTCTTTTTTGGACCGCTCAAGGGCTTCCATGAATCCTGCTGTTCCGCTCTTGGCAATTGTCCCGATATTCTCCAGAAGCTCTTCGTACGTCATACCGATACCGTTATCCGATATTTCCAGCGTCTGCTTGATTCCGTCCGGAACCAACTTGACTTTAAAGCGGGTATCATCCCCTAAAATATCCGGATCGGTCTGAGCCTTGAATCGAAGCTTATCGATTGCGTCGGATCCATTGGAAATCAATTCCCGCAAAAAAATATCCTTATTAGAATAAAGAGAATTGACTATAATATTAAGCAGCTGATTTACCTCGGTTTTAAATGCGTGGATTTGTTTTCCCGACTCCATTGTTTTCCTCCGTATCGTCTTATCTGTTATGCTTTTCAGGGGCACGGGGGGGATAAAATCCACACGTATTGCACAGGATTTTTGTTCGTCTTCAAGGCGTATCAAAGAGTGCATACCTGTTGTACGTGCTCTTTGATGCAACACAGAAGACAGACGAAAAGACAAGCAAGACTGTGGAATTTATTTTTTCCGGGGCCCTTATCTGCGGCACCGTATAAGGGGGCGCCAATGCCGGCATTATTTTTCTGTTTTACAGAAAGAATAAAATTAGGCCGATTTTGATTTTGTCAACTCCTGCCTGCGATCCAACCCGGAACCAGGGGCTCACAATGCCCAAAAAAAGACATGTCTGAAGGCTTCACGGATGATTTCTTCCAATCAAGTTTTCTCACCGCCCACTTCGCTCGAGACGCAGAGGACGCAAAGCCCGCGGCGGGTTTGGTTTCTGCGATCTCTGTGCATAAAATGAACGAAACGAATGAACGGTAGAAAAGGGAAGGAATGTGCTTGAAGCCATAGCAAATCAGTGCCGGATATGGTTTTCAGTGTTTTTTCGGTACCTTTGCGTGAGATAAATTTTATTTTGGATTGTTTATAACATGCGACGCCTGTCAGTGTACTTGAAACTGAGGTCCGGAGTTCATGACAAAACGTAACAAACCCGATGAGCCGCCGATTTTCAGGCAGTTCATCGGGTTATGTTTTTTTGAAGTTTCAGGTAATGAACAATCAGAATCTGCAGCCGTATCCCGGACCATAACCACAGCGTTTTCCATGTCCGCGGCCATGTCCCTTTCCAGATCCATTCCCTCCACGCCCGCCTGACATAAATCCTTTACCGGCGTGAGGACTGATTTTTTTCATTTTCAGCACATGTTCCAGCCGTTTTTGATCAAATTGGGCTTTCATTTCGGACAGCTCTTTTTGAAGTGCTTCGGCCCTGGCATTGTCGGGTTCGGATTGTGCCACAACCGCTTTGAGTTCCATTCGTTTTTCATACATTTTCTGTCTCAAATCTCTGGTAGACTCAAAAAACGCTTTCCGCTGTTCGTTCAGCCGATTTACCTGTTCCTCGGTCAAATCGGCCCGCCCCGCGCGACAGGGCCCGTATTCGCCGGATGCCTGTGCATGATACCTGGGAGCCTGATGGCTGCCATTCCAGGATTTTGAGGCAAACACACTGGATCCGGTTGTCAGAAACGCAACTGCCATAATAATGATTGAACTCCATACGATACTTTTTTTCATGAATATTACCTCCTGTGATTTAATTTGTACTATCTTCAGGGCCGCGGCAAAAATCCTTCGTAATACGGTACAATTAATTTTTGCAGCGGACTTTGCGTGTTCTGAATAATTATTAAGCAATCACCGTGCCGTTCCGACCTGAAATCACAAATATTCATTCATTTCACGGTGCCTGATTTGACACACAGCGTTTTCAGATACATGGCCATTGTGCCTGAGAGTACCTTTTAACCGTTCTCTCGATGCCGTTAGCTACGAATCACGTATTTTTCATCCGGACACAAAAAAGGGGGGTAAACTCTTTGCCGATGTTGCAGCATTGAAGGAGATAACTTTGATTATGGTTATTATTTATCCAGCATTAAGCCTCGTACGGCCAATTAGCGTGTAAAAAGTATCCACTTGCGAATTCAGCGAAGATCTCCTATAACCAATATATAGGATATCCATACCCGATACGAAAACCGGATCCGAAGCGTAAACCACTTAAAAGCGATTTGAATCCGATTTCAACATGGATTTTAAACAGTTGAAAGGTCCACACATGAAGGGACTTATCGTCAGGTGGCTGATTCTTTCGGCCGCGATTATTCTGGCCTCTTATCTCATGGACGGCATCTATGTCAGCGGTTTTTTTTCGGCATGGGCCGCGGCTGCATTTTTAGGCATATTGAACGTTTTTTTGAGGCCGGTGCTGATTATTCTCACTCTGCCCATCAACATTCTGACCCTGGGCTGTTTTACGTTTATAATCAATGCCGTATTGCTGGAAATGGCTTCCGGGGTCATCCCGGGTTTTGAGGTGTACGGATTCGGGTCGGCCGTATGGGGCTCACTGATCATCAGCATTGCCAACTGGATTTTAAACAGCATGATCAATGAACGGGGAAAATTCGAGACGCACTATTTTCAACGGCAGGGCCCATTCCCTCGAAGAGAAAATTTCACAAAACCCGACAAAAAAAACGACACCATTGATTTAACCCGAAAAGACGATGATTCATGGGAATAACGGGCAGACGATTACGTATCCATTGACTCATAAATCTCATCGACAAATCGGCTCCGGCGATTGGGCCGACCTTTTCGATAATTTGCCGAAGTCAGAAAAAGGCAGCGTTCCGCGCGTGTCATGGCCACATACATCAGCCGTCGTTCCTCTTCCAGACCGGTTTCACTGTCCAGACACTTCCAATGGGGAAACAGCTGTTCTTCGCATCCGACCACAAACACGGCCTTATATTCAAGCCCCTTGGATGCATGAATCGTTGACAGGTTGACCCCGAATCCGGATTTTTCGTCTTCTTCGTCTGCTTTGTCTTCCTTGACCAGCGCGGCTTCTTCCAGGTAATCGACGATCGTGTCTTTCTGAGAAGCGGAATAAACAAGCTGTTCGATGTTTTCCACTCTGGAGGTAAGATCCATTGAATTGGACTTGGCATATGACTTCAAATATTCTACATAGTTGACCCGTTTCATGATTTCCTGAATAGCGGCATCCGGTTTCATGAGTCGGATGTCGTCCAGAAGTTGTATCAAAGCGAAAAGTTCCCGATAGAGTTTCGGCGCCAGTATCTTCTCGGCCAACGCCTTTCGAGCGGCATCCTGCAGGCTCATTCCCGGCGTTTTCATCCCGGCGATTTTTTTCAAAGCGCCGGGGCCGATCCCTCGCTTGGGAATGTTGACGATTCGTTCAAACGCTGCATCATCTTTGTCAAACGCGGCGGACGTAAGGTAACAGTTGAGATCCAGAACCTCCTTGCGTTCAAAAAACCCTTTTCCGCCCAGCATCTGATAGGGGATTTTACGGTAGCGAAATGTCTGTTCAAATGACAGAGAGCAGAATTTCGTACGATACAGCACGGCAATGTCACCATAATTGATTCCCAGGCTTTGAAGCGAATCAATCTTTTGTGCGACCCAGGAGGCCTCTTCACGTTCATCAAAAAACTCATACACCTCAACGATACCGCCTTGCCGACTTGAAAAACATTTTTTCGTCATCTGCTGTTCATTACAGTCGATCAGATCATTGGCAACCTGAACGATTTCATCGGCGCATCGGTAGTTTTGCTCCAACCGAAATACACGGGCATCGGGATATTTTTCCGAAAATGTCAGAAAATTATCCACATTACTGCCCCGAAACGAATAAATGGCCTGCCAGTCGTCTCCCACACAGAAAAGGTTGCCGTTTTTCATCAGCAATCCGGTGATCTGCTCCTGCAGGTCATTGGTATCCTGATACTCATCGCACAGAATATACTGAAACTTCTCCTGATAGTGACTTCGAAGATCCGCGTTATTTTTCAGAAGATTTCGCGTCTGGAGCAGGATGTCGTCAAAGTCCACCGCATTTCGAGCTTTCAGTTCTTTCACATAAACCCGATATATTTCCATCAGGCTTACGTGTGCCACATGCGTGTGATCGCTGAAATAGCGCTCCGGATCACCGGAATTTTTTGCGTTTGACATCTGTGCAGCAACCACCGGCAAATGTTTTTTGTCCAGATTAAAACGCCCGATCAAAATGTCCTTGATAGTTTTGTGCTGCTGATATTCAGAATATATTTGGAGAGGGCTTTGATACCCGGCCAGGTCACAATGTTCCTTCAGTATTCTGTAACAGGCGGAATGAAACGTGCGGACCCATGGGAACTGATTCATTCGCAATCCGGTATCGCCGATCAACCGGGTTTTCATTTCATCGGCGGCCTTATTGGTAAAGGTGATCGCCAGAATACGCTGCGGATCAAAACCGTTGTCAACAAGATGAATAATCTTTGCCGTTAACGTACGGGTCTTTCCCGACCCCGCACCGGCAACGACCAGCGAGGGCGAACCTGAATATTCAACCGCCTCTTTTTGCTGAGGTGATAATTCCATTTTCCCATTCATTAGTCAGAAAAGTCGGTTATAAACGCTCGCGCAGTTGAAAACATCCGAATGTCGCAGTATTACGGGCTGGGCCCTCTCTCAGGACGCAACAATATTGCCGATACGATCAATCGGAAACAAGCGATGAACGTTCAGTCAGGCTCACGGAAGGAATCAAACAAATATTGCACAGAATTTTTTGTTCGTCTTCAAGTCGCTATCAAAGAGTGCATACTTGTTGTACGTACTCTTTGATGCAACGCAAAAGACGAACGAAAAGGCAAGCAAGACTGTGAGATTTTTTTCCGGGGCCCTTATATGAAAGATTTCAGATTACGAAGACCAAGTATCAGAGCATGTAATCATAAAAAGCCCTGATCTGGAAATACGTATCGTTAAACGAAGACGACATGATGTAATTTATTAAAACAGCCTGTGCGGGTGGAATACGTTCGGTTCAAACATATTGTCTGAATATTCTGTGAACAGTCTGGGCATGCCAGTTTCCCTTGCCTGAAAAGGTGGGAATATTCTCCTGCTCCAGGTACATAGCTATTTTATCATACGTTGAACCGGCTTCGCGCATCCGAAGAATAATATCAACAACCTTGTCACGGACCTCACCGGCGGAAATATTCGCGGGGTGATTCACGATCTCCTGATTTGAGATTTTGTTCGTATTCGGGAGGGAAACCGGCGACACCTGTACCTCAGGATTAGTTAGAACGGAACTCTTCAAATACTCTGCGATGAGTTCCATTGCTGATGCGGTTCGTTCCTGGGCCTCAGCCAGTCGTTCCTCTGAAGCCGTCAACTGTTTCAGCCCCTCCGAAACATTTTCCACGGCGTGCTTGATATCTGAAACAATTTCAGGATCCAGGGTTATCGTATCCGCCTGCGGTTTTCTTCGGTCTCCCTTTCGGAAGTCCTTTCCATCCCGCCGCTCGGAACCCCGATACATGGGATTCGTGTACTGTCTCCGATTCGTCGAGCGCCGGTCCTGCTGCCCCGTACGAAGCTTATGCAGAAAATCATTCATTAAAACCTCCTTAAATCAAAACTATTTCCACAGGTCTCCATTTGCATTTTATCGGATGTTTGAATAATGAGGAGGGGTGTGGAATTGCCAAAACCATTAATTAGGTATTTTATAGGGAAAATGCGGGTGCGTGTCAAAAGAAAAAGAGATGCGGACCAAATAAAATTTCATCTTTCAAAGCCGGGGGATCAAGCCCCCCCCCCCCCGGCCGGCGCGTGGA
>Ga0272441_10010281_pt1 | contig 14213 bp, 11 predicted proteins | sample SSMProp6N_FD_193582 | JGI IMG/M metagenome (GOLD analysis project Ga0272441, IMG submission 193582) | Marine sediment archaeal communities from Little Sippewissett salt marsh, Falmouth, MA, United States - SSM-Prop-6N | ecosystem: Environmental > Aquatic > Marine > Wetlands > Sediment ... | reverse complement strand
TCCATCGTAGGATGCGTCAGGTTGGTGATGCCGCAGGTAGTGCATTTGTGGAAAGGCTGTCCCTCGCGGCCGAACAGCTCGGCCCTCTTCTCCATTCGGCGGGCGCCATATCTCATGCGCTTGAAGACGGCCCCGCCGAAGAAAAGCAGGAAGTTCGCCACCGATGCTCCCACGAGCAGCCTCATCGCCCACGGCCCGACGATCAGGGCATAGACGTATCCTATCCACGTTATGAGCGCGAGCCACTTAACCTTCACGGGCAGCAGAAAGAAGATGTAGAGCTCGAAGTCCGGGTACAGAAACGCGAAGGCCAGGAAGACGGACCCCCCTATGAACGCACTCGTGAACGGTATTTGCGGGATCACGAAGGCGACCGCCACCGTCGCCGCCCAGGCGATCAGCAGATAGACGTTATAGCGGAAACTCCCCCAGCGGTTCTCCAGCGCCGTGCCCATCAGGAAGAAGAGATACCACGCGAAGAAGGCGAAGATGGGATTGGCGCAGGGAGGGATGAAGAGGAACGTGACGAGGCGCCAGAGTTCCCCCGCGGCAACAGCCTCGGTCACGAGCGCCAGGTCGAGGACCGCTTCGGGCTTGGCCTTGGACACCGCGAAGACGAAGACCTGTCCGACCACCAGGCCGATCGTGACGTGCGGCAGCGCGAAGCGCCTGCAGCTCTTCTCCAGTTTGTCGAGCAGGCTCATCGCGGCGTGGGCTCCTCGGAGACGACAGCGGCAACGAGGAAGACGAGAGACAGCCGGTGCGTGCTGCCTGAAATCATATGTGCCCCCAATCTGCCCGGCGGCCATCCACCTCGACCGTTGGAGTATATCCCGCCGGGGGCCGACGGGCAAGAGCTAAGTTCGGAGCAGGCGGAGGCTGGAGCGGGTGAACGGATTCGAACCGTCGACATCAACCTTGGCAAGGTTGCGCTCTACCACTGAGCTACACCCGCTCCCAAGGCGCACTCGATTATACCCCGCCCGCGGGAGATGTCAAGTCAATGCGGGTGCCCCTCGGCGGCAGCGTCGATGGTCCGCATCCGCACCGCCCCGAGGACCGCGCAGGCCCCGTACCAGGCTGCGAAGACGACGAAGGTCGTCGTGACGGGGTGGGGGAGCCTGGCGGCCAGGCCCCTTGCGATGAGCGCCACGGCGATGCCGAGGTCGCGCCAGCTGAAGACCGCGCTTATGAGCAGGGGCCTCTCTTCGGGGGCGGCCGTGTCGCCAATCCACGCGGTCGCGAGCGTCGGCACCAGTCCGAAGACGGCGCCCAGTATCCCCGCTCCCAGCGCCATCGACCAGATGTCCTGCCGCACCGCCACGACGGCCAGCCCGGCCGCGCCCAGAGCGAAGGCCGCGACGAAGCACCGCCCGCGCCCGATCCGGTCGGAGATGTGCCCGCCCGCAAAGCTCACGACACCGGCCACCACGTAGAAGGGCGCCAGGCCCATGAGTCCCCAGCTCTCGCGCACAATGCGGTTCATCGTGTTGAGGATAATGCCGTAGCCGAACCCCGCCGAGAGCATGAAAACGCTCAGGAGCCATATCCGCCGCGAAAGGGCATGCCCGATCATCTCGCGCACCGACGGCCTGGGGAATTCGCCACGGACCTCGCGCAGAGCGAGCGACAGGACCACCGCCACCACCGCCGCGCCCGACGCGAAGCACGCCTGGTGCGCAAATACCGCTCCCGACGTTCTCGCCGCGCCGCCCGATAGCGCCACCTGCACCGCCAACCCCGCCACCGTGCCCACCTGCAGGACGATGGCGCCCACGCCTGCCCAGAAGCCGTAGCGGTCGGCCCGGCAGTAGGCGAGCTGGGTCGAGCTCGCCCCCACGCGGAAGACGGACGCGCAGAAACCCCACGCGCAGGCGGCCACCCACATGGGCGCCGGCGCCCCCAGCCACGCGAGCGCCATCGGGAATAGCACGTACCCGAGCACGCCCGCCGTCACCGAGCGCCTGACGCCTATCGCGGGCACGATGCGTCCGCCGGCGACCCTGGTCAGCCAGAACGTGAAGTAGACGCAAGCGAGGACCATCGCCGCCTCTATCTCGCCGAAGCCGAGATTCCTCCTCAGGTGGGGCGTGACAAATATCTGAAAGGGCGCCGCGCCAGCATAGACGGAACCGTATATTCCAGCGATGGTCAGTAGGGTGGGAACGGAGTGCTGCTCGGCGCTCTCGGTGCTCACGTGCTCCCCGGAACAGAAATGCCGGGCTACTCCTCCTTCTCCGGCTCGCTGTCCTTCTCAAGGGCCTTCCTGGCGGTCCGTCTGAGCGCGTCGGCCCCCTCCATCTCGGCATTCAGCACTTGGCGGTAGAGCAGGCGGGCCTCGTCATCCTTGCCGAGGCTCGCGTAGACGCCCGCCAGGTCGAGCTGCCAGCGCACGAGAGCTATTCCCTTGGTGCCGAGTCTCAGGGCCTCTGACATGTGCTTCGCGGCGTGCTCCAGGAGCTCGTCCTCGGCATAGAGCCTCCCGAGATCGTAGTGCCCCTTGGCCTTCGCATAGCGATCGAAGCCCCGATCGATGACATCCCCCAGCACCTTCTTCGCCAGCTTCGAGAGCGCCCGGCGGTCGTCGTCCGATGTGAAGAGCACCCGCTTGTCAATGCACTCGGAGGCGACGCGCCGCCTGAGGTAAAGGTCATTGGGGGAGGTGGCGAGCGCGGTCTCGAAGCTCATGAGGGCCTTGTTAGAGTCCTTGGCGACGAGATAGGCCCGCCCGAGCTCGTAGTGGAGCTCGACGTTTTCGGGCACGTTCGCGATGGTCGTCCTGAGTATCTTGATCGCCTCCTGCGGCTTGCCCGACGCCAGGAACGACCGCGCAGTCTGCCGGGCGCTGACGGCGTTGGCCGGGTACTTCTGGGCCAGGCGGAGCCTCTCGGCCGCCAGCATCTCCTTGAACTTCGGCGTGATCGTCGACGGCCACCGCTGGTGTTTCTTGATCTCCTTCTCGTGGCGGCCGAGGTCGCCCTTGGCCACGTCGCGCATGTAACCGAGCTCCAGGCCCCTCGAGTAGGCCGCCACCGATTCCTTCACCATCCCGCGAATGAAGTAGTAATGGCCAAGATCGGTGTAGTTCGTGACGTTGGTCGGCTCGGCCTCGACGGCGGCCAGCAGGAACCTGAGGACCTTGTCCTCGAGCTCGGCCTTCAGCTCGACCGTGCCCTCCGGCGGCACGTTGACGTGGGCCGTCCACGGCTCGCAGTTCGTGTTCCTCACCAGCACCGTGTAGGTGCCCGGCGCGAGGCCGCCGATATCAATCGGCGAGTGCCCCCTGAACTCGCCCGAGACGTAGACCTTCGCGCCCTCGGGCTCCGAGCGGACGGCTATGCTCCCCTTCGGCTCCGGCGTCAGCGCTATCTTCAACACGGGCTCCGGCTGGGCCGGCTCGAGCTTGTGCCGGGCGGTGTAGGACCTGTAACCGCCGAGCTCGAACTTGACAAGGTGCTGGCCCGTCTCGACCCGCGGCGCGACAACCGGCGTCCGCCCGAGGTTGCGGCCATCCATGTAGGCGACCGCGCCGGGGGGATCCGTCGCCAGGCGAAAGTCGCCCACCGGCGGGCCGTTTACTCCAGGCGGGTCGAAAACCAGCGTCGTCAGGCTGGCGGCTACCGCCATCATGGCCACCAGGACCATTATGGCGGGGAAGTACCCCTCGCCGCGCTGGCTTTGGAGTAGCCGGCTCACTTAACACTCCCCGCCTTGTAGACGTCGTAGATTGTCTTTGGACGCGCGACGGGCGCGGGGCCGGGCTCCTCGAGGACGTTGCCTCCAGGCGAGGAGATGCGGACCCGGCTTATCATGATTCCGCAGTCGTAGGTCCAGATCGCGATCTGCTTCCCTTCCAGCGGATTGTCGTCGTCAAAGCTCAGGTCCACCATGCGGTCGTTGACGTTGAACCGGATCCGGTTGCCGAGGCGCTCGGCCCGGACGTAGAACCACTTGCGGTGGATGCTGCCGTGGCGCGGTATCACGCCGCCGCCGACCCGGACTATCTTGCCCTTGCGCGCGATGACGGACCGGCTGTCGTCGAAACCGCCGAACATACAGGTGTAGCCGCTCACGAGGTCGCGCCCGTCGCCGCAGACGGTGACGTTGATGTCGCGGGCGTACTCGTAACGCCCCCCTCGACCGCGGTCCATCATGATGCCGGCGTAGAACTCGACCGTCACATCGCGCTCGAAGAGCCGCTTGTTCCAAATGCAGGCTAGCTTCTCCCCGTCCCGGCGCCCGCCCCGAGTCGTCTCGGCACGTCCCGACCAGAAGGACCACCGCGGATCGCACTGCCACTTGTTCGTCACCGTCCAGATGCCCTTGGCGATGCGCCAGTCGACCGGTGCGCGCCCGAAGGTGTAGTTGCGCACCGCGCCGCTCGAGACGTCGACGCCCTCGTCGGGCACCTTGGCGCCCCTGGCAAACCACGCCACTTTCGACTGATCGAGCGGCGCGGGGTCCTTGTAGGCGAGCCGCTGAACGCCGTTGACGTATCCCACGACGTAGGACCCGGCGCGCCTCACGTCAACGGACCTCAGCGGCTCCGACGCCGGGAACGAAGTCTCCGCGACGTTCTCGCCTTCGCGTACTATTGCGAGGTCGAGCTTGCCTTTGGTGCCCGCCGGCGCATCGGTCACTTCGGCCTTGCGGTCCATATCGGCGCTCATGACGTAGCCGTTGTTCCGCTTGCCCGACTCGCCGCTCTTGGCCACCGAGAGCGCAATCTTCACCTCATCGGTCAGCTCCTCCGCGACCGGCACCGACAGGGTCACGTCCCCGGGGAACCGCGAACGATGCCACCTCGGCTGTACCCCGCCGACGGAGTTGCGCCCCAGGTGCCAGTCGCCGCCGACGCCGGACCAGTCCTTCATCGACTGCTCTTCGCTGAATATGGCATTGGTGCTGAGTATGGGCTCCGAGGCTGGTAGCGGCACCATCCGAACCGAGTCGAATCCCGCCTCTCCCTCCTCGACAAAGAGGCCCACCCGGCCCGCGCGGCACCCCTCATCCCATCCCTCGACGAGGAGCTTGCCGTCCACAAAGCCGGCGATGTGACCCCCGTCGGTGTAGGCCGAGAGCCCGTAGCACTCCAGCCGCGGGATCGTGGCCACGGCCAGTTCCTTCTCGAAGCCAGCCGAGACGCGGAGGAGCCTGAGCGTCGACTCTCCCGAGGCGACAGACTCGGGCGCCTCGACCACCAGCTTCACGTGATCGAAGGCCGAGGTGTGATTGAGAATTATGCCGGCCTTCTTCGCCTTGCCGGCCGTGCTCATATCTGCCGAAAAACGGTAGCGCCACCAGCGCTTCGAGCCACCCAGCAGCTCCGCTTTCGCGCCGTCTGACGAGCCGACGACGATGCCGCTTTCCACCTTCCACTTGCCCGTCGTGGGCCTCCACATTCCGAGCGATTGTGGCCCGTCGAAGTCATCGCGGAAGTCATGGCTTTGCCCGACGATGGCGTCGTCGAACGTCGCGGTATCAGGCGAGTCGACCCACAGGCCCACCTTGCCTTCGTATATGCGCGGGTCGTTAACGCCCAGCACGCGATGGCCGTCGATGAAAGCCGTAGCCTTGCCTGTGCCTATCACCAGCTTCAGGCGGTACCACTGCCCCGGCACGTAGCCGCCGACGCTGGAGCCCACCACCTCCTCACCGTCGGCCGAGACGTAGACGATCTCTCGCATCCCTTCCGAGGAGTCGCCGCCCCCGGGCTTCCGGTCGGCGCCGGCCGCCTCGCACGGGCTCCACCTGAGCAGCAGATAGTCCTCGCCCCGGACCGCCGCCGCCAGGCCGACCCGTCCTGCAGCGGGGCCCTTCACGCTGACCGCAACGTGGTAGTGATCCCAAAACGAGTAGCCGGCGACGGCCAGGCCGCGCTCGCCCTTGCCACTGTAGCTGAAGGCGTTGGCGCTCATGGATGGGTTGTTGAGCGAGATCACACGCCACTCGCCACGCGCCGGCCGCCAGGGGCCCGTCTCGTCCTTGGCCCGCATGAAGTCGTCAGAGAGGGCTATCTCCTCCTCTATCTCCTGAGGGCGCGAGAAGCGGCCGAAGGCGATCCGGCTGGTCCTGGCCGCGGCGCCGACCTCCCCGGCCCCGAAGGTCTCGTCGAGCGCGGTGAGCACGGCCTTCCCGTCGACGGCCACAAGCATGTTGGCGTCGCGCCGCTTGACGGTGATCTGGTGCGGCTCGCCCCCCGAGAGGCCAGCGAGCGAGCGGCCAAGCTCCGTCTCCCAGTCGGCCTCGGTCCGGCCGATGCGTACCCCTTCGGACGAGAACTCGGCCCAGTTGTAGTTCGACACATCCTGGGCGTTGAAGATGATGCGCGCCGGCTCGGCTGACTCGACCGGCAGCGTGATGCTGGCGTTGACGTCGAATCTCGTGCCCGAGGGCCGGTACGGCAGGTTCATGTTCGACGCGACCCACTTCGGCTTGAAGGAGTCCTGCGCCGGGAAGTCTGGGGTCGGCCGGAAGTGCTTCTCGCCGCGCGAGACGGCGACGATACCCACCGAAGCCACGATGGCGATGACCGATGCGATAATCTTCTTCATCCGCACTAGGCTCCTCTGGGTGAAGCGACCTTCGACAGGATGCCGTTCAGTGTCCCGTGCCAGACCGCCTCCCGGTCCTCCGGCGAGAGACCGACGCCGTCGAGGATCTCACGGTAGACATCGACCGCCCACGCAAGACGGCTGAAGTGCACGTCCGAGGCGAAGACCACCTTCCGCCAAGCCCCGTCCCACCACAGGTGCTGCCTGAACCATTCCGGCGTCATGCCCTTCTTCCGCCAGCCCGAGCCGCTCGAGAACTCCACATACACATTGGGATTGACGCGCGAGACCATCAGAGCTTCGTCGTACCATGGCGGCCCGATGTGCGCGCCTATCAGATTCAGCGTCGGGAAACGCCTCGCTATGGCGTCGAGCGTGATGGGGCGCATCTGCTTCGTCCGGCCGATCGTCGGCTCGTCGACCGGGAATCGCGCCTTGATCCCCGTGTGAAAAAGGATCGGCATTCCGAGCCCCGCCGCCGCCTCGTAGAGCCCGAAGTACGACTCGTCGTCGTAGTCTTTGGCCGGGTCGATCGTCTTCAGCCCGACGAAGCCCTCGGCGCGCTTCGCTTCCACGGTCTTGACGGTCCACTCGTCGTGCTTAAGGAACGCCAGGGGGGTGATCAGATCCGGGTGTTTCGCCGCGGCCTCCAGCACGTCGTCGTCCTCGAGGTGATGGTGATAGGCACCCGTGCCCGAGAGGCAGAGCGTCTCGAAACCGAGGTCCGTGGCCGTCATGACAAGCGCGTCGAGGTACCCCGGCTCGTCGTTCAGGTGGACGTGGATGTCGACTATACCGTTAGCGCCCGACATATCCCGGAGTTCCTCCCGATGCGACACTCATGTATTAGACGGCTCCGGGCCCCTCCCGGTTCGTCAGAAGTTCTCTGCGGCGGCGCCTTCCGCCGGAGCATCGCGCCCGCCTGCTTCTTCCTCCTCCTCGTCGAACTCCGGCTCCTCGTCCCACAGCTCCGGCCGCCAGGCCAGGACGACGACGCCGTTCTTCGTAACGCTCAGGCGAAGCATGAGCGACTCGGCCAGTGCCTCCAGCACGTCGATGACGGGCTTATCCTTCACCGCGATGGTGACCGAGTGCTCCTCCTCGTCCAGTATCTCGTCCGGGACGACGAAGTCGATCGCCGCCGTCTTTCGCAGATGACCCATAACCGAGCGCAGCGACAAGCGGCGGACATCTATCGTTACCGAGGTCTCCAGAGCCTTGCGTGCTTCGGCCGTCACGCCGGCGAGCAGACCGGCATCGGCATCGCGGCCGGGCTCCTCCTCGGCCAGGGCGCCGTGCTGAACCCAGCCGACCACAAACAGCACCGCCACCATCGCCTCGAGGGCCCGGGGCGTTCTCATTCGACACTCCTTTGCCTGCGCACGCCGGGCCCAAGGCGGGCCCTCACATAGAATATACCGCTTTCAGCCCCCTTAGGTCAAAAGGAATCCCCGCGAATCAAGCAGGGGAGGGCACTTCCGGAAAGGTATGGGGTCGCGAGGGAAGCTTCCCAGTCGAGTTCCTACTGGGCCGGCCCACGTGGGCCTGGTGTCCGGGGCAACTGCGAAGGGAGAGTCTACGCAGAGAGGGCGCTTGGGGGGGTCTCACTCAACGAGCGACAGCTTGATCTGACGGCCCACCAGGTCCACGCTGTCGATGTGAACCTGCACGCTCTGGCCGAACTTGAAGCTGCGGCCCGTCCGGCGGTCAGTGAGCGAGTCGTCCTTCCTGCGATAGCGGAACTTCTCCCCGGGCAGCTCCGAAACGTGAATCAGCCCTTGCACGCGCATGCCCTCGATCTCGACAAAGATGCCGTACTTCTCGACGCCCGCGATGATGCCCGCGGCGACGGCGCCGGTCCGGCCCGAGAGGAAGAGCATCTGGCAGAACTCGGCGAGCTCCCGCTCGGCCTTTTCAGCGCGGCGCTCTGCGGTCGAGAGTATCTCGGCGAGGTGCGCGAGCCGCCAGAGGCGCTTCTCGCGGCCCTCTTCAGAATGCGGCAAGTCGGACTTGTTCTTCACAAGGCCACTCCGGCCGGGCCGGAAGGCGGAGTCCAGCGCCCGGTGAACGAGGAGGTCGGGATAGCGCCGGATGGGACTCGTGAAATGGCAGTAGCGCGAGAAGTCGAGCGCCCAGTGCGGCCGCACGATCTCGGAGTACCGGGCCTGCTTCATCGAGCGTAGGAAAGCCAGGTTGACCGCGGCTTCATCGGCGTGGCCGCGAAAGTGGTCGAGCGCCACCTGCAGGCGCGCCTTGTCGTACGGCGGCCGGAGCTTATGCCCGGCCCGGCGCACGAAGGCGGCGAACTCGTCGAATGCCTCCTTGTCAGGCTCATCGTGGGTGCGATAGAGCCCGGGGAGATCCATCGACACGAGCACCTCGGCCACAGCGCGGTTCGCCGCGAGCATGAGGTCCTCGATGAGCTGGTGGGCGAAGTTCGAGCTGCGGATATCGATGCGCGCTATGCGCTTCTCGTCACCTTCGCCCTCGAATACCGCCCGGGTCTCCGGCATGTCGAGATCGAGCGAGCCGCGCTCCATGCGGAGCCGCCTCAACGCAGCCGCGCACTTGCGGAGGCCGGCGAGCATCTCGAGTATCTCGCCGCGGATGCCCTCGCGCTCGCCCTCCTCGAGGGCCGCGAATACCTGGTTGTAGCTCAGGCGCTTGTCGCTCCGGATGACCGTGCGCTCGACCTCCGCCTTCACCACTTCGCCCGTGGCGGCGATCTTCATCGTCACCGTCTTCGCGAAGCTGTCCTCGCCCTCGCGGAGACAGCAGATCTCGCGCGTCAGCCGCTCGGGCAGCATCGGTATCACATGGCCGGGCAGATACACGGACGTGCCGCGCAGACGCGCCTCAATGTCCACCGGGCTGCCCTCGTCGACGACGGCCGCGACGTCTGCTATATGAACGCGGACCACCCAGCCCGTCTTGCCCGACTCGACCAGCGAGACCGCGTCGTCGAAATCGGCGGCGTCGGCCGGATCAATAGTCACGGTCAGCTCGTGGCGGTAGTCGGCGCGCGACAGCAGAGCCTTCTCATCGGGCCCGGCAGCCGACTGAGCGGCCGAGATCGTCTCCTCATCGAAGCCGTCACGGAGACCGAACTCCTCGATGACCGCCTCGGTCTCGGCCGCGAGGGTTCCCGCCTCACCTAGCCTTCTGACCACGACCGCCCGCGCCGAGCGCGAGCCCCGCGGGAACTCGGTCAGCCGTGCGACCACCTTCTCGCCGGTCTCGGCATCCGAGGTCTCGCCCGCCGCGATGTCCACGTCCTCCAGCCCGCGGTTGTCGGGAAGCACTTGGCCGCCGCCCGGGCCTCCCGCGACGAACATGCCTACGATGCAGTCGTTGGCGCGTTCCACGACGCGGAGTTTCGAGGCAGAAGGCCCCCTGTGACGGCCGCGGCGACGTTCCGTGGACATCTCGGCGACGACGAGGTCGCCGTCCATCGCGTCGGCGACGACGTGGTTCGGCACGTAGACGTCGTCCTCGTCGCCCCGCACGGGAACGACGAACCCAAAGCCCTGCGCCTTGACGTCGAGCCGGCCGAGCACCGAGTTCCTGCCGGCGAGGCGGTAGCGGTTGCCCTTGCCGGATGCTATCAGCCCCGCGGCCTCGAGCGAGTCGAGCTGCCGGCAGAAGGCCCTGTAACCGTCGTCGGCGACGCCAAGCTTCTGCGCGAGCTGGCGCTTGCGCAGTACACCCGGAGAACGCTCGACGGTCTCGAGGATGTCCCTGTCGGCTAGGGGGCTCTCTGAGGTGTCGGTCAAAGCGTGCCCGATTTTCCAGTGTCTATCATCGCCGCCAGCTTCACTGACTGCACGGCCTCCGCAACGCTCGGCCTGGGAGCCCGGCCCTCTGAGAGGGCGGCCACGAACTCGGCCATCTCGCTGTAGAAACCGCACCAGTAGACATGATCATCGACCTTCACACGCTTGGCCGGGATCTTCGAGCGGATCTTCTTGCCCCCGACATGGACCTCCAGCAGCCCCGGGTAGTCAGCGAGCCAGTCTAGGCCGCCGGCGGCAAAGACCGTATAGTCGGGCGACGAGAGGACGTAGCGCTCCACGTTGCAGCCGGCGTGCGGCTTGATGAGAATACGACCAATCGCCCCGGAGGCGAAGTCGAGAGTTGCCATCCAGATATTCGTCTTTTCCCTGGGACTGCGCCGCTTCTCGCTCTTCACACGAACGACATCGCCGGCCAGGTGGCGCACGGCGTCTATCACGTGGAGAGCGGTGCCGCGGACAAAGCGGGGCTCGAGCCGCTGGGACCTCAACTGGACCGCCTCCACGTAGGTCACGGGGCCGAGCTCCTCCGCGCGGCGCTTCGCCTCGACGAGCGCAGGAACGTAACGCCTGTTGAAAGCGACCATGCTGGGGACGCCCATCTTCTCGGCAGTCCGGGCAAGGCCGTTGGCCTCGAGCAGAGTGGCCCCGGGCGGCTTCTCCATATAGACGGGGAGGCCCGCCCGCATCACTTCGGTCGCGACGGGCGCCGTAGCGTTAATCGGGGTGAAAACGCAGACGCCGTCGAGGCGGGCCGTCGCGAACATCTCGCTCATCGAGGTGTAGACGTGCTTGAAACCGAAGCGCCTGGCGTGCTTCTTCGCCTTCGCTTCATCCAGATCGCAGATGGCCTCCAGCGTGACCTTGGGACGCCGGAGAGCAACGAGGCTCGGACAATGGTACTTCCCCGACATGGTCCCGGCACCGATGACGCCTATCCGGACAGCCACTCTGTTCCCCTTTGCAGAACGGGCCTGGCGAGGATTATAGCGGCGTGGCGGGGAGCGCGCAAGCAACGCCGCCGGGCGGCCAGCTCAGGAGCGGCGCTTCTTCGGAGCGGATTTCGCCGCCAGCCGCACGATGAAGAGCATTCCGCTCACGGTCGTTGTCCGGACGCGCGCGCCGGAGCCCCTGCACCAGCGCCGGGCCGCCTGACGCATGCAGGCGATCTGGCGGGAGGTGAGGCCCTTGTTCGCCTCGCCCAGGCGAAGGGCCTTGCCGGGCTTCAGCTGGCCGAGCTCCTCGTAAAGCCAGGCCCAGGTGCTGGGCGGCCGGCCGCGCCTGGCAGGCGGAACGCTCCGGTCACCGACCACAGCGACCTTCACGTGCCTCTTCGCCGCCGGCTTCTTGCGGGCGGCCCTCTTCCGGGGCTTCGGGCTCTTGGCAGCCGGCTTCTTCTTCGGCCGCTTCTTGCGGGGCTTCTTCGCCATGGCCGGCATGATAGCGGGCGGCGGAAGCCAAGTCAACCGAATCGGCGGCGAGAGTTGACATCCGGCGGGGACGGCTGTATAGTGAACTTACGGTCGACGGAGGAACCGGAGGCGGAGATGACTCGAAGCGTTCTCATCGGTGTGGCCGTGCTCGGTGCGATCGCGGCCGGCTGCACCCCCAGCCACACCTTCTACAGGCCCGAGGGGACGACGGTCGAGCGCGCCGGGGCGGACCTCGGCACGGGCTACGCGGTGCCGCCGGACTCGGGCGCAGAGGGGGGCAGGATCGTCGTCTCCACCGACGGGGCCCGGGTCGTCACCACCCGCAGCGGAGCCAGGGCCCTGGTCATCAGGATCAGGTTCGCGCTCGACAACCTCCTCGACAGGGCCGTGAGACTCGATCCGGCCTCCACCACGCTGGTCGACTCGAGCGGCATCATCTTTCCGGTGAAGTACATGACGACCTCCGGGGTCGGTGAGGACGGCGCGGTTGGGGCGCGCGAGCGGGGCACGGTCGATCTCTACTTTGAGCTCGGACACCCGGCGATGGTACGAAGGGTCAGATTCTTCACGGTTTCGTGGCTCTACTCGATCGGAGACAAGACCTACCCCGGGCAGACCAAGTTCGTCCGCTTCAAACCGGTGCGCCTGCATTACTACTACGACCCGTGGCCCGCCAGCTGGGTCTGGGGCTGGGGCGTCGGCACCGTGGTCATACGCAGGCGGAGCACCACCTCGGCCAGATGGGGGCCGTGAGGAGCATGTCAGGAGCTGCGCGATGGCCTTGCCCGAACGTTTCTGCCTGAACCACACGGACGTTCCCGCCGCGGCCAACTGCGTCCAGTGCCACAAGCCGATCTGCTCGGCCTGCATAGTCGAGGCCCAGGGCAAGCCCTTCTGCTCGGAGAGCTGCGCCACCAAGTACGTGGCGTTCTACTCCAGGTACAAGCCCGACGCGCCCGACCGCTGGAAAACGCTCAGGCTCGTCCTGAAGCTGGGCGTCGTGGCGGCCGTTGCCCTCGTCGTCCTTTTGGTGGGCCGGGCCTTCGGCTTCGCCTGGTGCGCCGAGGCGCTCAAGGCCATTGGCCTCTAGAAGCCGCTCATCACGGAGAGTGCAACCTTGGCGTGGAGAATCCCCTGGCGTGAGTCCGGAAGCTGGCTTGTCGGCGACACGCACATGCACTACAGGAACGTTGGGCTCGATCGGCTTGCGGCCGAGTCGGCAAGGCACTGCGATTTCATCGCGGTGACATCACACGCCCACCGAACGGACTTCTTCAGCGCGCAGGCCGAGCTGATTGCCCGAGCGCGTGAGGCGATGCCCGAGCTCGTCATCATCAACGGCGTCGAGTGGAACCCGCCCATCGGCAATCATGCCTCTGTGCTTGCCCCCGGCGGCCCGGACGCCATGCCCGTTCTCGAGGGATTGGTCAGCCGCTTCGACCGCAGGGCTGCGGGCGCCGAGGACGAGACGGCCTTCTTCGAGGCGCTCGACTTCCTGGCAGATGCGGGCGGCACGGATTACGTCCGGCCGACTGTCATCCTCAACCACCCGTGCAAAAGCCCGGTCTTCGGGGTCGAGGGCCTACGCCGAGGCATGGCCCGGGGGCCGGCGCTCGTCGGATTCTCGGGCGGGGGAGGGCACTCCGCGCAGCCGGCTCTGGGCGGCGACGGCCCTGCCAACGAGTGGGTCGCAGTCGTAGGCGGCGTTTACGATTCCCTGCTGGCCGAGACGGACGCCCCGCGGCCCGTGATGATCGCCGACAGCGACTTTCACACGCACGTCGCCGACGGCGGCGCCGATTTCTGGCCGGGCGAGTTCGCGCGCAGCTTCATCTTCTGCCCGGAGCGCTCCGAGGAGGGGGTCTTCGCGGGCCTGCGCTCGGGGGCGAGCTACTTCATCCTCGGCCCGTTGCTAGACTCCCTGGAATTCAACGTGAGATGCGAAGGCCACGACGCAATGCTCGGCGAGTGCCTGGACGCACAAGCCGACGGCTCGGTCGAGGTCCGCCTCGCCATGAAGGGGGCAGAGGCCGTGCAGGGGGTCGAGCTCATCGGCAACCCTCGCGGGCAAGCTGAGGTAGTCGCGCGCGCGGCCGGCCGTGAGCTCGAACGCTCCGGCCGCGACGCCGTCTGGCAATGCGAAATACCCTTGGGGAGCAGGGGATTCCAAATCCGCGCAAGGGGCTACGGGACGGCTCTCAAGCCAGTCGTCGACAAGGCCGGGGTGATGTGGTTCTACACGAGCGCCGTTCGGGTCGGTCCGGCCGGCGCGGAAGGGTAGGGCGGTGGCAGGCGGCAAGCAGCACCCTATCATCGCCGAGGCCGCTCTGGCCTCCGTCCCCGACGAGGTCGCGGCGCTCTGCCGCCGCGAGCCGGACGCCTTCAGGGTCGGCAGCCTCTGGCCCGACGCCATGGGTGCGAGCTTCTCGTGCATC
>Ga0272441_10010280_pt1 | contig 14213 bp, 14 predicted proteins | sample SSMProp6N_FD_193582 | JGI IMG/M metagenome (GOLD analysis project Ga0272441, IMG submission 193582) | Marine sediment archaeal communities from Little Sippewissett salt marsh, Falmouth, MA, United States - SSM-Prop-6N | ecosystem: Environmental > Aquatic > Marine > Wetlands > Sediment ... | reverse complement strand
TGTATCTGATATTACAACTATAATACTATCATGCTTTTTCGAATATCTATGTACCGGTTTTCTTTTATCAGTCTGTACAAAGATATTATCCAGATCCCTGGGATCAAAAACCACCACGCTATCCCGCATTGTAATGAGAGTATCAGCCGGTTCATAAACAGGATCGGTATTTATGGTTCTGCCCGTTGTATCGGCCAGCAAGGGATCGAATATTTCTGTTACCTGATCTTCAGTAGGAGCATTCTCAATCCGGGAAGGTATTGGTATATGAATCGTATCCCATAAATAAAAACTGCTTGCAGGTATTTTGATCTTGTCCCATTCATACTGTCTGATATAATCCTGTGAGATATAAAGTGGGTCATTTGTTGCCTCAAAAAGCAAACGCCTTATGGAGGTTCGCAAAGGATCGTCCATACTGTTCCAGACATCGCTCTGATACCATTCAGACAGATAGGAGATAGCCTGTTCTGTACTGAATTCTACTTTTTTACCCCTTTCGGTAGCCAGTGAGTCAATAATCTCTGGCTGCATTACAGTATCCGAAACAAAACCATTTGAATCAGGTAGTTCAATGATCTGAGCTGATGCAATATGACTGCATATAAATAGAAGTAGTGAAACAACAACAAACGATAAGGAATATTTCCTTGAATGAGTATTCATGCTGATTTCCTGGTAGTGTTAATTGTTTTCAAATAGTGTCGGTTTGAAAAAGCAATGCCAAAATTAATTCATTTATTCTATATAACGGTATTTGCCTGAAAAGATATATGCTATTGGCCAATATTTTGATAATGGAAGTATTTTCGCTTCTTTTGCATCTCATTTTTCAGGATGCGCGATGAAAGATATGACTGAAGGCAGAGAAGGGAGATTAATCCTGCAGTTTGCATTACCAATGCTTGCCGGCAGTCTGTTTCAGCAATTTTACAATGTTGTCGACAGCATAATAGTAGGTAACTTCATCGGAAAAGAAGCTCTTGCAGCAGTTGGTGCGTCATTTCCTGTGATATTTGTGCTTATTTCCATGATTATTGGGCTTGCATCGGGAGTTACAATAGTTATTTCCCAGTACTTTGGTGCAAAAGACTATGAAAATGTCAGGAGAGCTATTGATACAATGTATATCGGGCTCTTTTTTGCCTCAATTCTTATCACCGTTGTGGGAATTATTTTCAGCGAGGAGATATTCATTCTTCTCAACCTTCCCCTTGAGGTTATGCCTCTTGCTCTTGATTATCTTAATATATACCTGCTTGGCATGATAGCTTTTTTTGGTTTCAACGGTACAAGTGCCATTCTGAGGGGTATGGGTGATTCTAAAACACCTCTGTATTTTCTAATAGTCTCCACATTGACCAATATCGGTCTTGATCTACTGTTTGTTATTGTTTTCAATATGGGAGTCAAAGGGGTTGCCCTTGCAACAGTAATTTCTCAGGGAGGTGCATTCGTTACCGCTATTTTTTACCTCAACAGGTATCATAAGATCATCAATATAAGTTTGCATAAGCTGGTTTTCGACAGGGACATCATGAAACATAGCCTGAGGATCGGCCTGCCTACAGGTTTTCAACATACATTTGTTGCGCTCGGCATCCTTGCAATTATGGGAGTGGTAAATACCTTCGGGACAGATGTAATTGCAGCTTTTTCAGTTGCCAGCAGATTAGATGCCATAGCTACTATTCCTGCAATGATTATGGCCCAGGCCCTGGCAACCTTTGTTGGGCAGAACCTGGGTGCCAACAAGTCGCACAGGGTAAAGAGAGGTTTGCTCTCGACAATCTTCCTGACAACCATAGTAACTATTGCCACCACAACGGTTATAGTATCCTTTGGTGACATCTTTATGGATGCCTTCACCAATGACGCGGCAGTGATTGAAATTGGTTCAGATTATCTTACCATCGTAAGTCTTTTCTATATTGTCTTTGCGTTTATGTTTACATTTAACGGCGTTATGAGAGGTGCAGGCGACACTTTCATCCCTATGATAATAACACTTATCTCGCTCTGGTTGATTCGCATTCCTTTTGCAGTTTTCCTTTCGAACAAATTCGGTGAAGTGGGAATATGGTGGTCGTTCCCTATGAGCTGGGCTACAGGCTTAATAATGTCGTGGATATACTATCTTACCGGAAGGTGGAAGAAAAAGGTCATAGTAAAACCACAGGTCAGGTAGAAATCTCTATTTTAATTACATTTGCTAAATAAATACGAAACTTATGATCAGATCAATGACAGGGTATGGATCGTCTTTTGCTGAAACACCCGAGAAAAAAATTACTGTTGAGTTAAGGGCCCTGAATAGTAAGCAGGTTGATATCAACATGAAAATACCCTGGTATTACAAAGAAAGAGAAATAGATATAAGATCAAGATTGAGCCATGGATTGGTAAGAGGCAAGGCAGATCTGATCATCTCAGTTGACATTCTTGACGACCAGAATGTGCCCAGCCTGAACAAAGCAGCTATCAAAAGTTATTATAACCAGCTTATTGATGTTGCCGGAGAACTCTATATTGAAAACAGGAAAGAATTACTCGCCATAATAATGAGGCTCCCGGAAACCCTGAAAACAGAAAAGCAATCGGTAAGCGACGATGAATGGGATCTGATAAATAAATTGATTGAAAAGGCAGTTGAGGAACTAAATGGTTTCAGGCTTGAAGAAGGTAAGGCCATGGAAAAAGATCTGCGAAAAAGAATCGGTCTCATTGAATCATATATTGATGAGATAATTCCGTATGAAGAGGAAAGAGTGACTAAGATAAAGGAAAGAATAAGCAATAGCCTCAAGCAACTGGGAAATGAAGGTATAGATGAAAACCGGTTTGAACAGGAAGTATTATATTACCTTGAGAAACTGGATTTAAATGAGGAGAAAGTAAGGCTTAAGAAACATTGTGACTATTTTATTGAAACACTTGAAACAGACGATGCTATTGGTAAAAAACTGGGCTTTATCTCACAGGAGATGGGCAGGGAAATAAATACCCTCGGCTCGAAAGCAAACGACGCGAGTATACAGAAAATAGTTGTCATGATGAAAGACGAGCTTGAAAAGATTAAAGAACAGATATTAAATGTCTTATGACGAAAAAAGAGAATACCGGCAAAATGATAATCGTATCTGCTCCATCGGGCTCGGGTAAAACAAGTATTGTTAAATACTTAATTGAACATCAGCCCGACATAGAGTTTTCTGTTTCGGCAACCAGTAGAAGTCCCCGCAGTGGAGAAAAGGATGGTGTAGACTACTATTTCATGTCCATCGATGATTTCAGGAACAAAATAGATGGCAATCAATTCGTTGAGTGGGAAGAAGTATATAATGGTATTTATTATGGAACACTTCGGAGTGAGATTTACAGGATATGGAATAATGGAAAGCATATTATTTTCGATGTGGATGTGAAGGGTGGAATAAACCTTAAGTCTGAATTTGGATCAAGAGCAATATCACTTTTTATCAAGCCCCCGGGCATCAATGAATTACGACAACGTCTGATAAAACGAGGAACTGATCATATTAAAGAAATAGACAAAAGAATAGATAAAGCGGAGCATGAAATGGCTGAAGAAAGTAAATTTGATGTGGTAGTAATAAATAACAACCTGGATGAGGCCTGCAGAGAAGCACTAAAAATCTGCAGTGATTTTATCAATAATGAAGCATAATATATGAAAACAGGGCTGTATTTTGGTTCGTTCAATCCTGTTCACATAGGACATCTTGCGATTGCAAATTATATTTATGAATATTCAGATCTGGATGAAATATGGTTTGTTGTAAGTCCTCATAATCCTCTCAAGAAAAAAAGCAGTCTCCTTGCTGATCATCACAGACTGAGACTGGTGGAGATTGCTATTGGCAATGACGAGAGGTTCAGGGCATCAAATATTGAGTCCAAACTGCCACAGCCCTCATATACGATAGACACCCTGACATATCTCAGGGAGAAACATCCGGGTCATATATTTGCCCTGATTATGGGTGGCGACAATCTTCTTACCATAAATAAGTGGAAAAATGCCAGCACCCTGATTGATATATGCAAGATATACGTTTACCCCAGGGTGAACAAGCTTAAAGATCCGGGTTCCGAGGTTAAATCTATTATTAAATCAGCAGATATCAGCGTGATAGATGCTCCACTGATGGATATCTCTGGCAGTTTTATTCGTTCAGCTATCCACGAGGGAAAAGACATAAGACATTTCCTGCCCCCGGGTGTATGGGATTACATCAGGGACATGCATTTCTACGAATAGCTAATTGAGCTTCTGAATGATTTCCATTCCCCGCGACAGAGCCTTCTCATTCATTGGCAGCAGATGATGATATCTTTCCGGTAGCGACTTCTTCAACCCGGTCAGAACATTCTCCATTTTAAGAACGGGTTTAATCTTAAGATATCCACCAAGGACAACCATATTAAAAGTTTTTGAGCTTTCCAGTTTTGTTGCTTCCTCGGTTGCATCAATCCTGTATATACTTATATCCTTCCTTTCAGGATGTCGGGTTATACCGTTACCATCATATATCAGGGTACCACCCGCTTTCACAGCAGGCTCAAATTTATCAAGCGATTGCTGGTTGAGTATTATCGCTGTATCGAAAGTTCTGAGGATTGGGCTGCTGATCCTTTCATTACTCAGTATTACTGTTACATTGGCTGTGCCTCCGCGCATCTCAGGTCCGTATGATGGCATCCAGCTCACTTCCATATCCTGCATTATTCCTGAATAAGCCATTATTTTACCCATGGATAGAACACCCTGTCCTCCAAATCCTGCTATAATTATTTCTTCTGTCATGTTGTGTCAGTTTTCAGTTAATAAGTTAAAGATTTATTCCTCAGGCACTTTAAAATCACCAAGCGGATAGAATGGAAACATATTTTCTTCCATCCATTTGTTTGACTCAACAGGTGTCATTTTCCAGCCTGAAGGACAGTTAGATACAACCTCGATAAAGCAGGTTCCCTTATTCAGTTTCTGGTATTCGAATGCTCTACGGATTGCTTTTTTAGTTTTCCTTACATTACCAGGCTTATGCACACTCTGCCTTGTAACATAGTAAGTACCGGGTAGCGTTGCCACTATATCGGTCATCTTCAACGGGTTACCCATCATCTTTATATCTCTCCCATAGGGTGTTGTAGACGATTTCATACCTTCGATTGTAGTTGGAGCCATCTGACCACCGGTCATGCCGTAGATACCATTGTTTATAAATATAATCAGTATATTTTCTCCGCGGTTGCAGCTATGTATTGTCTCGGCGGTTCCAATAGCAGCGAGGTCACCGTCACCCTGGTATGTAAAGACATATTTTTCCGGCATTAACCTTTTGACAGCTGTGGCTAAGGCAGGCGCCCTGCCATGAGCTGCTTCCTGCATATCCAGGTCCAGGTAATTATACATCAGGACAGAGCATCCCACAGGTGTAATACCTATTGTGTCCTGCTGTATGCCCATTTCATCGATAACCTCCGCAAGTATCTGGTGGGTGGTGCCATGACCGCATCCCGGACAATAGTGCATGGTAGTATCCGTTATCACGGATGACTTCTTATGTACCAGGTTTTCTGGTTTTACAATTTGTTTTGCACTTATATTTTCTGCCATTATCTTATCCTCCAATAATTTTAGTTTTTAAATTTTCAACAACTTCCTCTGCTGTTGGTACTATTCCTCCCATTCTGCCAAAGTGCTCAACAGGAACTTTTCCATTCACTGCAAGACGAACATCCTCAACCATTTGTCCAGCGCTCATCTCAACTGTCAGGATACCTTTTACCCTGTCGGCGAGCTCACCAATTTCTTTCTTAGGATATGGGAAAAGGGTTATTGGTCGTAAGAGACCCACCTTTATTCCTTCTTCCCTGGCCAGCTGTAGGGCTTTCTGCGAAACCCTGGCACTGGTACCATATGCTACCAGCAGGTATTCAGCATCATCGCACTGGAATTTTTCAAACCTTACTTCTTTCTCTTCCATCTCCCGGTACTTCTTCTGCAGTTTAATATTAAACTGTTCCTGCTTATTGGAATCAAGGTCCAGAGAGGTAATGATATTCCTTTCCCTGTCAGGTGTTTTACCTGTTGTACCCCATGATGGAAGCTCTTTTGATCTTTCTTTCTGAGGCTTGAGCAGCACTTTCTCCATCATCTGACCTATTGCGCCATCCGATAAGATCATCGCCGGATTACGGTATTTAAAGGCAAGGTCAAATGCCAGTTCTACAAAATCAGCCATTTCCTGCACCGATGAAGGAGCCAGAACAATCAGCCTGTAATCACCATGCCCGCCTCCTTTGGTAGCCTGGAAATAATCTGACTGACCAGGCTGTATCGTACCAAGACCAGGTCCGCCTCTGACAACATTCAAGATAAGACAGGGCAATTCAGCGCCTGCTATATAACTGATGCCTTCCTGCTTCAGGGAAATACCCGGGGAAGAAGATGATGTCATAACTTTTTTACCACATCCTGCACCTCCATATACCATATTAATAGCTGCGACCTCACTTTCGGCCTGCAAAACAACCATCCCTGTTCTCTCATGAGGCTTTTCAGCTGTTAAATACTCAAGAACCTCGCTCTGTGGAGTGATAGGATAGCCAAAATAGGCATCAGTGCCGGCCCTGATTGCAGCTTCAGCAATGGCCTCATTGCCTTTCATTAATCTTAATTCCTGTTCCATATTATATTCTATAGTTTTTGTAGATTAAACCTTAATTCGATATACAGTTATCACACCATCAGGACAAACTACCGAGCAGTTTGTGCAACCTGTGCATACATCCATATTAACAGCCTCAGCATAATTATAGCCTTTACTGTTGACATCAGATGACATAGCAATAACTTCTGTGGGACATGCGGTAACGCATAATTCACAACCTTTACATTTCTCTTTATCGATAATTATCGATCCTTTAAGTTTGGCCATATTTACTATATTATTTTATTAATCATTTATTTAAAATCTTCATAGAATTTGTGTAGTCTTTCCTCCAGCACCGGTAGCATAGTACGTGGGACCTGGGAAACACATGCTCTCAATCCATTGTCCCTTTCACTGCCGGTAATATTGAGAGTGATAGCGCTTATCCCGTAATAAAGCAGTTTCTCAAGCAATTCACCGCTTTTCATACCCGGAAAAGAAATGGTGAAATAAAAACCATCAGCTATAGGCCGGTCTATATCTGTATCGTAAACGATATCAAAACCGTTGGCAATAAACATTTGCTTCATCATTCTTGCCCTTTCACCATATTCCTTCACATCTTCAATATAATTGTATGTACCTTCATTAACAGCTTTAAGCATTGCATATAAACCATACTGGGCACTGTGAGTAACACCTGCACTCAGAGCATAGAGTGCGCCAAAAACGATAGCATGCCCGAATATATCACTCGTATAGTAACGCAGCAGGTCAGGATATCGCCTGGTATATAATTTATCCGAGACAACCAGCATGCCCACTCTCTGGCCGGCATAGCTGAATGCTTTTGAACTTGATATCAGCATTATATAGTTGTCACAATATTTGGCCACGGTAGGCTGATAAGGAGCCTGGCCTGGCCTTCCGTAGTTATTCCTGAAATCCATTCCGAAGTATGCGAGATCTTCTATTACAACTGCATCATATTTTGTTGCGAGCTCACCAATGATCTGTAATTCTTCATCAGTAAAGCATATCCAGGAAGGATTATTGGGATTTGAATATAAGATACTCGACACCTTACCGGTTGAAAGGTATGATTCCAGTTTATCCTTAAGTTTTTTTCCACGGTAGTTGTATAAATCAAATGATCGATACTCATGGCCCAGAATCTTTACCTGCTGCTTCTGAACAGGAAATCCGGGATCGATAAAAAGTGTTCCCTCCTTGGTTTTATCATTCCTGTTAACAACCAGGAAGCAGACCATTCCTCCCATCAATGATCCTACAGTGGGTATACAACCTTTGTAATCCACATCTATATTCAGGAATAGCTTAATGAACCTTGAAGTCTCCTTCTTTAACTGGGGCAACCCTTCTATATTCGGATAGATAGAACTTACACCATCATCAAGAGCAGCTTTTTCAGCATTGATACCAACCATTGGTGAAGGTAAACCAGGAACACCCATTTCCATCCTGATATACTTCTCTCCTGTATCCTCCTCTATCTGGTTTACCAGCTTGACTATCTCGCGTATACTGGCATTATCCAGTGAGCTGAGGTTGCTCTCTTTGATTCTCTTTTCAACTACCGAGTGATTAATCGGTGTACCTTTCATATAAATCACATTTATCAGGGTTCATAAACGAACAGGGGCAGTTTGTCTTAACTGCCCCTGTATATTTCAAATTATTCCTTATTCATTAGATGTCCCATGATTACTATAAGCATAATAATGTCAGGTAATAAAGCATAATTACCATTACAGTTTACTCTCCGTTCTTTAACCTGGTTCATTATTATAGACTAAATAGGAGGTTAAATATACAAAATCTGCGATCAATATAAAACATGTTAAAAATCAGATTTAGAAATTGCCGCAAAGGCCAGAATAACACCGAGGATGATACCATAAATGGCTGCAATTAATACCCTGAATTGCTCAGGCATAAGAAAATTAAATGTCTGGGCAGGTATCCAGAAAAAGACAATTGTCTTTTTCAAAACAAATCCAAAATGTGTATCCCAGTTTATTTCGCTCAGTATTTGGCTGACCTTTATTTTTGAAAAGAAACCTTTTAAGCTTCCTCCATTCATTTCAATATGTGAATCCGTTACCTTATGCACCGTCATCAATACGGGTGCATAGAAGATATTCAACAGCAGACTTATACTGAAAGCCACTCCTATCTTTGTAAAGGTAAGTGATCCTTCCATAGCAGCCGAAGATCCTTCCAGACCGGAGAATTCGAGAAGCAGAGGGACACCCCTGGCGAATATAATGAATGCTGCCTGGATTGTTATTCCAAGTATTCCCCATACAATAGCCCTGGGGAGTACACCAAAGCCCTTTGCAAAGTATTTGCCTGTTCGTATTCTGAGGCCTATTAATTCACCGGTAGTGGCAAGTATGGCAAACTTAATGAAACTCATCAGGAAGGGATACCGTGCATAGAAACTATCATAATATCCATACATCGTATCACTGATAATAAAAGGTGTAAATATCAGCCCCAGAAACATAACAAGTAATATATCGTCTTTTTTCATAGCTTAACTTTCTTCGTCCAACGTAGTATATCGTGGGGTACAACCCCACGACAGCGCCGGTGGAGTTTATCTCTCCACCCTTATCCTGGCATCCACTGCTGTAACCCCATCATTCGTTCCCATAAGGGGATTAAGATCCATTTCGGCTATTTCAGGAGCCACCTGGAGCAATGCTGAAAGCCGCATGATAATGAGGTTAAATGACTCTATATCAACACCCTGCTGCCCCCTCAGCCCTTCCAGTATCTTATAGCCCTTAAGGTTCTTAATCATTTCCGAAGCCTCTTCCCTGCTCACCGGTACGAGTGCTGTATTCACATCTTTAAGCACCTCGATAAATATGCCTCCGAGACCTGCCATTACCATATGACCAAAACCGGATTCCCTTATTGCCCCTGCGAATAATTCCTGTCCCTTAACCATAGGTTGCATAAGTACGGCTTCAGCTTTTTCAATAGCCATAAGGTCTTGAAAAACCGTTTCTACTCTTTCGATGCTGTCAATATTCAGCACCACACCCCCTACATCTGATTTATGTACGGGTCCGACAACCTTCATTACAATAGGCAAGCCAAGCTTAGCAGCTTCCCGGACAGCTTCATCAGTATTTGAAACAACAATCTCTTTAACCCTGCTAATCCCGGCTGCATCAAGCAGGCTCTGGACATCCCGTGGCTTAAGATAACCATTTTCAGTCTTATCAATTATTTTCCTTATCCTCTCCTTATCGTGCCCTGGTTTTTCTTCTTCTGTATCCACAGATCTTATACTATTGAGTACTTTCCCCAGTGCACTGGCAAAAACTACTTCGTCGGGAAAATTCACATTTCCATATGCCAGAAATTCATTTACCTCCCTTCCTGCTGTTATCAATGATGGTAATACAGGATATACAGGTTTCGCTGAAGTCTTCATCTTTTCATTTAAGACCCTGTATACATCATCTACAGGGAATAATCCGGGGCTGCCAAAAATCACAGCTATGGCGTCGATATTATCAAAATCTTTTTCGCAGGCATCCAGTATATATTTCAGCTGTTCAGCATTTCCGGTAGCAAGAAAATCTATCGGATTGGAAACGGAGGATCCCGGGAACAGTTTATCAAGGAGTTGTTTTGCTTTATCTCCTTTAATCACCGGTATTTCCACTCCCACTTTCGACAGGGCATCGGTCAGCATAACCGCGGGCCCGCCTGCATGAGTAACAATGGCCATTCGTCTGCCTTCGGGCACAGGGCACATTAGCACAGAAGCCACTGCTGCAAGCTCATGCCGGCCATGGCATCTTATTATACCGGCCTTCCTGAAAAGGGCATCTACTGCAACATCCGGACTGGCCATAGCGCCTGTATGAGACGAAGCCGCACGGCTGCCAGCTTCCGAAGAGCCGGCCTTTATTGCTGCCAGACGACATCCTTTACTTTTAAGTGAGGAAGCATGCTTCAACAACAATTCCGGTTTTGCTATACTCTCAATATAAAGCAGCTTGACCCTTGAGCTTTTACCATGTTCATATGTTTCATCCAGGTATTTCAATACCTCCTCAACACCTACCTGTGCACTGTTACCTACAGAAAAGACACTGGAAAATCTTATACCGTTTGGGATTGCTGATTCCATTATGAAAACTGCTGTAGCACCTGATCCGGAAATAAAATCGACTCCTGATGGGTCAAGCTCGGGTATCGGTGTGGTAAATACACCATTGTAAACGGGGTTAAGAACACCAATACAGTTGGGTCCGATCAGGCAGCCTTCAACTGAGTCGATGATCTCCACAATTTCCTTTTCCAGCCTGGCACCTTCCTCACTCTCCTCACCAAACCCGGCCGAGAGAATTATAAAAGCCCTGGTTGATTTTTGACGGGCCAGAATTTCTACTGTCTCCTTACAGTATTTAGCAGCTATGGCAATGATTGCCAGGTCAGTTTCGGGTAGTTCACCCGGGCTCCTGAAGGACCTGATACCCTGCACTTCCTCTGCTTTTGGATTAATAACATACAGATCGCCGTTGAAACTACCGTCCTTTATGTTCTTGAGAACTTTCCCGCCCGGTTTGGATATATCATCCGATCCCCCAACAACTGCTATACTGCGAGGGTTCAATAGGTATTTGTTAATCATGTTATTTAAATTAATCAGAAAAGGCCTTCATACGCCGGTCAATGTATGAAATTTGTGAAAATCATACAATGATTTAATAATATATTAGGCTGAGGCTAGGAATCAACACCAATCATTACATTTGATCCTTTAATTATGGCATAAGCCTCTTTTCCGACTTCAAGTCCCAGCTTCTCGAAAGAGTTTTTGGTTATTACAGAAGTTATCTCCAAACCGGGTGATATTTCGATAATAACCTCAACATTAACTGCACCTACCTCGTATGACAGAACAGTGCCTTTTAGTACATTTCGTGCGCTTATTTTCATCTGAATTCCTCCGTATATATATTATTTATTAAGTAACCTGTCGAGTATATCAACTGCATCACAAATACACTTCTCACAAATATCCTCAAAAACATTTTCCTTAACCGCCTGATAATGTTCCTCGGGTGAATCAAGCTCATATTTAATCAGCTCCTTACAAATAGTTGTCTTATGAATTCTCTCAAATTCCGATTTGAATTGCCTGATCATCCTGTATGCTTCTTCCTTTCGCTCATTATTATCAGCATATGTATTACCGCAATAGATACTTATAGCCATATAACTTCCGGTTACGGCTCCACATGTTTCCTGCATATGACCCATACCTCCACCAAATCCCGATGACACTTTCTCGAGGTATGAGACATCGGTATCCAGCCTGACTGCCAATGCACTGAGGACCGACTGGGAGCAGTTAAACCCAGATCTGAATCTGCCAATAGCATTTCTTTTAAGAATTTCTTTATTCATCTTTTTTCTTTTATCAAAAGCAAATTTAGCTATTTAAGAATTTGCATCAAACCTGCATTGTAATCATCACAATATAATCCTTTCTGACTATATTTGTAGACCTATTTTTCAAATGAAACGAGAGCTTGCCAACATATTAAGATCTGAGGAACCGGGTATCGGCGATATTGTCACCTTGCTAAAAGCTGAAGGTGATGACATGTTGGATCTTTTCAGGGAATCAACGAAAGTAAAACATCATACCTCGGGTAATAAAGTTTACTACAGGGGCCTTATTGAATTTTCGAATATTTGTGAGAAAAACTGTTATTATTGTGGTATCCGAAAGGGTAATAAGGAAGTAAAAAGATATAATCTATCTGACAGGGAAATACTTGATGCTGCATTGTTTGCACATACGAATAATTATGGTTCCATTGTACTTCAATCAGGAGAACTAAGTAATAAAGCTTTTACCGGGAGGATCACAAAACTGCTGAAAGAAATAAAGAAACTATCAGATGGAAGGCTTGGAATTACCATTTCACTCGGAGAACAGACTGAAGAAGTATACCGAGAATGGTTTGATGCCGGCGCTCACAGATATCTCCTGCGCATTGAAGCTTCGAATCCTGATCTGTACTCTAAACTGCATCCAAACGACGATCTTCATAATTACCATAATCGTTTGGACTGTCTCAGGATTTTGCGGAAGGTGGGATACCAGACAGGTACCGGGGTAATGATAGGATTACCATTTCAGACATATGAGGATCTTGCAGGTGATTTACTGTTCATGAAAAACATTGATATTGATATGGTAGGCATGGGTCCGTATATTGAACATGCCAATACCCCTCTTATTCAATACAAAACTGAACTTTTACCTCTTAAAACAAGATTTGAATTATCCCTCAAAATGGTGGCTCTATTAAGGATACTTATGAAAGATATAAATATTGCTGCATCTACTGCACTGCAGGCAATAGATCCGCTGGGGCGTGAGAAAGCCATCCAAATAGGTGCAAATGTAATAATGCCTAACATCACACCCGGTGCATATCGTGACAGCTATAACCTTTATGAGAATAAACCCTGCACTGACGATTCAGCTGATGACTGTAAAAGCTGCCTCGAAGCCAGATTGAATATGGTTGATGCAGAACCGGCATATGGCGAGTGGGGTGATTCGAAACATTACTTCGCAAGACAAAAGTAGAGACGCCATGCCTGGCGTCTCTACTTTTGTCTTTCACCTTTTGTCTTATTCTCACATAATCTGGCCGAAGAAGACTGCGTTCATAAACACCTTGTTTGTGCCGAACCAAATAGCCCTGAAATTAGTATCATCATAGATTGAAATGATTCTACCCCTACCTGCAGAGTGCACGGTGCAGAATGCCGAACCGGCAATCCTCTGGTTGTTCTCATCTGAGCTATAACCACTTAATAATGGATCATCAGTATAAACTGCGGGATTGGCAAATGGATCAGGATTTTTTTCCACCGCTCCCGAGTTTGTTTTGAAAACAGGCAAAAACTGGTTATCAAAACCATAAAACAGTGGATGGGTATTATCAATCCTGACATTAAAGATAGAACCTGGTATACGGTGTATTGAATACAGTGAGGATCTGTCAGCATACTTGATATCTTCATCCACCTCCATTTCAGGGGAAGGTATATACTTTATTTCAGCCATTTTACCTGACCTGATAAACGAATTGCCCCCCTTATAGGCAATAATTACACCACCTTTTCGATTCCATGTCTTTACTTCCTGTATGTTTGATTCTGATAATGAAGGACTTCCTGCAATAATCATAACATTATAATCTGATATATCCAATGATCTTACCTCTTCAGCGTCCACCATCGTCACAGGCATCCTGAACCTCTGGTCAAACAAATGCCATATCTCCCCTGCATCTCGGCTGCTAACACCGTCTCCAACAAACATAAGAACCCTGGGCTTGTCAATTATTCTTAAACTGTTACTGCCAAGGTCAATCCCCTCAGGGGTATATCCTGTCTTAACCCCATAGGCAGTTATACCAAATTCATTTACGAGGTCCTTCATGATTTCATAGATCT
>Ga0272441_10010279_pt1 | contig 14214 bp, 13 predicted proteins | sample SSMProp6N_FD_193582 | JGI IMG/M metagenome (GOLD analysis project Ga0272441, IMG submission 193582) | Marine sediment archaeal communities from Little Sippewissett salt marsh, Falmouth, MA, United States - SSM-Prop-6N | ecosystem: Environmental > Aquatic > Marine > Wetlands > Sediment ... | reverse complement strand
TTGACGAGTATGAACTTCCCGAAAAAGACTTGATCGTCTATCCAAATCCGGCTGCAAACAGTTTTCGAATCAACCGAAATGTGCGAAGCATTGAAGTTTTTGACTATACCGGAAGACTTGTTTCCCGCTTTGACGGGGATTTCTATCCGGACCACAATTACGACACATCCTCGCTTAAACCCTCCATGTATATCCTCAGGATTCGCACCGAGCAGGGAAGTGTTTCCCAAAGATTGATTGTCGAGTAATCGTTTGTTTTTTATATCATTTTGAGGTTGTTCACTTCCTGCGGAGTCAGGTGACGCCATACACCACGTGCAAGATTTTTCTTCGTGAGCCCTGCAAATATCACGCGATCGAGTTTGGTTACCTTGTAGCCGAAATGCTCGAAGATCCGGCGAACGATCCTGTTTCTTCCCGAATGTATTTCAATGCCCACCTCGAATTTGGGTTTGTTCTCGATATAGGAGATTTTATCGACAAAAACCATTTTCCCGTCGAGTACAAAGTTCTGCGAGATGGCTTGCAAATCACTCATCGAAAGCTTTTTGTCGAGGGTGACATGGTAGAGCTTTCTTACCTGGTGCTTCGGGTGGGTCAGTTTTTTTGCCATTTCCCCGTCATTGGTGAACATGAGGAGCCCTGTGGTCATCCGATCGAGTCTCCCGACGGGGTAGATTCTTTCTTTGGAGGCTGTTCGAATAAGCTCCATGACCGTTTTTCGGTCGCGTTCATCATCCATGGTCGTGATGTAGTTCTTGGGCTTGTTGAGCAAGACATATCGCTTGGTTTCAGGCGAAATCACGGCTCCGTCAAAACGAACCTCGTCCCCGGGCTGCACGCGAAAGCCCATCTCGGTGATGGTTTTACCGTTTACGCTTGCGCTGCCCGCCTGGATGTAAACGTCGGCTTCGCGTCGCGAGCAAATACCTGAATTGGCAATGTATTTATTCAGACGAATGCCTGTTGTCTCCTCTGACGAAGCACTTTTTGAAGGCTGTTTTTTGAAGTTCTTGATCTTCTGAGGATGGGGCCTGTAGTTTTTATCCCTTTTCTTTCCATGTCGTCCTCCCGACGATTTGTTGTTCGAAGTCATCTTGAAAATTTTTGCAAAAGTACTAAATAGCAGAAGATTAATCGCACGCTGGAGCCATAATTATCCGACCTGAAGAATTCGCTTGATGATCACAGAGGTGTCGAGCAGAACAATGCTTATCACCCCCAGGAGAATAAGCAGCTTAATGAGGTTGTGCAAAAGGAGGTAGTGTTTTTTGGTCTCGGCCTTCCAAACAAGAAAAAGAAAAGGCAGGGAAAAGATACCCGCCAGGTAGAAATAGTATTTCATCATCCCCATCTCGGGATACTTCCAAAGAAAATAAATGGGGTTCAGGGTAAGCAGCACCAGAAGTGTGATCAAAATTTTAGTGAATCGCTCCCCGTATTTTACGGCAATGGTCTGGTAATTCTGGACAATATCGCCCTTGATGTTTTCCAGGTCTTTCAAAAGCTGCCGGATCATCAGCACAAAGAACAAGTAGGCCGCGAAGGTAAAGATCAGCGTAGAAAAGTTCTTGTAGTAGACAAAGACAGCGAAGAAAGGAAGTATGGAAAGAATAGCTGAAGAGAAAAGGCCCGTCAAAGGGTATTTTTTAAGCTTGTGCGAATAGAGCCAGATCAGGAAAATGTAAAAGGCGAAAAAAACAGCGGCCCGCCAGGATACCAGGAATCCAAAGGCAACGCCAATAAAGTTCAACAGGAAATAGATTCGAATCTTGGTCTCCTGTCCGACGATGCTGTCGATCCGGGATTTGAGCGGTTTGTTGATCTGATCGGTTTTCGTGTCGTAAAAATTGTTGATGATGTATCCGGCTGCTATGACACAGATGGTGGCCAGAACGATAAAATAGAGATCGAGATTCAAAATGATCTCTTTCAAAGGCTTTTCCGGTGAGAAAATGAAGATGGCGGCCAGGTATTGCGCCAGGACGATTACGGCTATGTTGTAGCCGCGTACGACCGACAGCATGCTTAAAAACTTGAATAAGAACGAGTATTTTTTCTTTTTATGAGGAGGCTGAGTTTGCTCCTTGGGGCCAGGTACCATAGTAGACGTCGGGATTGCTCCTAGAACCTGTAAACAAGTTCCAGCTTGTAGTCCTTCAGTGCTGATTTTGCTTTGTCGTAGTCTTCAGTGAATCCCAGGATATATCCACCTCCTCCGGATCCGCAAAGCTTGAGATAGTAGTCGTTCGACTCGAGGCCCTGTTGCCAAAGCTTGTGGAACGAATTGGGAATCATGGGCTTGAAGTGCTTGAGAACCACTTTGGAAAGCTTTTTCACATTGCCGAACAGGGAAGTGACATCACCTTTCAGGAAATCATCTATGCAACTATCCGTATAACGGGCAAAATCCTGGTCAATCATCTTTCTGAAGCCTTCGTTCTTCATTTTGTTCATGAAGATTTTTACCATCGGTTCCGTTTCACCTATGATCTCCGAATCCAGCAGGAAAACCGCTCCCTTTCCGGCAGCCTGTGATGGGATGCCCGTAGGCTCGAGATTGTCTTTTGAGTTGATCAGGATCGGCAGACTCAGGTAGGAGTTCAATGGGTCAAGCCCGGAGCTTTTTCCGTGAAAAAAGGACTCCATTTTCGAAAAGATGGATTTCAGCTTCAACAGCTTGTCTCGTGTGAGATTCTCCAAAACCGTGATCTTGTCATCGGCGTATTTATCGTAAATGGCAGCGACCAGGGCACCTGAGCTTCCAACACCGTATCCCTGGGGGATGCTCGAATCGAAGTGCATGTTCCTGTCGATGTCGCGCTTCATCTCATCCAGTCTGAGATTGACATCCACGTCGTTTAACTCCTTTAGATATTGGTAAAAGGCCCTAAGCTTCTCGTTTGATTCCTTTGCCTTGTCTGACTCATCCTCCGAAATGATGAGTGAACCCTGGAAAGAATTGTAAGGGATCGCAAGACCCTTGGAATCTTTGATAATTCCGTATTCTCCAAAGAGAAGAATTTTTGCGTAGAAAAGAGGTCCTTTCATGTTGTGTTTGAGTTTTTGACTCAATTAATTTCGGTTACAAATATACGATAAAATCCACTTTGATCTCGTATACAGGATTTTAGAACGAAAAAATACGACTTTCATTACATTAATTCTTTCGCTCCCTCACCCGTGTGATCTGAAATATACTGATTATTCTGACAGAAACGCGCTAAATCTTTTTCAATGAAGCTTTCCACACTCTCTTTTTCGCTCTTTGGATACAGCAGGTGCACGTTTGCGCCGGCATCCAATGTAAAACAGAGTTTGCTGCCGGTTTCACGTCGTTGGGACCAAATGCGCTCAATGATCTCCAGGGTATTCGGGCGCATCAGCATAAAGTACGGCGAGGAGGTCATCATCATGGCGTGCAGAGACAGGGCCTCTTTTTCAACGATTTCAATGAAGGCATCGAGGTTTCCGTTTTTAAGTATCGGGATCAACTGACTCAGGTGATCGTTGGCCTGGCGGAATCGCGCTTCAGAAAAAGGATGGCCATTCATCAAACCATGACCTACCGTGCTTGAAACCTGTTTTACCCCTTTATCGACAAGCAAAATGGTGTCCTGGTAGTCCTTGAAAACTTCATGAACTTCGAAGGGATAAGTCACTCCGTAGAGGTCAGAGCTCGATTCGATCTCTTTGTGCTCACCCCAGACCACGAGTGGGCCTTCAACGCTTCTGGAAGCGCTGCCCGATCCGAGACGCGCGAGAAAAGAGGCCTTCTCTTTGAAATACGAATCTGAAATTGAAGGATCGAGCTCTTTTTCGAGACTCATCAAACAGAGAGCGAGTGCACTCATCCCACTGGCGGAAGAAGCAATGCCGCTGCTGTGAGGAAAAGAGTTCTCCGTATGGATTTCGAATTCGAATTCTTTCAAAAATCCCTGGTAAGGCAGAATACGCCTGAAAAACGCCTCAATTTTCGGATGAAAACCAGGCTTGGGATGACCCTCGAAGATCACCTCGAAATTAAAATTCTCATCTGCTTTTGCCTTCTTTCGATAATGGAGCGTCGTTTTTGTGTGGCAATTGTTCAGCGTAAAGCTTATGGACGGATTCGTGGGGATTTGCGGTTCTGTTTTACCCCAGTATTTTACAAGAGCTATGTTGCTTGGGCTCTGCCAGGAACATTTGCCCTCTGCCACCCTGTCGGTGGAAAGAGCTCTGGCAACAAATTGGGTTTCTGTCACGGAAAAGTCTATTTCAGGGGTTCTCAGGAACTTTTTACAAAGATAATTTAATTAATTTTGAAAACTGGGGCTTCGTAGTGGAGTCTTAGCCATAATCTACACTTGAAAATATACATTTTGAGCCGAAAGATAAAATTGATCTGGGATTTCCACGGTCCGGAAGCCGAGAAGATAGCGGAGCATCACGCGATTCACCTGCGCGAGTTTTCACAGAAGGAGGAGCTTCCATTTCTAAAGGCCGGGACTGAAACCGTCAGCGAATCGCACAGCCTGGCCTACATCACGGTAAACGAGGAGCACATGATCACTTACCGGGATGCACTCATCCCAAAACGCGCCGTCCTGGACAGATCATGAAAAAAAGACTCAAAACCCTCGATCGCTATCTGACCCTTTGGATTTTTCTGGCCATGCTGGTAGGGGTTGGCATCGGTGCCGCCTTTCCACAAATGGGAGTTGTCATGGATCGCCTGAGTGTTGGGTCCACGAACATTCCGCTGGCGATTGGTCTGATCCTGATGATGTATCCGCCATTGGCGAAAGTGGACTATAGCCTGGTGCCCAAAATTTTCAAGGATCGCAAGCTCATGTCGGTATCCCTTTTTCTCAACTGGATCGTTGGTCCGATCCTCATGTTTGGCCTCGCCCTTATTTTTCTCAGGGATCACCCCGGTTATATGACAGGTCTGATTCTTATTGGACTGGCACGGTGCATCGCAATGGTCATCGTATGGAACGACCTGGCCGGTGGAAGCCGGGAATACGGGGCAACCCTCATCGCGCTCAACAGCATTTTCCAGGTACTTACCTACAGTCTTTACGCCTGGTTTTTCATAACCGTTTTACCACCGTTGTTTGGCGTGCAGGGCTACGAGGTTGAAATCTCCATTTGGGAAGTGGGTCAAAGCGTTCTGATTTATCTCGGAATTCCGTTTGCTGCCGGATACCTGAGCCGACGGATCTTAATCAAAAAGAAAGGAATCGAATGGTACAATCGCAAGTTTGTTCCCTTTATTTCGCCCATAACGCTCTTCGCTCTTTTGGGGACGATCGTACTCATGTTCAGTCTCAAGGGAGACATGATCCTGGAACTTCCGCTCGATGTGGTGCGAATTGCCATACCCCTTGTGGTTTATTTTGTGCTGATGTTCTTTGTCAGCTTTTTTCTGGGCAAAGGAATGGGCATTGACTACAAAAGAAATGCATCGGTAGCTTTTACAGCCACGGGAAACAATTTTGAACTGGCCATTGCCGTCGCTATTGCAGTGTTCGGCATCAATTCTCCACAGGCCTTCACAGGAGTCATAGGACCCCTGATCGAGGTGCCTGTGCTGATACTTCTTGTGGACGTGGCACGCAGACTGAAAAAGAAATACTATTCCTGAATCCGTCAAATCAATGCCCGTGCTCCTTTAAAGTCCAAGCTCCTTTAAGAAGGCTTCGTTATTGGGTTCTCTGCCGAGAAACTCTTTGACCAGCTCCAGTTCTTCTTTCGAGCTGCCCGAAGCCAGGATGATATCGCGATAGCGGATTCCCGTTTCGGTGTCCATTATCCCGTTTTCATCAAAGACGGAGAACATGTCCTGGGCGTAGACTTTAGACCACAAGTAGCCATAATAGCTTGACGCATATCCTGTCAAATGCCCAAAAGCCGTATGGAAATGCGTACCCTCGACATAGTCGATGAGGCTGATCTCTTTCTGAACCTCTTTCAAAACATCCGTCGTTGTCTTTTCACCGTCAGGATCGTATTTGTCGTGCAGGGTAAGGTCAAAAGTGCCGAGGAAGACCTGCCCCGAGGCAGACATGCCTGATCCGACGTTTTTCGCCGCGAGCATTTTGTCAAAAAGGTCCTTGGGAAGCACCTCACCGGTTTCGTAGTGCCTGGCAAACATTTTGAGCGCCTCGTAGTTCCAGGTCCAGTTCTCGAAAATCTGACTGGGAGCCTCCACAAAATCACGAGAAACATTCGTGCCTGACTGGGAATAAAGATCAGCAGTGGTCATCATTTGGTGCAGAACATGGCCGAACTCATGGAAAAACGTCCGCACCTGGCTGTGTGGCATCAATGAGGGTTTGTCTTCCGTTGGTTTGGGGAAATTGCAAACCAGGCTAGCCGTTGGAATCTTGTAGCCCAAAGGCGTCATTTTTCCGTTCAGGATTCCAAAACAAGCTGCATGTCCATATTTGTTCGCCCTGGGGAAGAGGTCAAGATAAAAACGCCCTTTTATTTTTCCATCCTGAATGACTTCGAACATACGCACATCTTCGTGCCAAACCGATGGATTCTCAACCTCGCGGTATTCTACGTCAAATAGAGTCTGTGTAATGGTGAAAAGACCGGCCAGTACATCATCAAGGGCAAAATATTCTTTTACCTTGTCACTGTCCAGCTGGTACTTTTCCTTCATCAGCTTGTCCGCATAGTAGGAACGTTCCCACCCGTTGATTTTCTCTGCGCCCGGAACCTGTGCTCTTTTGATTTCCAAAAGCTCATTATAATCTTTCTGAGACTTCTCTTTCAACGCTGTTTTCAATCCGTTTTCAAACTCCCACACTGTTTCCGGGGTCTTGGCCATGCGACTCTGCAGTTGGTATTCCGAATAGGTGTTGTGCCCCAGCAACTCTGCCATTTCCTTTCTCTTTTTGAGCAAGTTCTGCAGTACATCGATATTCTCGGGGTAGGCGCGGTTGTTGAATTTCATCACCAGGTCCTTTCTCGCCTGCTCGGAGTTGCTCAGTCGGAAGAAGGGCCCGACCGATGGATAGCTCATGTCAATCTTGTAGGTCCCGTCTTCCTGAAGTCGCATTTTCTTGTAATCCTCGGGGAGACCATCAATCCCGCTCTCGTCGACAATCAATTCGTCTTTAAATGTGCTTATGTTTTGGCTGAACTGGTTGCTGTAAGTGGATATTTCATTGTTGATTTCCTTGAGTTGATCTCTCTTTTCCGCACTCAGCGCGAATCCATTTCGTTCGTATTCGTCCAGGGTCTCTTTCAAAAATTTAGCCTGATATCCTTTGAGACTTCTCGCCTCTTCCGAAGCTGAAAATCCCTTCACGGCCCTGTAAAGATCTTCATTCAAGCTGATCTCATTGCCAAATTTAGAGAGGGCGACGCGTGATTCTAGGGCCGTATTGCGAATAAGAGAATCCGCATGTGTGCTTGACAACAAATAAATCTTGTTGTTGACGTCCGAGAGGTTTGCACGGAGATCGTCCAGTGCGAGCAAGGTATTCTCATATGTGCGTTTCCCATCAGGAACTGACACTATTTTTTCTATTTCTGCTTTCACTTTCTCCTGGATCGAAAGCGTCGCTGATTTGATGTGATCCGCATTGATCGCGGCAAAGTCAATAGGTTCGTTGAAATCGTTGTAAATCGGATTCTTTTCCCCGGGAACCGGATTTTCCTTTACCGGAGGTTGGAACGACATCAGGCTGGTCAAAACAAGAAGTGTCAGTACTCTTTTCATAAGGACATTTTTAACTTTAATATTTGCGAGCGGCTAAATTAAGGAGAAAACAGGGTTTGGCAAAAATACTTTCAGTTCACTTGGAGCGGATTCAAGTCTCTTATCGCTTAAAGATTAATCTCCTTAAGGAATAGGTTGTTTTTAGCATCAAAGAACCATTTTGCCATAAGGGATAACGGTTTTGAATCCCTTTTTCCGAAAATAACCGTGAGGATCTGTCTCGGTGGAGACCAGCGCGAAATCACCGCCCCAGGCTCCAAGGCTTTTGATCTGGCCGGAAAAGTCCTCAAAATAGCGCTGCTGGATCGGCGTCTCTCCCAGAACGGACCCCATGATTCGCTCATGTTCTTCAAGAAGCAGGTTAAAATCTTTTTGATTCCCGCAACGAACAAGCTCTTTGCTAATCGCGCTGATGTGATCGAGCGTTTGATCGTCAAAGTCCTGAGCTTCCTGAAACTGGGCTATGCTCGCTTTGCTCGATTGTTTGACATTTAAATAAACGAAAAAGAGATTCTTTTTGAAAGAAGGGTCAAAATCGACCTGATAGGCCTTGGGTTGTTCGCCCTCAAGCCTGTAAAAGAGAGGTTTTTCTGAATTGGCGCAGGCAATGTCATAACCGCTCCCCCCGAAGCTGTCAAACAAAAGGCGGAATGGATTGCGATCGACCCATTTGGCAATGTTGTTGACCAGGGTCGAAGAGGAACCCAGCCCCCAATTCCTGGGAAACTCCAGGGCCGTCCTGACCTGGCAACCCTCCGAAGCGATCAAAAAACGCGAATTCATTTTGCGGGCAGTTCTCAGGATTCTTTGCAATTGCTCTCCAACACTCGCATCCCCGGAATGGCTTAAAAGTTCAAAATCCTCCAGGTCGAATTCAGCAGTGAACCAGGTCTTCTCATTTTCATCAACGCTCTCCCATTGAAGGCGCCCGGTATCGGTTTCCTCAACGACGAGATCCTGTCCCTGAACGGTGGGAACGGCTAAACCTATGGCTCCTTCGAGAATAAGGTATTCTCCGCTGATCAATAATTTTCCATGGCTGTAATACCGGGTCATTTCAAAAAAATATCAGGCAAATTTAAGAAACTATTTGGCGATCTGCGAGGGATTTGGGCTTATTCCTCTTCTCTGTTGTAAAGTGGGAGCAGCAGAAAGGACAGACCTCCGAAAAGGAGAACCATGACGGTTTGAGCCGTCCACATGATCCAGCCAAAAGCCAGAGACGGATTCTCCGGAATCCCATAGAGGGTCAATGCGCTGGCGACAAAAACAGGATACGTGCCCAGGCCTCCATTGGTCAGGGCCATGCTGAGCCCGCCCACTACAAAACCGACGATTATGGCTCCGAAGGCCAAATGGGTGGTCTCCGGCAAGGCGAAGGTGACCACATAAAACATGAGCACATACATCACCCAAATAAAGATCGTGTGAAAAATAAAGGGCCATTTCTTTTTCATTTTAAAAATGCTGCTCACACCCTGGATGAGACCCGTGACAAAATTCTGTGCCTTGATCACCAGCGGGTTCTTTGATTTTCTGAGTCGCCACAGCACAAAGAGTCCGATGGCAGCAAGTGCCAGAAGTATGATCAGGGTATAGTTGCTGCCCTCTTCTTTCTCCCCAAACAAGTACGAGGAGATGAGTTCCGTTTGCATGAAAAAAGCCAGTCCGATGATGCTCAGGAGCATGATTACATCTGCAATCCGTTCCGAAACTATGGTGCCAAAGGCTTTCTCAAATGGAATGTCCTCGTATTTTGAGATTGCCGTGGCCCTTGCGATCTCACCGGCACGAGGCACGATCAGGTTCACGAGGTAGGCGACCAGCACGGCCATCACATTGTTCCAGAATCGCGGTCGGTATCCCAGGGGATCCAGCATGAACTGCCAGCGGTAGGCCCGCGACAAATGACTGAGGGCACCCAGCAGCAGAGACAGTCCGACCCACCAATAGTTCGCGGTGGCAAATGAGTTTTGGATCGACTCAATGTCTTCGGGTCTCAGCTTTGAAAGAGAATACCATATCAGGAGAACCCCCAGGGCAATCGGGAGTAGCGTGAAAGTAATTTTTTTAATATTGATCCTCAAAAGATCAGGTCAATGAATTGTCTTCCTCATTCGGAAATACGATCGACGGTTTGAAATCTTTAGCCTCTTCAAAATCCATCATCGCATAAGAGATAATGATAATGATGTCATCTTTGGCAACCCGCCTCGCGGCTGGTCCGTTTAAAACGATATCACCGCTTTTTCGCGCTCCCTTAATAGCGTAGGTGATCAATCTTTCACCGTTGTTGATGTTCACAATATGAACCTTCTCCCCCTCAATGATATTCGCCGCATCCATCAAATCTTCATCAATCGTAATGCTGCCAATATAATTCAAATCAGACCCGGTGATCCGCACCCGGTGTATCTTTGATTTTACAACTTCAATATTCATAACTGGCTCAACAAAAATTTTGCGGTGCAAAGTTACTCAATTTAACGCTATGTTGTCGATTAATCTGACGGGGCCTGCAAATGCAGCAATAAAGGCGCGGTATTTCTTGGAAGGATCATAGATGAAAGCGGGTGCCAAAGTATCAATCTCGGCAATTTCAAAGTACTCGAGTTTGAGCAAAGGATTCGATTGGAATGCCTCGTCTGCCATTTTATGAATTATTTCGAAACCCGCTCCTTTCTTGAGTAGTTCCCGGCTTTGCACGAGGGTCCTGTAGAGCAGAGTAGCTTCTTTTCGTTGCTGGGCATCCAGTCTCCGGTTTCTCGAGCTCATGGCCAACCCATCCTCCTCTCTGTAGATTTCACAGGGAACGATCTCGACGGAGAGCTTTTCTTCTCTCACCATTTTTTTGATGATCTGTAACTGTTGAAAATCCTTTTCGCCAAAATAGGCCCGGTCGGGTTCGGTCAGACGGAAAAGTTTGCGAACGATTGTGGCCACCCCATCAAAATGTCCTTTCCGGTAACGACCCTCCATGACCTTGTCCAGGCCGTCAAAATCAAAGGAGTCCGAAGCAATTTTGTTCTCATAGATATCTTCGGAGGTCGGAACAAATACAACGTCACAACCTGATTCTTTCAACATTTGCAAGTCGGTTTCCAGTGAATTCGGATAACTTTCGAGATCTTCCTTGCGGTCGAACTGGGTGGGGTTGACAAATATGGTGGCGAGGCACAAGTCATTTTCATCACTGGATCTTCGAATCAGCGACAAATGTCCTTCGTGAAGGGCCCCCATGGTCGGAACCAGGCCAAGTGTTTTTTTCGGGCTCAGGTCTGAGCGCCATTTCCGAAGTGAATCAACTGTTTTAAAAACCTCCATTTCCCTTGTTAAATATTGTTAATGAGGCCGTCAAACTTAAGATTTTCATCCGAATTTTGTATATATTTTTGTAATTTTGCAGCAATCCAAAATAGAATGAAGAATGAAAGATAAGAGAATTCTCTACATTTCGTCAGAACTCACCCCCTATTTGCCGGAAACCGAAGTATCAAGAATGGCTTTTGAAGTGCCAAAGGAGATGCATCATCAAGGTGCCCAAATAAGGATGTTCATGCCGAGATTTGGAGTGATCAATGAAAGGAGACATCAACTGCACGAGGTAATCCGTTTGTCGGGAATGAATTTGATCATCAATGACATGGACATGCCTTTGATCATCAAAGTGGCTTCAGTGCCGAAGGAACGCATGCAGGTCTACTTCATAGACAATGAGGAATATTTTAGGAGAAAGGCGGTTTTCACGGATGAAGACGGGAACCTGTTCCCGGACAATGACGAAAGGGCGATTTTCTTTGCCAAGGGAGTGGTTGAAACCGTCAAGAAGTTGAACTGGGCACCAGACATCATTCATGTGCATGGTTGGATGGCATCCCTGCTTCCGCTTTATCTGAGAGAATATTACAAGAATGACCCTTTGTTCAAAGACAGCAAGATCGTCACCTCTGCTTTTAATTACAACACGCAGGGGGTATTGAGCAAAGAAGAGCTTGTCGACAAGATCAAGTTCGACCAGATCAACGAAGAAAAACTGGGTCCGTTTCAAAACGGCAAAAAAGACAGCTTTGTTCGAATTGCCATCGAGAATTCGGACGCGGTCATCAGAGGCAGCGAGGAGTTGAACGAGGAGCTCAATTCATTTCTGGACGACCTTGACATCCCGGTTCTTGACTACCAACCCCTGGAAGGCTTTACTGAGGCCTATTCAGATTTCTACCTGAACAAAGTATTGTAAAGCCTACTCAAAACCCAGGAACGCATTTATGTCATTTAGCAAAGCAGCCATTTTTAGAAATATTGGTGCGGGAGTCCTTTGTTTGCTCGGCATCGTCGCTTGTGAGAGGGACCTTGAAGACATTGCAGTGGACCTTGCCGGACAGAGACCCTTCGGAGTTGGGGATTCCATCATCGAGGTGATTGCCTACAACGTCAGCTTGGATTCGAACCGTACCGATAACAACAACAACAATAAGTTGCCCCTTTACCTTTTCGGTTTGAACAGGGACAATGATTTTGGTCGCATGAGGAGTAAAATCGTGAGCCAGGTGTTTTTGCCCGTATTCACGTCCGTGGACTGGGGTGACAACGCCGTGGTGGACGAGGTGGTGGTTGAATTGCCCTATTACTATGGGAGAGACGGAGAGCAGGACGCGATAGACCCGGAGACAGGAGGCCCAATTCTGGGAGAGAATGGAGATACCCTGAAGGTTCCGAATTTTGTTCTCGATTCAGTTTACGGAAATCGCGATGTCGAGTTTCAGACTCGCGTCTTTGAATTGGGAACGTTCCTGAACACGCTTGATCCGAATGACCCGACCAAATCGAATTCGTATTATTCCAACCGGGACTTTGACGTTCTGGATCTGTTGCACGAGGGAACCCTGCGTGCAGATCGCAACGATACAGTTTACTATGTCGAAAGGCGTTTTCTGGATGGTAATCCGTCCACTGTGGATGACATCGACACCGTCAAGCTGGACCCACTGGCGCCCAGCATCAAGTTCCGTTTGGACAAGCAGTTCTTCCAGGACAGGTTCATCGATCATGACAACCCGGTTGACTTCGAGAACAATGACAATTTCACCCGCTATTTCAGGGGTCTGTACATTGATGCCCTGGGTATAGACGGGGCCCTCATGAACCTGACCCTGAACCCGGCCACCATGACCATTTTTTACTCCAATGATGAGATAACCGATGAGGCGGATGGCGAGGATCTGAACAACAACGGCATTACCGGAGAAACCGATGTTCTGATCAAGGTGAAGCAGCAAGCCGTATTTCCCTTTGGGGGTGTCGCTGCGGGCAGTTACCAACGAGATTACGGGGGATCGGCAGTACAACCCTATTTGCTCAACCCGGACAGCATCAACGGAGAACCTACGCTCTTCGTTCAGGGAGCATCGGGATCGGAGGCAGTCATCGAGCTTTTTGACGAAGAAAGCCTTGAGGAGATTCGAAACAAGGGTTGGTTGGTAAATGAGGCGAATCTCATCGTATATCTCGACGGGGACCAGGGTCAAGTGCCCAACCGGTTGCTGCTCTATAAATACGACTACGACTCCTTTGTGGATGACCTGTACGATCCGAGATTCGGACCGGATGAGTTTGGAGGGCTACTGGAATACGACAGTGACGGCAATCCCGAGCGCTACAAATTCAAGATCACAAGTTACATCACGGAAGTGCTGAAGGCTGAGGAGCAGAAGCAAGCCAGGCTCGCGCTAAGGAATTACGTAAGAACGGACCTTCCTGATTTCGCCCTTTTGGATACCGTGGTTCCCGATTGGAACTGGATTCCCAAGGGAGTGGTGCTTCACGGAAACAGACCTTCAAGCAACGAAAAAAGAATCGTTCTCGAGATCTTCTATTCAAATAATCCTTAACTTTCGACCTTCTAAATGCGGAGTCCCCCAGCCGCAGAACGTGTCATTCTGCATACTAGCCGGGACATATTTGCGTTTTAGCTAACAAATACTCAAATATTATGTGTGGAATAACAGGTTATATCGGTTATCGCGAAGCCTATCCTATTATCATCAACGGATTAAAACGATTGGAATACCGCGGCTATGACAGCGCAGGGGTCATGCTCTATGACGATGGCGAGGTGCATTTGGCCAAAACCAAAGGGAAAGTTTCAAGTCTTGAAGAAAAAGTGGATCGGGAGATTCCCAACACAGGTTTTGTTGGGGTAGGTCACACCCGATGGGCGACTCATGGTGTACCCAATGACGTCAATTCCCACCCGCATATCTCACAATCCGGAAACCTTGTGATTGTGCACAATGGGATCATAGAGAACTACGATTCGATCAAACAGGAGCTCAAAAGCAGGGGCTACACCTTTCACAGTGACACCGATACCGAGGTACTGGTCAATCTCATTGAAGAGATGAAGTCGCAGGAAGGCGTCAAATTGGGGCAGGCAGTTCAAATGGCACTTAACCAGGTCATAGGGGCCTATGCCATCGCCGTCTTTGACAAGACCA
>Ga0272441_10010278_pt1 | contig 14215 bp, 9 predicted proteins | sample SSMProp6N_FD_193582 | JGI IMG/M metagenome (GOLD analysis project Ga0272441, IMG submission 193582) | Marine sediment archaeal communities from Little Sippewissett salt marsh, Falmouth, MA, United States - SSM-Prop-6N | ecosystem: Environmental > Aquatic > Marine > Wetlands > Sediment ... | reverse complement strand
TTACCATCTAAATCGGTCAATGGAAGCTCAGGAGCATCGTTTGTTCCTGAGTCAATACAAGGAGAAATATACTGAAGATGAAAATCTTCATTCTCTGGATCAATGAAGAGAGGATCTGTATCTATGTTTCCTACGCCCGGATAGCCGCCTTTAATATCGCTGTGGTTGACCGTGGGATCGGGATCACTACTATTATATTCACCAATTTCTGGACCCTCTGGAGCATTATCTTTCCAAAGAATGCTGTTACTGATGGTAGGATTGGAGCCAGAGTTCAATATTGCGCCGCCTCTCCATCCGGCATTATTTTTGAAGAAAGTACAGTTTGTAATATTGGAAAACGAACCGGGTTGGATCCAGATTGCACCACCTCCGCTGCCTGCGGTATTCTTTTCGAAAATACTATTGGTGATTTTAGGAGATGCATACCAGTCGATGTGAATTGCACCACCATGCCAGTTAGCATTATTTTCGGTGAAAATGCAGTTTTCGATTGTGAGTGAAGGCGAGTCATTAGCAAAAATTGCACCACCCCATTTTTCTGCCGTGTTTTTAGTAAAAATAGAGTTTCTTATTGCCGTATTGTCATCAAATCCAATAAGCAAACCGCCTCCCACTTGTGCACTATTTTCTGAGAATTCACAGTTGTTAATACTGAGAATAGAAACACCAGTAATAAAGATTGCTCCACCACCTATTTGGCCACCTTCTCCCGATTCCCCACGAGCACTGTTTTTATGTAGAATACAGTTTTCTAAGGTGACTGATGAATTATTGATGTAAAGAGCACCGCCACTTGAGCCTGCCTCGTTTTCAAAAAATTCACAATCGATGAAAGTAGCTGAGGAATCACGCACATCATATCCGCCACCAACATCGGCTTGTCCATCATAAATTTGACAGCCTATGAAGGTTGGTGAGCTACCTGAAAATATCGAGCCATGGCCTCCAGTACTGGCAGTACCTTCCCCCTTCAGTTTGCAATTTTTTATTGTAGGTGAAGAAGACGAAATATCTGATCCCCAAGTAGTGAACCCTTCGAGTACAGATTCTTCTGTCTCAAAGTTGTAGAAGTCTACTCTCCCATCAATGAATGTAACATTAGGTCCTGACTCGCTGCGAACAGTAATTTTCTTTCCATTAAAATAGATTGGTCCGATGTAAGTGCCAGACGACACAAAAACTGTGTCCCCGACAATTGCGGCATCGATAGCCTTCTGGATAGTTGGGTAATCGGCAGGTACTTTTATAGTGGCTCCAAAGGCTGAACCACTAACCAGAAAGACTAATCCAATAAAAATGCTTAATATTTTTGGTATTTTCATCTCCATCCTTCCTTCCTTTTTTAGATTTTCGGTGGGAAAGAGCATCGGTAAATGATAAAAATGCCTCTGAAAGGCATAAAACACCCCAAGAGGCTTTCATATCGGCATCTTCTTACAACCCTTTTTCATGACTTTCTCCGGGAAAGTTAAGGGTTAAAAGTGATAGTTTTTTAAATTTTCGTTAGTGGTTAAGGGTAAACAGTAGGTGGGTCAGCAGGGAGATGAAATGTGATTTAGCTCAGACTTGGCAGATTAACAGATCTGTATGCAGATCGGTTCGGAAACCAAATAAAGGTCAGGTGAACACTTTTCTTATTATTGCATATTGCTATTATGATGCTTTTTCAATAGGGGGAAAAATTCATTTTAATGGGGATTTTTCATCATGATTGGGGATTTTCCTCAGGATGATGGGCAATAATCCTAATCGCAATGATTTTGATGTCTTTAAACGCCTTTCCAAATGGATTTTGCGGCAGATGCAACCTATGTGATCTTGCCATTATCGTAACTGCTAAAAATAATATAAAAATAGAATATACGATCTGGCTATCGAAAGGCGATTATTGATAGCGGTGGTACATATTAATAGCAGATACATTCAACCGGCAAATAAGCTTGTTATTACGTAATTCTATAGTGTCGAGCTCAGCAAAAGGGCTCTGTTACTCCGGATCAGAAAAGATAAAATATTGCATCTGCTCAGTCACGAGAGCACGAAATTCATTAATGAGGTCACTGCTGTGGAGTCCCATTGATGTGGATCGAACTATGATCTGACGTCCCAAAAGTCCTATAAGCATTTCTCCCAATAATGGAATCATTACAATTCTAACGTTTATGGGCCGTGATATTCCAATACCGGCTGGTGCTATGAGGATGAGTTTTTCGATTATATTTGAATACTCTACAGTATAACCAACCGCTATCATTCCACCGAGTGACCAGGCAACGAGATAAATAGGATTTCTAATCGAGAGAACCGCCAATAGTTCGGAAAGCTGATTGATATACAAATCGTGGTCGTAGGTGATATCTGGACGATCGGAATATCCTCGCCCGTATAAGTCATATTGAAGAACCCTATATCCATGACTCATCAATGAATCCGCAACCTTTTTCCAAATTCCAAAAGGACCAGCGATGCCGTGAATAAGAACAACTACTTTGCCATCCGAAGGTCCAGATAGTTTATAATGAGTCAGACCTTTTAAAAGCTGAGCAAATGAGACAGACGATATTGCTCTTTCATCAAAGCGAATATACCCGAACGCTGGCCGAAGTGCGGCAAGGGCGCCTTTTATCGGATGTCGCATGAAGGCCCCTGGCGGTGCTATTTCTGTGACCCGCCGCCGATTTATTGAATTTGTTTAAGATGAACCTTAAGTATATCGGCGATTTTTCCGACAAATGGCTTTTTTAAGAGATTTAGATGGGATTCAGGAATTTCGTAACTTGTAATGGTGCCATCAATATATTTTTGCCAGCCTAAGGTTTTATCTACTTTAACATTATCAACTTGAATTGTAGAGTATAAAATAACTATATTTCCCTTGTATGGCTTAGGAGTATAATTGAGTGAAGCTTTTCGATATTCTGTACTGATTAATTTTTTATACACCATGGATGAAAGATTTTTTTTCTTAAGTGACGGTGCTAATCTTAAATTATATAAATAAAGTTTACTTTTAACAAGATTACGATTTATGAAATTATTTATTTTTGTTTTTATATAATTTATTCTGACATTATTTTGAACACATTCAAAGTTATTTAATTCAAGCTTTAATGACTTTAATGAATAGATAAATTGCCGTACACATCTATAAATTAATGGTTTATCTAAAAAGTCTTTTTCATAATCTGGTATGAGACTCTCGATTAACACCAATAATCCTATTTTCTGTTCCATCTCTTTGAGTTGCCTGGCGACCTCCATTGCGAGTAGCCCACCAAAGCAAAACCCTCCTAACAAATAAGGCCCGGAATTTTGCCTCGCTACAATATTTTTAACACAAAATTTGGCCATATTTTCTAAGCTAATTTCACCGAAATTGCTATGTTCAATCCATGGCATATGAACACCATACACAGGATGATCATCCCCTAATAAATTTCCTAATTCATTATATTCCAAAATGGTATCCTGGCATTGCATTAAGAAAAATGGTGGTCTATCACCTTTTTTTTGAAAAGGAATAAGGAATGAGTAATCCTTAAATTCGGTTTGAAAATCCACAAATTGGGCAAGCTCGGTTATTGTTGGCGCTTTAAAGATGACCTCGATAGGAAGATTTTGACCTAATTGTTTATTAATTTCATGTAAAACCCTAAAAGCCAATAAAGAGTCACCACCCAGATCGAGGAAATTATCGTGAATCCCTATTTTTTCAATCTCAAGTATTTTTTCCCAAATTTTTGTTAGATCATATTCTATACTGGTACGTGCCGCTTCGAAGGGTTGTTCAAGATTTGGCCTATTTTTTCCTGGTGTTGGAAGTGCTGAATAATCAATTTTGCCGTTTTTCGTCGTTGGCAACGAATCTAAAGTTACATATTTCGAAGGGGCCATATAAGCGGGTAACTTCTTGGAAATTATTTTTCTAATCGTGCTTATTTCTGTATGTTCTCTATTTTTTGGTACTATGTAAGCTACAATGATTGAATTAGAATCTTCATCTTCAGTAACTTTTACTACTGTATCCTTAACTGAAGGATGCGAATAAATAGCATTTTCTATTGCTTCGTTTTCTATGTAATGGCCTCTTACTTTAGCCCGATGATCTTTTCTACCTAAATATTCAAGGCATCCATCACTTCTAAAGCGTCCCAAATCCCCTGTAAAATAATCTTTTATAATTCCATCGTTGCTGACAGCATGAAAAGCAGTTTTTGTTAATTCAGGACTACGCCAATATCCTTTAGCAAGATATCTACTCCTTACAACAATTTCACCTATTTCACCATTAGGCACTTCTTTATGTACTTCATTTACTATCCTTATTTCTGTGTCTTCAGTTTCATACCCAATCGGGATAATATCTCCTTTAATTTTAGTATCAGAACGTATGAAATATTGCCTTGAAATCCCTGTTTCAGTGGCACCTAATCCATTAACCAAAATACAGCCTTGATGGAAGTATTTTTGAAAAAGATCTATATGTCTTTTAGTAACCCTATCTCCTTCGAGTCTGACAATCCGAAGGCTAGGAAATTTTTTATTTACCATCAGAAGATGATCAAAAGTTATTGGTACTGAGTGGTATATTGTTACTTTTTCAAGAATTAACAACTTTACCAAATTAGACATGCCTTCTTTTTTGAGATTAAAAGGATACACTGTTGCACTATTCAAAAGGGCACAGAACATACTTGAGACAGCCCCACTAAAACTACTAGATTGAAGAAGTGTTAATCGATCCATAGGGCTTATATAAAGTGAATTTGTATACCGCATAATATTGTGGAGAACATTTCGATGATTATCAATAACACCCTTTGGCCTACCGATCGATCCGGACGTGTAATAAATGTATGCATAATTGTCTGGATGTATGTTCAAACTAACATTATCAGTGAAAGTTTCTGGTAGGAGCTCGTCAAAGTTGATAATATTTTGTTTTTGACTTTCAAAACTATTCAGCAGTGGCCAATTTGTATTTGTGATTATTAGGCCAGCGGATGTATCTTTTAAAATTAATTCAATTATCCTTTGAGGATATGTTGGATCTACAGGCACGTAAAATTTGTTAGCCTTGAGGGCTCCAATAATCGAAGATATCAATTCTATGCCTTGATGTAACAAGAGAATTATCGGCTCACTTGATTCCCCACGTCTATGAAGTATGGTATGCGCAACTCGGTTGCTTAGGTTGTTCAGCGAACGATAGGTAAGTTCTCTATTTTGGTTCTTAACGGCAATATGATTGGGATATTTTGCGACTTGTTGTTCAAATCGTTTAGGAATAGACTGTTCAATGTCTTCCTTTTGAAATCTCACATAATTTTTAGGCGGCTTAATTGAATTATCCATCACTCAGTTACGCTTTACTTTAACATTTAGGGTTTCAACATTGCTTTAGAAATTCACCATGTGAGGATATCTCTTAGAAGCAACTTTTTTATTTTACTATGGGTTAGAAAGCATCTACAAATTTTTTTCATAAAAATCCAAGATATTTAAGAATCAATCTTTAAAGATTCGAAATAATCATTGGACGAAGCCAAGCAGTTCAGGGATAAACATGCTGACTGAAGGCACAAAAGTTACAATTAAAAGCACTATTATTAAGGCTAAGATAAATGGAAGAATCGGTTTTGTTATTTCTTCTATAGAAATCCTAGCCACGCTGCAGCAAGTGAACAGGCAGGCACCTAGCGGAGGGGTTGTGAGCCCAATAACCAGATTTAAACACATTATCATCCCAAACTGCAAGGGATGAACCCCAATTTTAATAGCCAGAGGGGCGAGTACTGGGCCCAAAACAATCAATGCCGCAGTCTGGTCCATGAAGCATCCCACAAACAACAGAAGGAGGTTTATAAGCAGTAATATCGTATATTTGTTCATCGTCACCGAGAGAACCAGACTTGCAACTTTCTGCGGAATTTGTTCGGCGGTCAACAGCCAAGAGAGAATCGAGGCGGTTGCCAAAATGAGAAAAACGATAGAAGTTGTGTGGGTCATTTTTGCAAGCATCTCCCACAAATCTCTGATATTAAGGTTTCGATACACAAAGAATCCAACGAACAAGCCGTAAAAGACAGCCACAGCTCCTGCTTCGGTAGGGGTAAAATACCCCGTTAGGATTCCTCCTAAGATTATGATTGGCATGAGCAGAGCCAAAGACGAACGTTTTCCAGATACAAAAATTTCGCTGAAACTGGCCCGTTTATCTGCCTTGGGATAATTTTTCTTTTTAGCGGTGCGGTAAGTTAAGGCCATAAGGATCGGCGCCATGAGCAACCCAGGAATAATTCCAGCGGCAAAGAGCCCGGCAATCGAAACCCCCATATAGGCTCCATAAATTACCATGACCGTGGAGGGAGGGATGATCGGGCCGATACAGGAAGAAGCTGCGGTGATGGCAGCTGAAAACCTGCGATCATAACCCGCTTTCTCCATGGCCGGGATCAACATGGTGCCTATAGCCGCAGTATCGGCCACAGCGCTACCGGTTATACCTGCGAAAAAAACACTGGCAAGAATGTTGACGTGACCCAATCCTCCACGGACGTGCCCAATCAGGGTCGTCGAGAAATGGACTAACCGGTTTGAGATGTCCGTCTTATTCATAATTTCTCCAGCCAAAATAAAAAGAGGCATGGCCATCAATGGAAATAAGTCGCACCCATTGTAAAAGCGCGAAGGGATAATAGACATGAGGTTGGGGATGCCTATCTTGAGGATAGCCGCCAAGCTTGTCACACCCAAAACAAAGCCAATAGGCATCCCCATCAAAAGCAGACCAAAGAATATGACGGAGATAATAGCAGTCATGATATCTTCCTGTTATACATGAGGATTGATCACCACCTGGCACTGTCTCCATTGTGGTAAGGAGAAATGGATGTTCCCCATCTGGACAGATCAATAATCATGACCACGCCCAGCTGAATCATGGTCAGTAGACCGCATAAGGGAACGCACATAAAGAAGTAACTCATGGCGATGCCGGTAGCGGTTTCGATTTGTGCCGTCCCGGTTTCTACCAGTCGGATCCCGTATACCGTGAGAACATAAAGAAATCCCATTGAGAGCCCGTCAGTGAAAAGTTTAAGAAAACGCTGCAACGGCATCGGCAACCTCACCACCAAAAGCGTCACCCCCAGATGGGAGCGCTGGCGCGAGGCAATGGAGATTCCCAGAAAAGCGGTCCATATCATCAAGGCTCGTGCAATTTCCTCAGTCCATACCATGGGATCTTTCATGACATAGCGAGAAATCACACCACTGATCACCACCACCGCCATGCCGCCGCCAAGTACCACACAACTGATTCTGGTCGTCTTTTCCACGATACCTGCAACCTTATCGATACGTGAGAGGAGTTCTCTCATTCCTTTTGCTCTCATGTCAGTTCCTTCACAAGAGGCCAGTAGTTTAATAGAAGGCCACCCTTTAGTGACATTTCAAGGATTCGTCTTGTTTGCCCACCTCATTACAGTAGGAAAGCAGAACAATTGACGAACCTCTATTGTCAGATATCCAGCCTGAGGTTCAAAGGGCCGTTAATACCTCAGTTTAACCCTGGCTTCGGCAATGGCCTTGAGGAAATCGTCTTGCAGTGCCAAGCCTTCCTCTCCGAGATTTTTTTTGATAAACTCTTTCATAGCTGGGATGGTGACTTCCCCGAACTTTTCTTTTTCCTTGATACTCAGCTGGTTCACTCTGGTTTTTTTCTGGATTACAGCCATTCCTTTGTCGCTGCATTCGTATATTTTCGTAATACCGCGTCCACAAACTTTACCCACATTGGCCGCGTTTCTCACGATCTGTTTTTGATCATCGGTTAAAGACTGATACCATTGATCGTTCACCATAAACCAGTGTGTGCTCCAAATGTGACCACTCAAGGTGAGATACTTCTGCACCTCATAGAGCTTGGACCCCAAAATTGGAGCAAACGGGTTGTGTTGTCCGTCGACGACTCCTGTCTGCAAGGATGTGTAGACTTCGGCCCATGCGATCGGAATGGCGCTGGCTCCCACCGACCTGAAGAAGGTGATATGGCTGGGTAGAGTCATAGTGCGAAATTTGATCCCTTTGATGTCATCCAGAGTGCGAATAGGCCTTTTGTTGTTTGTAAAGTGAAAAAATCCTCCCTGATCCAGAATTTCCAGGCAGCGGAGCCCAGTTTTCTCATAAATCGATTTCTTGAGCTTTTCACCAAACCAACCATCGAACACTTCCCACGCCGTTGACATATTGGGAATGGCAAAGGGCGTATCCAAAACTCCGATGAGGGGATACATGGTGGCCATGTTGCCGGCTGTAGCGAGGTAGACTTGTATAACGTTGTCTTTGAGCATGCTCATCTGTTCACGGCCGGAACCTAGAGTGCTCGATGGATATACCCGCACCTCGATATCACCGCCGGTGGCGCTTTCAACCATGGTTTTGAATACCACCGCTGCCGAGTGATCCGCAGACATGAATGGGTCCGCCGGATCCACATGAGCGACTTTGACGACCATTTTAGCAGTTAGCGGCATGGCCATAAGCGTTAGGCCTATCGACAGCAACACCACTGCAAACTTAAATTTTGTCATCTTTTTTCCTTTTTGGGAATCCCAATATATTGTGTTCAACAGGAATGCTACGTGAGTGGTGATAGCTTGATAATCATCTAAAAGGCACCTCCCAATCGCAAACCTTTTTGCGATTTGTTATAAGCGGTTAAACCCAAATTAAACCCCCAAACCAAAGGAGGTTCTCAGCACTTCGCCGGCCGCAATCCGCACCCGCAGGGCGACCTTCGAATCGGAGATCGCCGCCAGCAGGCGCTCGATCACCGTCTGCCGGGTATCACGACCCACCGCGGCCTTGCCCTCGTGCAGGCAGCGCCCGGCCAACACTGGGTTAATCTCGTTCACGGCCCGCAGCAGCTGATCGTCGTTTTCCGGCACCAGCCTGGCGGCCATGATCGTGGTCTCTTCCCAGTTGGTGGGCGGCGGCGGCAGGGGATCGTAATTGTCTTCGGGCCGCACCCACTTCGGCATCTCCTTCTCCAGCCAGGGCCAGCGCCAGAGCTTATCCAAACCGGCCGGATCACGCTCGAGCATTTCCAGGGCCGCGAAATACTCCTGCAACAGCTGATGATAAAATCGCAGCGAGGACCTGTCGCCGGTAATTTCGATTATGTGGGCCGATGCCACCAGTTTCAGAACCTGATCCGGAGGCGACGACAGCAACGGTAAATCCTTATAAAGCTGCACTTGCGACGGCATCAACGATTCGGCTATAACTTTCTTCACCGTTGTCCCCAAACGTGGCCGAGCCTGTATTTCGAACGCCAGGCAGGCCAGGGCAGCCCTCTGCACATCGGCATCCAGCCATTTGTCCGGAGCGCAACTGGGTCGGGCCAATTCCTCCATCAGTATCCTGGTGAAGCGGTCCATCAGCTCGGATCGGTTGCGCCCCAAGTGTCCATCTTTGTGGAACACTTGAACCATGATTGACAGCATGAACGGGTTTCGCGCCAATTCCAGCAAGCTGCGTTGGGTGTCGCTTTCTTCGGTCAATTCCTGCCAGAGGTCTTCCCAGGTTTTAGGCAGGTCTTGACGTAAAAAATCCTTGATCTGGTCGTCGCTGAACGGCTGGATCTCCACGCGCTTCAATCCCAATAGCTCCTCACCGTAATCCAGTACTCGGCAGGTCACCACAAAGAGGTTGCCATTGGGCGACCATTGGTTGATGAATCGCCGCAGGGCCCGGGCCCGCTCGGCATAAACCTCATGCGGCATTTCGTTCAAACCGTCGAACAAGAAGAGCAGTTTTCCCGCTTTCAGGTAGGCACCGAGACCGGCGGCCAGCTCGGGGCTGCTCCAGTTCCAGTGATCGGCGCTCTCCGGGCCTGCCCAACCGTCAACGATGAAGTCTTCCACCGTCATATCAGGCTCAAACCCGCTCAAGCGCAACGGCAGCGGTAGCGGCCCGTTTTCACCGGCCAGTTCATAGGCCAGGTGTTCGAGGGTTGTGGTCTTGCCGCATCCGGGATCCCCCAGCAGGATCACACAGGGGTACTTGTCCACGGCTTCCCACAGGCTGTTGAGCCGGACTCGCAGGATTTCGCGACCTTCCTCAATCAACTCACGAAATTCAGGTGCAATCCGCTTCAACCGCCGTCGGACGGAAGGGGGAATATGACCCGCGGCTCTGTTTGTTATTGATTCGATGGTCTCGCCGACCAAAGAAATGTAATAGCGCGCATCTTCGGAAAATCGTTCTTTGATTCTTGCCCGATAGCGCTGCTCTACAGCAGCCAGGGTTTTGAGGTCTACAGGTTCAGGAGTGACTGTTTCACGGTCAAGTTGGCTGCGATATTGTTGGAATACATTAGTGATGTTATTGATGACGAAATCCCGATTGGCCTGCTGTACATTCTCAGCCACTATACTTTGGATATATCCGCCGGACATTTTTCCAACAGACGTTAGCATATTGGCGCCCTGCTGTTTTTCATCGAGAGGTGTTTCGATGAGCGCGAACACAGTCTTCGCGAGGTCCCAGTCTCTATCGTCCATCTTTGCGTTTAGCCGAGGTTCCAGAAAATCTAAAAGCGGAAGAAACGGCTCGTGCTGCTTATCTTTCCGCAGTTTCGCAAGTTTGTGTTGCAAAGAATCCCAGGAATCAAGGCTTCCCATTTCTGGCCTCAATCTGCTTAAATTATGAACTTATTTTAAATTTTACCCTGAAGGCACCCGTTGGCATGGGTTGTTTTTTCCTTTTTTATCCATCGGGAACTCGGCCGCCAAGGCTCATATTAATAATAGATAGGAGGTTGCATGGCTTCAGGATGAGTATGGCAAAACCCTAATTGTGTTTCAAGTGCTATATAAATGAACACAGGTTTTATTTGGATAAGGCTCATTTGAGTCGGGTTGTGAGGCGGTCAACCCGGCTCCGGGAGGTCAACATTTCAATGGATACCGGGGAGGTACTACCAAAAAGACCGAATACAGAAAAAACAGGTTGATGAAAGCTCTAAAATGACGAAAGATCAGAATTGGTATAAGCTGAACATGACGCTCGATTTAAAAACGAGTGGAATTTGTTAGGGGATTTGTTTTGAACGTTTTCTACACCGACACATTTCCCATCCCGCTGCCGGAAAACCACAGCTTTCCCAAAGACAAATATTATTTGCTGCGGATGCGGATATCAGAACGTTTAGATGGTCAACTGGTCGATCTGCAGATTCCAGAACCGGCCTCCAGTGAGGCGATCCTGCGTGCCCATGATGCCGAGTATGTTCGTCGCCTGTTTGAGGGTGATTTAACAGATAAAGAAATCCGGCGTGTCGGTCTGCCCTTGTCCCCACCAATTGTGAGACGGACCCGGTATTCAGTCGGTGCTACCATTGCCGCCTGCCGGGCAGCTTTGTCAGATGGGGTCGCAGTCAATCTCGGCGGCGGAACCCATCATGCCTTTCATGATCACGGCCAGGGGTTCTGCTGGTTGAACGACAGTGTGATCGGGGCCAGAGCCATGCAGGCCGAAGGGCTTGCTGAGAATATCTTGATCGTTGACTGTGATGTGCATCAGGGAGATGGCACGACCGCCATTGTCAGGAATGATCCTACCATTTTCACATTTTCCATCCATGGCAAGAACAACTTTCCCTATCACAAAGAAACCAGTGATCTGGATATTGAACTGGAAAACGGGACGGATGACAGAACTTATCTCGATGCTCTTGAAAAAGGCCTTACTGCGTCCATAAGGAGATTTGAAGCCGACCTGGTGATTTACCTTGCCGGCGCTGATCCATATAGGAAGGATCGCTACGGTCGGCTCTCGTTGACCAAGGCGGGATTGGCCCAAAGGGATCGCACTGTCCTAAGGCATCTCAAAGAAAACGGGCTACCGGTAGCCGTTACAATGGCCGGGGGATATGCACCCGACATTCAAGATATCGTCGACATTCACTTTCAGACTATTCAGACGGTGCTGGAATTTCAAAATGAGGCATCTTCCAAAGACTCAAAAAGACCGATAAAAGTGACTATAATGTAATTATTTTTCCACGCACCAAAGTTTGACAAGATCACGTTTTATAATATCACTTAAATTTTCTATTTCCGACTTTAATTTTTTGAATAGTCGAATCCTAAGGCCATTGCCCGATGACTCTCTTTTTTCAGGCTTCTTATTCAAATTTCTTATAGTCTCGTTTATGATTATCTTTGTCGCATGTGGCAAAACATTCTTTATCGGCATATTACCCAACCCCACTAATAACTTATTAATAAAAAGTAGTCTTGGGATACTTTGTGAATTATAAAAACTTAAAGCGGGTTTAAAACTATCATCAACAGTAAGAAATGTTAAAATGTCTTTATAGACTTTAATATTATCCTTTTTAAAATCTTCAAATACTATTATTTTGACCTGATCTTTTGAAAAATTATCATAAAATCTTTTGACTTGTTCACAATATTTAACCCAGTCTAAATAATAAAGGGATGAGGGCCATAACAAACCTTTCGGCATATATCTCCCTTTACGTCGTTCAGGCTCGATATCGAGAGCCTTCTTAAATTCCAGAATGTCCTCACCGCTATAAACTAGAAGCTGAGCATGCAATGAAAATAAAACTTCTACAGGATTTCGCAGAGAAATAATTATCTTTGCGGATGGGTTAAAATGATAAATATTTTTTGCCGCTTCCTTTGAATAGAGATATTGTGGAGAAGCTTCTCCAAGAAACTTTTCATTGCTAACGTTCTTAAAAAGTTTAAGATAATGTCGATTAGCTCTTATGGGGAAACGGACCTTTTTCTTAAAGAATTTATCACTTTCTCTATGAAAATCCGTGCAAAAATATTGAGGTTCTTTAATCTCACTCATAAATATATCAGGATGTTGTTTAAGGTAATGATATAAAGCTGATGTCCCACTTCTAGCAGCCCCTACAATGAAAAAGTTTGGTTTTTTCGTTAAATTATCCATACTTCCTTGTAAATTCTATATCCTTATATGTTCTCTCTAAATTTTTATTGGCTTTATCTTGTTGATTACAAGGATTTTGCCAAAATTTAGATCGAAGGCTAATCTCAATAACCACTATATGTAACGGCCAGACAAAATTCCGGATTAATGGTGATTACACATGAACCGATGAATATATCTGATACTTCGGTGGCATGTTGATACATTGAGTTATGCTGTGACCGCCTCTATCCGATTGAAATTAAATAGTTTTTTAAGAATGGCTGGAGAAGTTGATATTCATAGTAATCACAAGAATTTGCAAGATTTGTGACAAATGTGTAAAATTATTCACAACATAATTGCAAGCCGGCGGGGCACCACTGCTGTTGAACACTAAATCAGTTTTTTGACGTAGTAAGGCCTCTTTTTAAGACCTTCGGTTTTTCTTTCAAGCAAATGATCGAAGTGCATGAGAATTACTTCTCCTTTAGCCCAAAGGCCGGCTAAATACGGCTTTTCAAACAGCGTACAATAAAGGATTTCTCTCTTTTGGATTTTTCCTTTATCCTAAAAAATCATTATACCATGCAACCAATTGAATTAAAGAAATTATATGGGTTTTTCTATTTTTAAAAAGAATAAATGAATGAAATGAACTAAAATCCCGCAACATAAAAAAACTGGCTACATAAATTGAGATAATCAACGGCTTAACATAATTTCAGATAACAAAGATGTGAGAAGAGGTTTAGTGGAGCCTTAGAAAGCGAATTGGGTCAATCGAATAGCGAATTAGCGACGGAGGTTAGATAGCCATATAATTTTACATAATAATTCATAATAGCATTTAGGGGTAATTTCAATAAGATAAAATTCTCATTTTAATAGGGATAATTTTTAGGGGATGAGCGTATCGCCTTATTTGATATCTGGTTCATAACTCTGTCCTAATAATTGAGACGATTCCATCATAATGGTGCGCTCTAAAGTGTGTGCCTTCTTGCCAATACCTGCCTTCATTAAGAAAACGTTTTTATTACAAATACGGTTTTAGTATCACAACGGGTCAGGGTATTTTGAGGACCTGTTTTAAATAGCAATAATACGTAATATTTTGCTGTCATGTGCTTTTTTTGAGATATTCTAACCACTAACTAAGCGTATTGATAGAGCCTTAAAAGAAACCCAGTAAAACCTTTTTATAGAGAAGACCGGTGTGCTTAATTGCCACTCC
>Ga0272441_10010277_pt1 | contig 14216 bp, 7 predicted proteins | sample SSMProp6N_FD_193582 | JGI IMG/M metagenome (GOLD analysis project Ga0272441, IMG submission 193582) | Marine sediment archaeal communities from Little Sippewissett salt marsh, Falmouth, MA, United States - SSM-Prop-6N | ecosystem: Environmental > Aquatic > Marine > Wetlands > Sediment ... | reverse complement strand
GGGGAGATCTGTGAGCTGGCACGCGAGCGCGCCAAGCGCAACGACGTGGCCCTGGTCTTCGAGCCCGACCCCGCGCTCACCACGGCCGAGATCGACTCGAAAGGCGTCCGCCGCTGCCTGCTCAACCTTGTGATGAACGCGATCGACGCGTGCGGGGAGGACGGGCGGGTGACGGTGAGCACCGCCGCCGCAGGCGACGATGACCTGTTCCGCATCGCCATCCGCGACAACGGCTGCGGCATGTCCAAGGAGACCCTGGCCAAGCTCTTCACCGCCTTCTTCAGCACGAAGGGCTCGAAGGGCACCGGCCTGGGGCTGCCCGTCACCCAGAAGATCATCGAGGAACACGGCGGCCGGATCGACGTGGAATCCACGGAAGGCGAGGGCACCACGTTCACCCTCTGCCTTCCCCCACACCGCACCCACACCGAAGGGGAGTGAGGCAGGCATGCCCAGCGAAGCAAAGACCGTGCTGATCGTGGACGATGAGCCGGACATGCGGGAGTTTGTGCAGGTGGCGCTCGAGGACGACGGCTACCGCTTCGTCACGGCCACGGACGGCGCCGCGGCCCTGGCCCTGGTGGCCGAGGAGCAGCCCGCCCTGATCGTGATGGACGTGCAGATGCCGAAGAAGGACGGATTGACGACGCTCTACGACCTGCGCCAGGACGCCGCTGCCAAGTCGATCCCCGTCATCCTGCTCACCGGGGTGAGCGAGAAGACGGGCGTGCGCTTCACCGCCGAGTCGGTGGAGGAGTACATGGGCGAGCGGCCCGACGCCTACTTCGATAAGCCGGTGGATCCCGAGGTGCTGCGGCGCGCCGTGGGCGAGCTGATCGGCCGGGCGGCAGACAGTGCCGCATCGTGAGGCGCGCGGGGCTCAGTAGTGCACCTTGCCCACCTTCAGCCACAGCGTGCGCTCGAGGTTGATGGTGAAGACGGCCGAGGCGATCGAGAGCAGTTTGGACTCCGCGCTGTCCGCCCTGCTGGTGAGCACCACGGGCACCTTGGCTCCCACGAGCAGGCCGGCGAGGCGGCATCCGCCCAGGTAGACGAGCGCCTTGGAGAGCATGTTCCCCGCCTCGATGTTGGGCACGAGGAGCACATCGGCAGCGCCGGCCACCGGGCCGGCGATCTTCTTGTGCTTGGCCGCGATGGCGCTGATGGCATTGTCGAGTGCCAGCGGGCCGTCGACCTCGCAGTCGACCGAGAGCTGGCGGCGGCGCGCCATCTGGGCGAGGGCGGCGGCCTCCAGAGTGGCCGGCATCATGGGGTTGACCAGTTCCACGGCGGCCATCACGGCCACCTTCGGGCGCATCACGCCGAAGGCGTTGGCCAGGTGCACGGTGTTGAGCAGAATGGCGGCCTTCTGCTCGAGCGACGGCGCGATGTTCATCGCGCCGTCGGCGATGAAGATGAGGCGCTCGAGCTCGCGGCTCTCGGCGATGAACACGTGGCTCATGATCGAGCCGGAGCGAAGGCCTTTCTCGCGGTGGAGGACGGCGCGCAGGAAGTCGTCGGTGTGGATGTAGCCCTTCATGACCATATCGGCGTCGCCCCCCGATGCGAGGGCGACGGCTCCGAGGGCCGCCTTCACGGGGTTGGGCTCGTGCACGAGGTCGTCCTCGCGGGGCTGGTAGCCGACGCGCTCGGCGGCGGCGTGGATCTCGTCGCGGTCGCCGAAGAGCACGGCCCGGACGAGCCCGCGGCCCTCGGCGTCGCGCACGGCCTCGAGCACGGTGTGGTCCTGGGCCACCGCCACGGCCAGGCGGCGGGTCGGGTGGTCGGCCACCAGCTTGAGAAGCGAGTCGAAGCTCTTCACGGCGCGGTCCTCCGGTGCGGGATGGAACGGGCCGGCCCTGCATGGTTGGCAGGGAGGATACCCGCTCGTGCGAGGCGGGTCAACCCCGTTGCGCAGCGTTGCCACTTGACGCAACCGGGCCGAGCCGCTATAAGATAATCCGCAGGCCGGAAGCATGAGGACGAGGGGATGCAGAACGAGGGCAGCCCACCCATCGAGCGGATGGGCGAATATGAATTCGTGGACAGGCTGGCCGTGGGGGGCATGGGCGAGCTCTGGCGGGTGCGCCACGCCAAGCTCGGCGCCATCTACGTGGCCAAGGTACTCCGCCCGGAGTTGCGCGACGACGCCGAGTTCGTCCGCCGCTTCCTCCACGAAGCCCAACTCGTCGCCAACCTCCGACACCCCAACGTCGTCCAGGTCTTCGACTTCAGCGAAGAGCACATGCTCTACCTGATGGAGTACGTCGAGGGCATGGACCTCGACCGCCTGATGCGCAAGCGCCAGGTGTTCACCCTCGCCGAGAAGCGCATCATCATCGAGGTCATCGCCGATACCATCGGCTACGCACACCGCAGCGTCGACCTGATCCATCGCGACATCAAGCCGAGCAACGTGCTCATTGCGATCAGCGACGCGGACGATCCCATCCGCCGCTCGAACATCAAGCTCACCGACTTCGGGATCGCGAAGATCCTCTCCGTGGATCAGCGGCTCACCATGTCCTCCGGCATGGTCATGGGCACCGTCCACTATATGGCGCCTGAGCAGTTCGAGGGCGACGCGGGGAAGGCCAGCGACGTGTATTCCATCGGGATCCTGTGCTACCAGCTTCTCACGGGCAAGCTGCCGTTCGACGGACCGACGGCGTTCGTCGTGCGCGACCGACACCTCAACGATGTGCCGCCCGCTCCCCACGAACTCAACCCCGAGGTGCCGCTCGAGGATTCCGCGATCGTCATGCGGTGCCTGGCGAAGCGGCCCGAGGATCGGTTCGCGGACAGCGCGGCCCTGTTCGAGGAGCTGACCACCACCAAGCCGACGACGCGGACCATCCCGATGATGCGCACGCGGCCTGGCGATGACGTGCCGCTGGACGTGACCGTTCCCATGAGCCGCGACACGGCTGCGGCCTCGGAGATCGGGTCGACGGAGCGGACGATCTCCGCGCCCGCCGAAAGCCACACCGCGAGCACCATCCCGCTTGCGGAGGGCCAGGCTCCCGTTCCTGCCGAGCCCACGGCGATGACCCTGGCCGTGGAACGGAAGAAGAAGCCGTCGGTCCGACGACGCATCCTGCGAGCCGTCGGCCTCACGTTCCTGCTGCTCATCATCGCGGCCATCGCCACGCCCTTCTTCCTGCGGCCCAAGTACGACGTGCGGTGGAGCACCCTGCGGTCCGACCCGCAGGACACCCCGAACGGCATCCACGTGTCCATCTGTCCCACGATTGGCCGGCGGCTCACCTGGTGGTCGGTCGGCACCATCGGCGATACGGCTCCGCCGAACTGGAGCAACTGGACGACGTGGTTCGACGGCATCGACGTGAAGTTCTCCGATGGCCTGTACCGCGAGTTCGTCCTGCGGTGCACGAAGAGCAAGGATCGCAGCTACGTGGACTTCGGGGGTGCCACGTTCGAGCAACTCGCCCGCGAGCAGAAGGCCGAGATCGTGGAGAACCCTGCGGGCATCGGGGACTACATCAACGCGGTTCTCATCCCGAGCAACATCGGTGCGGCCCACTCGCTGGCCGACGTGCAGGCGGGGATCGAGCGGGTTGCCGGGCTCCTGGATCGTGCCAAGGGAGTGAAGGTCGATACCACGCGGCTGGAGACCTACCGCGGGGCCGTGGCCAACGTGGTGGCGGGTGCCGACGCCCTGCTCGACGGCGACCTGGCGGCTGCGGACAGTGCTTTGAGCAAGGCGGAAGCCCACGTGGAACGCATCCGCCAGGCCGAGAGCGGGCGCCTGTCCGACGACTTCCTTTTCCTTGGCACTCTCCGCGCCGCGCTCTCCGATGCTCAGGAGCGAGCGGGCAAGGCACGCCGCATCGTCGACGGCCTACAGCCGCTCGCCGACTCGGCTCGGAGTATCCAGTACACCCTGGACAAGTACAAGTCCGCCCATGCCGCGGTGGCCGACCACCTGTTCTTCACCCCCGGGCGTTCGGCTTGGGTGAAGCTCCTCGACCAGCCCGACGCGGATGCCGAGACGGCTCTCGTCGCGCTTGGCTCGTCCGTGCCCGAGCCGGTGGCCACCGCGCAGCGCTACCTGGCCGCCCTCGATGCCCTCGTGAAGCACGAGCCCGCCGCCAATCTCGAGGGCCGCTACCGGGTCGGCGTGCTCGAAGTGGCCGACGCCGCCGTGGGCGCGGCGGGTCAGGTCAAGCATGCCGAGTGGCCGGCCAAGTGCTATGCCCCCGCCGTGCTGGCTTTCCGTCCAGTGGTCGAGAAGTTCTGGCGCGAGGCCGCACAGCGGCGCCTCGCCGAGGCCACCCGCCGCTGCGGCGCGGTGGCCACCGCGCGCATCGCCAAGGCCGAGGCCCTGCCGCCCGTGCCCGAGAGCCTGGCATCCGCACGCGAGCTCTTCCAGGAAGCCACCGTGTGTCTCGACGCCATCCGCACGGTGCCCCACGTGGCCGAGGCCGAGCGGGAGGCCGCCACGGGGCTCCTGAGCACCTGCTGCGTGAAGCAGGCCGTATGCCAGTTCCGCGTCGGGCCTCGGGACCCCGCGCAGGAGGCCGACCACCTGACGGCCATCCGCACCCTCCTGGACCGCGGGCTCGACGAGCTGGCCGGCTGTAGCCCCGAGGCCAAGGCCGAGGGACAGGTGCTCCGCCAGATCCTCAAAGCCCTCAGCGACGCCCGCGGCAAGCTCGCAGCGGCTCGCCGCGAGAACTTCGGGACCAAGGACGCATTCGAGGGTTCCGTGGACACGCTCTTCGGCGCCATCGATGCCTACGAGGGTCTCTTCAAGGAGCTCGACAGCCATCCCAACCACCCCTGCCGTGAAGCCGCCCTGGCGCCGTTCGCCCGGCTGACAGCCCCCTGTTGCGATGGCTTCACCCTGCCCAACGCCGTGGCGTGCTGGGTCCTCGCCCGTGCGGGGCAGGAGGTCGAGCAGGCCAACTACGGCGCCGCCCAGAAGCTTCTCCTGGCCTTCCTGCTCGCCCCGGGGCAGGAGGAGCGAGCGGTGGAATCGCCGCTCAAGCGCCTCGTGGCGAAGCCGATCATCGAGAAGGCCCTGGCGCTCCTCAAGCTCGCCACCGCATTCCGCGGAGCCGCCGCCCCCGCCCAGGACGACCCGCCCGCCGAGCGATGGCGGAAGCTCTGGGACGCACGCTTGGCAGCCGTGCCGCTCCTCGACATCGACATCCCCGCCAGCGTGGACGCCGCCGCGCTGCCCGCGGCGCATAAGGGCGAGGCGAAGCAGTGGGAAGCCCTCTATGCGCAGATGCGGCCCGTGCTCGCGCAGTTCCGCACACGCATCCAGGCCGAGCAGGATCTCCGCAAGCTCGAGGCCCGGGCCGGCGGCCTGCTCGAACGCCAGGGCGACATCGTGCGGCCGAAGCCCGGCGTGGGCACCCCCGACGCCTTGGCCAAGTGTGCCGACGCGGTGGCCGCGCTCAAGAGCAGCGGGCGCTACGACCGCGGCGACGACCACCCCGCCCGCGTGGCCGCTCTCCAGCGCGACCTCACCATCGTCCAGGCAGGCGTCACCGGCCTCAAGAAGCGCATTGCCGACATGCTCGCGAAGAACGACTCCAAGGCTGCCCTCGACGTCCTGGCCGCCGGCGGCGCCGTGCTCGGCAAGGCTGCTGAGCTCGAGCTCACCCACCAGGCCCTCGCCGCCTGGACCTCGAGCGCTCAGAAGAGCCTCGACGGCGGCAAGTTCGACGAGGCACTGGCGAGCTACAAGGGCATCACTGCCCACGAGCAGCTCCGCCGCCACGCCGCCGACGCGAAGGTGAAGGCTGCCCTGGGCTCCGCGGCTGCCGCCGTGAGCTACTGCCAGGGCCAGGTCGCCCTCGCCGCTGGAGCGCGCGGGTTTGGGGATGCCTTGACCAACTTCCAGAAGGCCGGCGACTATCGCGACGCGGCCCAGCTCGCTAAGCAGATCGGGCCCGTGCAGGAGGCGCTCCGCCTCAGCACGGTGGACCCCTTCAAGGCGGCCAAGAGCCTCACGGACGTGCTGGCCGCCACCGACCTGGTGCCTGCCGTCCGCCAGGCTGCCGAGAAGGAGGCCCGCCAGATCCGCCTCACCTTCATCGTCGGAGCCGCCGCCTGCACCCGCGCCTTCAACGATGCACTCGCCAAGGGCGGATGGGAGCGCTACCTCGACCGCCGTGCCATCGCCGACCAGGAGATCCAACGCCTCAAGACCTTCCTTCAGAACGTCTCGGACCTCCAGGTCCAGCAACCCGCAGGCCAGGAGCAGGGCACCCTGGCGAGTGGACGCCAGGAGGTAGAGCTCACCCGTAAGCGCACCCTGAAGTTCACCTACGAACTGCCCGGATCGGTGAAACTGCCCGTGAGCGTGGAACAGACGATCGCGTGGACCCTGCGGTACACCGTCCCCGAGGGCGGCCAAGTGCGCCGCTGGCTTATCGCCGGCTGGAGGGAAGCCGGCCCCTAGTGCCCGCGCCGCCGCGAGAGCGGCGTCGCGAGAACGGACACGAGAGCGGATGAGGACGGTGAATACCAACGCTGCCAGGACGCGTGCTTCGTGGGGCCGGGGTGCGCGCCGCGGGCTGCTTGCACTCGTCGTGGTCCTGGCGTCCGGGCCGCTGGCATCGGGGGCGCGCGGGGGCGCGGCAGACGGGCAGCTCTCCTCCGGCATCGGCTTCGTGGGCACTCGGGTCAAGCAGCACGTCTCCGTGAGCATCGACAAGCACATTGCCCTCTCGCCGCGTCAGCTCGAGGGACGGACTCTCATCATCCGCCGCCTCGCGGACGAGCTGTACCTGCCTCAGTCCTCCCATCCCTTCGCCCGCCAGTGGCGCGAGAGCGGCACGGCGCAGGTGCTGCCCACCAAACGGACCGGCGGCGCCCTCAAGGCTCTCGTCCTGTGGGAGGACAAGGCGCACCCCGTGGCGCCTGGCGACCGCATCTCGCTGTGTGCTGTGCCCGCCGAGGGCTCTCGCCCGGCCGTTCTGGGCATCGCCTGCCTGTCGGCCCCAGCCGACTCCAAGGAGGAGCCCCGGGTGGGGCCGGGCCAGGAGGTGTGGCTGAAGGCCGATGTGGTGCTGCCTCTCGGCGAGCCGCACGAGTGCACGTGGAAGGCCGACGTGGGGGCCTTCGTCTACGCCGGAGGCGAGTCCGCGGGGCAGACCCTCAAGGGCCCCACCCTCGTCCGGTGGCGCGCACCTGCCGAGCTGAAGGCCGACGGCACGGCGCACGAGACGGCCACCATCACTTTCCGCGTCTTCGGAGCCTGGCACGCCAAGTCCATCGAGCGCACCCTCACGATCGGCTTCCGGCGAGCCGAGGGAGCTTACAAGCGCGTCGCGACCATAGCGGCGCGCGTGCCCGAGAAGAAGGGCGGCAGCCTGGGTCCGCTCTTCTCCGATGCCAGCCTCGTGGCCGCTGCCCCCGGTGGCGGCTTCTACCTGGTCGACGCGCCGAAGCGCCGACTCCTCCACTGGAGCCAGGCAGGGCCGCACTACCTGCCGCTCGGCAAGTCGCCCGTTGTTGCGCTCGAATCGCTGGGCGGCGAGGCCCGCCTCATCCAGGACGGCACGCTGTACTCCTGGCGGCCTGGCGCCGAGAAGCCCACGAAGAGGGCCGCGCTGCCGAAGATGTCGCGCTGCGCCGGGCTACGGCTCGACGCCGCCGGGAGCGCGCTCCTGCTCGACACCGGCGCGCCGCCCTGCATCCACGCGGCAGGCGTTGGGGCGGAGCCGTGGCGCCAGTCGCCCCTTGAGCCGAGGGTCGATTCCCCGTTCCTCACCGGGTTCACCCTCGACCCGCTGAGCAGCGACGTGTATGTCTTCGATTCCCGTGACCGGCTGATTCGCCTCCTGCGCGCCTTCGAGGCCGGCACATACATCCGTGTGAAGGCCGCACTGTCTGTCGACAAGGCGGTTGGGCAAGCCGGGCTCCCCGTGGCGATGCTGCCGCGGCCTGGGGACAGGCCGCCGTGCGGGGTCCCCATCCAGCTCGTCTTCGCCAAGGGGTCGGTGTCGCAGGAGTGGAGCTACGAGGGCGAGCCGCCCGCATGGCGGCCGAGCGTCTCGAGCCCGCCGCGGGAGCTCACCCGGCTGCACGTGGTGGTCCGCTCCGCCGCACGCCTGCCCGACGGCGACCTGGTGGTCGGTGGCGAAGGCAAGGTCGACGATGAGCCCTATCCCGTGGTTGCCCAGCTTTCGCCCGATGGCCAGTTCCGCCGCATGTTGCCTGTGCCTGCCATGGCCCCCCGGCTCGTGGCGGTGGCTCCGGGCGGCCAGCGCTACGCCCTCCTTGTCCGCGAGCGTTGGGGCACCGACGAGCAGCGCCTGGTTCTGCTCGGACCCGACGGCTGGGTCGTCCGCGACCTCGGGAGCGTGGCGAGCATCGAGGACATCACGCGGCTGCGCCCCGACCGCACGTCGGCCGACTACGTGTTCGCCGTCGGCGAGCGCCGAGGCCGCATCTCCGCACTGCGGATCAACGCCCGCGACCCCAAGCGCTATCTCGAGCTCAGCTATGCCGGCATCCCCGGGGCACGCGTTCCCGAGCACGAGGCGGCGGACGTCGCCTGCTCGCCCCAGCACATGGTCGTGCTCGACCGTGGGGGCAAGGTGCTTGTGTTCGCAAACGGGAAGCCCATCAAGTATGCCGGCGCGTTCGAGACCGAACTGCGCAAGCCGCAGGCGATTGCCCTGTTCTCCGAGTTCGACAAGCGCCCCGGCCCCGGCGGCGACCCGCAGTCCTACGTGTGCGTGCTCCCATCGGGCAAGCGGGCGGCCGCGATTCACATCTGGCGCTTCCGCCTCGCCGCCGATGGCAAGCCCGTGGTCGTCAAGGTGGGCATCTACCCCGACCCCGAGCGCACTGCGGAGACGTCGCGGCTGTCCTACCCCGTGACGATGGACAGCGGCTGGCCCGACCGCCCGGAGCTTCTCTACGTGCTCGACCGCGAGGGCTCGCAGGTTCACCTATACGATCTCCGCGCCATCGTAGCCAAGCTCTCGGCCCGAGGCGCACCCGATGCCCCGGGGGCTCCCGTCATCGCAAAGGTCGGAATCGAGGACGGAGCCGCCGACATGGCCATCGGCCCTGGGCAGGCGATTCACCTGGTCGACACCGAACATGCCGCCATCCACACTCACGCGAGACGCCCATGAGGACGGCCACGCCTATCCTCGCAGCCCTCCTTGCCCTGTGGGGCTCGTCCGCGCGCAGTGGCGCGCCGCCGATGCCCCTGCCCAAGGGAGCAAAGCAGATTGGCACGGTGAGCGCACGCCAAGGCACCCGCGTGACCCTCGTGCTCAAGGCGGGCGCCAGCGTGAAGGCGGGCACCCAACTGCTCGTCGGGCGCCCTGGGATCGTCGTCGTGGTGGCCCAAGGCCAGGAGCGCCGCCTGGCCCACGGCGAGTGGGACGAGGTGGGGCGCATCCGCATACGCGCGCTCAGGGGGACGACGTGTGCCGCGGGCTCAGTCGTCGCCGAAGTCCCACGCAAGGGGCCGGATGGTGGCCGCGTTGCCAATATACGGCCCGGCGACACCGTTTACACGTCGGGCAGCAGGCCGGAGCCAGCACCGAAAGCCAGTGTTCCACCCAGCAACAAGGGCCGGTAGCCAACCGAGAGGAGTCGACATGGCCGAGTCTGGCAAGAAGGTTCTCATCGCCGACGACGAGGCGGATGTCCATGCCTTCGTGGAGGCGGCCCTTGAGGACGACGGGCATGAGATCATCGACGCGATGAACGGCCAGGAGGCCGTGGACATGGCGCGCTCACACCGGCCCAACCTCATCATCCTCGACGTGCAGATGCCGAAGAAGACCGGCTTCGAGGTCTTCGACGAACTCCGCAACGACACCGCCACGAAGCACATCCCCATCATCATGCTCACCGCCGTGAGCAAGCGCTCGGGCATCCCGTTCAGCGCGCGCGACATGGGCGCATACTACGAAAGTGAGCCCGAGGCTTTCATCGACAAGCCTATCGACCCCGACACCCTTCGCGAGGTGGCGAACCGGCTTCTGGGCATCACGTGAGCCCGCGCGCCCGTCCGTAGCCAGTGTGGCAAACCAAGCGGCGAGGGGATACAGAGCGTGTCCCCTCGCCGCATGTTCTGAGGGAGATCGCGGCGATGAAGGTGGCTGGAGCCCTACTCGATCGCGAACTCCAGTTCGTTCGCCCAGTGCTCCGTCCAGTCGACCAGGAACGCCCCGTTCCGCTTCGCCACGCTGCGGCCCTTCGATAGCTCCATGCAGCCGGCGCCCGCGTTGTCGTTCACGCGGAACGAGAACTTGATGGTCTCCCCTGCATCGAGCTTCTGCTTGACGTGGGGGATCTCCCGCCAGGGCAGGGCACACTCGACGATCCGCGTGTTCCCCTCGTGGGTCACCACGAGCTTGCCCTGCTTGACCGGCCCGTCGAAGGGCGACGGGGCCTGGCGTGGGTAGAAGTGCTTGTGGGGCATGCCTGGCACCCGCAGGCGCCAGACCTCCACCCCGCCCCCATACTTCGCTGCCACCTTGTTGAGCGCATACTCGTAGTCGGTGTCGTAGTAGCCGATGTACTTCGGCATCGTGCCCGGCGGGTGCGTGGCCCAGGGCTTCTCCTCGTCGGGCAGCACGTTGAAGGCGAGCTGGATGTTGTCGAAGTTCGGTGCGTTGCCGCTCGGGAGCACGGGGTAGCGGCGGTAGGAGTAGCGCCGCACGCCCTCGGGCCAGCGCAGCTCCGCCTTCTTGAGGATGTCGGGCACGGCGAGCTTGGCGTATGCGGGGACCTTCGGCTCGCAGCCCACCACCAGGTGTCCGTCCTTGCCGTAGGCGCCCTTCCAGTTGCCCTTGGTGTCGAGGTCGAGCTTCACGAATTCGCAGGCGGGGCCGGGCTTCTTGGGCTTGACGTCGGCGGGGTCGAAGAAGATGCCGCCCAGCTTGGCGGTGAACCACCAGCCGTGGGCCTGGATTCGCACCCGCACCTTGCCTGCCAGGCGGTAGACGGCATAGGTGCCGTCCCAGAGCTTGCGGATGTGCTGGCGGTGGAGCCTGCGGTTCTTCGCGGTGTCCCAGATCTCGACGCTGATGCCGTGGCTCGGCACGCCCCAGGGAGGGAGGTAGACGGCCACCTGTGTGGTGCGGTCGGCGGGGAGTTCGAGGTCCACGCCGAACGCGCTGTTCATCTCGGTGTCTTCCCAGTAGGTGGTGCTGCGGCCGGTGCCGGTGGGCAACTGGAGGGCGACCTCGCTGTCGGCGAGCTTCGGGTTGGTGGTCTCGCGCTTCTGGAGCGACGCGCGGTCGTCCACCTGGTAGACCACCTCGGGGTAGTAGAACTGGGCGTCGTCGCGGGTCTCGAACCGCATGGTGCCCTCGTCGGGGGTCTCGTCGGCCACCTTGGCCGCGAAGTAGAAATGGGTGTCGTCGGCGGCCAGGTAGCCGGTGGCGAAGCCCTTTGTGAGCGCCGCGTCGAACGTGCGGAAGGGGAACCATGCCTGCTCGGTGAGGGTCACGCTGCCCGGTTCGGTCACGTTGATCGTCTGGGGCAGGGCGCCCTTCCAGTCGTCCAGCTTCCCGTCCACCGTGATCGTCCGTTTCGCGATCAGGTTGACGTGCATGGCCTCCTTGTGGACCGCGACGCCATCGTCGCCCGCGTCGAAGACGAGCGAGAGCGGATAGGTGTTGTCGGCGGTGGGCTTGCCGCCCACGACCTTCACGGGCACGGTGCGGGTCTCGTTGGCCGCGAAGCTCAGGGTGGCGGGGGCCTGGAGCTGGAGCTTGCCGAGGGTGAGCCTCAGGGTGCCGCTCACCGGGCGGTTGAGCACGTTGGTGAGCCGCAGGCGCAGGGTGGGCTGCTTGTCGATGGGTGCCAGGAGGTCGAGGCACTCGGTGGCGAGCGGCTCGATGCCGTCCACGCGAGCGGCGCGGAGTGCCGCCAGGAGCTTCTCGAACGAGCCTTTCGAGCCATCGCTGCGCAGGAAGAAGCCCCGATGGTCCAGGGGCACCACAATCTTGCCGCCCTTCGGGCGCACGGGGTTGCCGTAGAAGTCGTAGAGCCTGAACTTCGTCCGCCACCAGAGCGCGCCTGTGCCCGACGGCAGCGCCATTGTGGCGCCGCTGAGGGTCTCGGGCTCGCGGACGGCGTCGGCCAGCTCCTTGCGGTCCTCGGCCGGCGTGTCGGCGGGGAGCGCCGCGAGCTGCTTCCTGAGCTCCGCCTTGTGCGCCACCTCGGCGAGGCCCCGGGCCGTGCGGAAGAGCAGGCTGTCGTGGCCGAAGCCGTCGCCGATATCGCCCACGACGACCACCGTGCCGTCCTCGGGGTTCGGCTTGCCGTCCTGGGGCAGGCCATCGAAGACCATGACCCAGGGCAGGCCGTTGCGGAAGAGCATCTCGCGGAACTTCCGCTCGCCGATGAAGTGCTGTGCCGCGCCCACGGCGGCCGCGACCGACCACGCTTGGACGACGTGCACGGTCTTCTTCTTGCCATCGGGCCCGAACACCTGCTTGCGGGTGCTGTGCTGGTCGGTGCAGATGTTGCCGTGGTAGATGCCCACGGCACGGTCGTGGCCGGTGGACATGTTGGTGGCGAGCACGGCGGCCACGCGGTCGTCGGAGTTGGCCACCCAGCTCTCGGTGTCCCAGATGAGCACGCGGTCGGGCTTGCGGTTCACCCACTTCTTCACGCAGGCCGGCGGGTGCATGCCCTGGTAGTGGATGGAGCAGAAGTCGAGCCACTTGAGGAAGCCGTCCGAGCCGTCGCCGAAGAGCTTGTCGAAGGTGTTGGACGAGGAGTCGCAGCCGCCGAGGAGCACCTGGACGCCCGCTTCTCTCCGGGCTTCCTCGATGCCGCGGCACATGGCGGAGTAGATCTCGCGGTAGCGGGGCATGTCGGCGCCCCAGCCGCTGATCGAGAGGCCCTCCCACGGCTCGTTCCAGAGCATGAAGCCGTTCACGCAGCCCTTGGGCCAGCCGAAGGTGGCGGCGAAGAGCTTCGCGACCTTCTGGAAGTCCTTGTCGTACTCGGGAAGCCAGGCCATATCGGTCTTCGTGCCGAGCATCACGTCGCCGTCCGAGAGGTGCGGGCGGGCCCTGCCGAGGGGCTGCGGCGCGTGGCCGGCTCCGAACTCGATGATCACGGAGACGTTGGCGTCGTAGTATGCCCGCAGCTTCGCGGCGTGGCGCTCGAACCACTCCTTGAAGCCCTTGTCCGTCGTCGGACGGTAGTCCACCCCGTAGCGAATGCCCTTGCAGCCGAGACGCCGGAGCACGGCGGGGTGGGTCACGTCCGAGCCGAGCTGTGGGAGCCGCACCCGCCCGGGCGTTGCCTGGAACGTGCGGACGCAGCCGGCCGCGAACTGTCGGCCGTGCTTGCCCAGGTCCACCACGAGGCCGTAGGCCCCGAACGTCGCCGGGATATCCGGCTCGATCGTTACGTTCTGCCATCCCTTCGGCTTGAGGTCCACCTGGATCGCCACGGAGCCGCAGTCGGCGATCTTGAACATGTCCGGGTTCCAGATGTCGCGGGGCTTGCCCTTCGTGCCATACTGGATCACGTCCACCCTCCCCGCCAACTGGATCGGCTCGTCGAGGTGGTTGGTGAGCTGGAAGGTGAACTTCGCCTTGTCGCCCGGCCAGAGCACGTTGCCCGGGATGGTGCTCTCGATGAGCTGCACGCGGTAGGGGTACGAGCGCTGGTCGAGCACCACCCCGAACGTGTCGGCGAATCCATCGATGCCCTCGGCGGTCACCATCTGCGCCGCCACCGAGCCCGCGATGAGCACCAGCGCAGCCGCCGCTATGGCCGCGGCAAGGGCGCGATACGCCGTCGGAACGTGCCTCATCGTCTCATCTCCTTCAGAGGGAAGGACTTGGCCGGGATGCGGCAGTCGTGCCGCCGACGGCGGCGTGGCCGCTCACCGGGGCGCATTGTACGTGCCAGGCCACGCCCGTCAAGCACCCCTCCTTCGTGTGGGGCCGTCCTCCCGCACGTCTGTCTCCAGCGCCGGTCTCTTGAAGTGCCAGACGGCACATGATATAAGCGAGAAGGCGATTGCTGGCCGGGCGCCTGTCGTCTGAATAAACGGCGTGGCAACGCGTCGATAGGATGAGAGTACCCTGCGGCAACCTTGAGGAGCCCCGCGCCATGCATAGCTCGCCCAGACCGTCCCGAACCCTGCGTCGCCGCCGCTCGCTCGGGCTCGAACCCCTCGAGCCCCGCCTGCTCCTCGATGCAACGCCCCTGGCCTACCCCCTGGACTGGGCCGAGCC
>Ga0272441_10010276_pt1 | contig 14217 bp, 9 predicted proteins | sample SSMProp6N_FD_193582 | JGI IMG/M metagenome (GOLD analysis project Ga0272441, IMG submission 193582) | Marine sediment archaeal communities from Little Sippewissett salt marsh, Falmouth, MA, United States - SSM-Prop-6N | ecosystem: Environmental > Aquatic > Marine > Wetlands > Sediment ... | reverse complement strand
TCCGGAATACTTGATTCCCCCATCGGCCACGACGGGAACACCTCGCGCATTGGCTGCCTTCGCACAAGCGTAAACTGCGGACAACTGCGGCATTCCCACCCCTGCAATGACGCGTGTGGTGCAAATCGAACCGGCTCCGACACCGACTTTGATTACATTGACACCTGCATCGATCAAAGCATTGGTGCCTTCGGGTGTAACCACATTCCCGGCGATCAATGCCAGGTCTGGAGCAAGTTTACGAATGCGCTTCACAGCTTTGATTACATCTTCCGTGTGCCCATGTGCCGTATCGATGGCGATCAGATCCACATCCGCTTCGGCCAATCGCTGCAGCCTTTCCTCCGACGCATTGCCAACACCCACAGCCGCGCCAACCACCAGCCGACCGCGATCGTCTGTCGCCGCCAATGGGAAGTCGCGTTCCTTCTGGATATCCTTGACTGTTATTAAGCCCTTAAGCACACCCTTCTTGTCCACAAGGGGCAATTTTTCGATGCGGTGTTTCTGCAGCAGACTCTTGGCCCCTTTGAGATCGATGCCGACCGGACCGGTAACCAGCTTTTCACTGGTCATGTATTCCCGCACCAGGCTGCGGTAGTCTTCCGCATTGAGGAAACGAATATCCCGATTGGTGAGAATGCCGACCAAAACATCTCCATCTTCAACAATTGGAATTCCACTAATGTGGTAATGGGACATGATATCTTCGGCTTCCTGAATTGTGGCGTCCGGCTTGAGTGTGATCGGATCGACGATCATACCTGACTGTGAGCGTTTGACCTTGTCTACTTCTGCTGCCTGATCCTCGGGCGACAAATTACGGTGGATAACACCAATCCCGCCCTGCCTGGCCAAAGCAATCGCCAATCTCGCTTCGGTGACAGTATCCATAGCAGCCGACAGAATCGGAATGTTTAAACAGACCCGCTCTGTAAGCTGCACGGAAACATCCGTATCGCTGGGTAAGATATGGCTATACCCTGGGACGACAAGAACATCGTCAAAAGTTAACGCAACACCCTGCTCAAACAATTCAGTGTTCATTCGATCTCTCCCACGACAACTCAGTGCCGGAAATGACGTACTCCTGTAAAGACCATGGCGATGTCCAATTTATCACAAGCTTCGATAGACAAATCGTCTCGAACGGAACCACCCGGCTGAACGATCGCCGTGATGCCGTATTTCGCTCCCTCTTCCACCGAATCCGGGAATGGGAAGAAAGCATCCGAAGCCATCACCGCCCCTTTGGATTTATCACCTGCCCGAGTGGCTGCAATTCGTACACAATCGACCCGGTTGGGTTGCCCTCCACCAATGCCAACTGTCGCCGCACCAACACAGAAAACGATAGCGTTGGATTTCACATGTTGACATGCTTTCCAGGCGAATCGCAAAGCTGTCCATTCATCCTCGCTGGGCTCACGCTTGGTCGCTACACGCCAATCAGTCTCTGCGGGATCCCCCATGTCGATATCCTGTCTTAAGACACCCTGATTGACCGAACGCAGTTCGTATGCCGGATCGAGATCCATCGAAGGCATGTCCAGCAAGCGGAGATTTTCCTTCTTCGAGAGCAAATCGCTCGCCTCTTTACTAAACCCTGGTGCGATGATGCATTCCACAAACAATTTACCCAATTTCTTGGCCACAGCCAGATCGAACTCGCGGTTTACGGCAATCACACTGCCGAAAGCGGATACGGGATCAGAGGCAAGTGCGGGATCATAAGCTTCGGCCAGGGTATCAGCGGACGCCAAACCACACGGTGAGAGATGTTTCACGATACAAACCGTCGGGCGTTCGAAAGAAACAGCAGCCCGCCAGGCAGCATCGAGATCGAGCAAGTTGTTGTAGGAAACAGGCTTGCCTTGCAGCAACCTGCCCCCCATTGGTCCAGTCTCCGGCGAAAAACCGTACAACAAGGCGGTTTGATGGGGATTCTCACCATAACGCAGGCTCTGGATGGGAAAGAGCGGCATGTTAACCGCTTCTCCAGGCGCCAGGTAGGCGCTGATCGCTGCATCATAGGACTGCGTATGTGCGAAGGCCTTGACTGCCAATCGGCGGCGCGTCTCCAAACTCGTCTCACCTTTCTCACGTAATTCCTGCAGCACAACTTCGTAATCGTCAGAATCGACGATAACCGTGACACGATGGAAATTCTTGGCCGCGGCACGCAGCAAGGCAACACCGCCTATGTCGATTTTTTCAATGGCATCTTCCAATGTCACGTTCGGACTGGCAATCGTCTCGCGAAAAGGATAGAGATTGACCGCGATTAAATCAATCGGTTTGGCGGTGATTTTTTCTAGATCAGCCGCGTCATCCTCACCCTCCCGGGCCAGAATTCCTCCATGCACCGCGGGATGCAATGTCTTTACACGCCCGCCCAGGATCTCCGGGGAACCGGTATACTCGGCGACATCCGTCACCGAGACTTTGTTCTCGCGCAACATTTTCGCCGTCCCCCCGCTGGCGATGAACTCCCAATCCAGCGACGACAACCCTTTGGTGAATTCAACCAGCTTGGTTTTGTCGGCGACAGATAATAAAGCGGTTGGCATTATCACACTCCTTATTGAACACTTATTGAATCTAACGCCTGCTGAATCGCCTGGACCAACAAGCGATGTTCGACTTTATGGATACGCTCTTCGAGTGATTCAAGGGTGTCATCAGTGGAAATCGAAACGACTTCCTGGGAAATTACAGGCCCGACATCAACGCCTTCATCGGGTACGTAGTGCACCATCACACCCGTCTCAGTGATCATCCCGGCTTGAAAGTCAGCCCAAGCGCGTTCGATGGCGTGCGTTCCGGCAAACGTCCCCGGTAAAGCGGGATGTAAATTGACCACCTGCATGGGGAAATGATCCAGGAAGGCGGATGTGAGCACACGCATCCAACCGGCCAGAATCACCAGAGTGGGCTCGAATTCGGTGACAATATTCACCAGATCTGCATCGAATTCCCTGCGGTCTTTTCCTCCATCCTTGTAGGGCTTCCAGGGATGGTAACGACTTGGAATGCCCGCCTTCTCCGCACGCTCAAACGAGTAAGCCATTTTTCGATCACAGACCACGCCTGCGACTTCCGCATCCAGATCGCCAGATTCACATGCATCGATGATGGCCTGCAGATTACTGCCGAAACCAGATGCCAATACAACCAGTCGATGATTCTTATCTGCCACGGAATATCCCTCTCTCCAGCACGAGGCGCTAGACAAGCATGATTTCGTTCCCTGCACATACCTCGCCGATAACATACGTTTTTTCCGGAATCGCTTTCTGTACTTTTTTAACATCGGACGGATCGATCACCGCGACCATGCCAATGCCCATGTTGAAGACCCGGTACATCTCTTCGCGGCTAATTCCGCCACGTTCCTGAATCAACTCAAATACTTCCAGCACGGGCCAGGAACCGATCGCAATACTTGCAGCCATGTTTTCCGGTAAAACCCTGGGAATATTATCGAAAAATGCACCACCGGTAAGGTGCGCCAACGCCTTGATCGGATTCTCAGCTTGATCGAGAACCTTCGAAAGCAATGAAAGATAAGATCGGTGCGGGGCCAGCAAGGCATCCGCCAGCGTGCTGCCGTCTTTCATTTTGTATCCCTCATAATCCTCACCTTCAAATACTCGTCGGATGAGAGAATACCCATTGGTATGCGGACCCGATGATGCCATCCCCAAGAGCACATCGCCTGGTTTGATATTATCTTTGGGGAGGATCATTTCGCGATCCACAACACCAACAATAGCTCCCACCAGGTCGAGTTGATCTTCCATATACATCCCGGGAAGCTCAGCCGTCTCACCACCGAGCAAAGCACATTTCGCCTCTCGGCAAGCTGCAGCAACACCCTCAACAAGTTCAGCGATTACAACCGGATTCAAAGCGCTGCTGGCAACGTAGTCCAGAAAGAACAACGGACGTGCTCCCTGAACCAGAATATCATTGATGCAATGATTGACCAGATCGACGCCAAGCTCATGATAGCGGCCCAATTGCACACCCAGCATCACTTTGGTACCCACGCTATCCGTCGAACCGGATAGAACCGGATCCTTCAACGCAGTAACCTGGGAGGCTTGATACAATCCACCAAATGCACCCACGCCAGCCAGCACTTCCTTGCCGTGAGTCGATTCCACCGCATCCTTCATCAACGCTACTGCGTGATTGCCAGCGTCGATATCGACGCCTGCTGCAGTGTACGCCGAGACGGGCTTGGCGATGTCTTTTCGATATTGCATTCCTTCGAAGCGGATCTTGTCGATCCCGGCATATACAATTTCCCGTGCCGCATCGATATCCGGGCCACATGCGGTCACCCCCAAAACGCGACCACCGTTGGTGACAATCGCGCCATTCTTTTGCGCCGTGCCCGCATGAAATGCAAACACATCTTCCGGAAGGGAATCCAATCCGTTGATCTCGATCCCTTTGTCATACGTACCCGGGTAACCACCAGAAGCCAGGACCACACACAGTGCCGCTCCGTTGCTCCACTGTACGCCTGGGCTCATCCGGGCAAGTTTTCCTTCAACACATGCCAGGATGATTTCCAGCAGATCGGATTCGAGTAGCGGCAGAATAACCTGGGTCTCGGGATCTCCGAAGCGACAGTTGTATTCCAGAACCTGAATTCCCGAATCGGTGAGGATCAACCCTCCGTAGAGAACACCCACGAATGGCATCCCCTCGTCTCGCATGCCATCGATAACCGGCTGTAGAAAACGCTTGCAGGCATCATCCACTTCCGCGGCCGTCATGTTGGGAGATGGCGAGAAAGTCCCCATACCACCGGTGTTGGGACCGCGATCGTTATCCAACAAGCGCTTGTGATCCTGCGAGGTAGGCATGGGCAAGATGTCTTTCCCGTCACTGAAAACCAGTAAGGAGACTTCAGGCCCGGCGAGTTTGTCTTCGATCACAACCTGTTCACCGGCAGATCCAAATCGTTTCTCGATCATGATTTCACGCAGCGCTGTTTCTGCTTCTTCAATCGTAGCTGGCAGGATGACACCCTTTCCCGCAGCCAGGCCGGAGGCTTTAATCACATAATCCATATCTCGACCGCGAACATATTTGAGAGCTTGCTCGCAATCTTCGAATATCTCGAAACCGGCTGTTGGGATGTCGTGACGCTTCATGAAGGATTTTGCAAATGCCTTCGAGGATTCCAGTTGCGCTGCAGCCTCAGTCGGCCCAAACACAGAAATTCCCTGCGCGGTCAAAGCATCGCTAACCCCATTCGCCAAGGGAACTTCCGGTCCTACTACGACGAGGTCGATCTTCTTCTCGATCGCTGCAGCAACAATGCCATCTGTGTCGTCTGATGAAACCGGGATATTTTCCGCAACTTGCGCAGTTCCCGGATTCCCTGGCAGGACAACCAATTTCGTAAGCAGCGAGGATTGGGATATCTTCCAGGCTAACGTATGCTCACGTCCGCCTGAGCCGACGACCAGGACATTCATACCTTCCTCCTCATGTGAAGTGTGTCAGGTTGTGGATCTCCCGGCGTTATCCAAACCGTTCCTTGACCAAACGCTCTTCAACCGCAAAGGGATACACGCCGGTAAAACACGCATTGCAATAGCCGCTCTCACTACCGATCGCCCGCATCATACCTTCCAAGGAAAGGAAATGAAGGCTATCCGTTCCCAGGATGTCACTGATCTCAGAGACTGCATTCGATGATGCTACCAATTCCTCTCGGGTGGGCATGTCCACGCCCATGAAACATGGATGTGTGATCGGTGGACAGGTGATACGCATATGAACTTCTGCTGCGCCGGCTTCCCGCAGCGTATTCACCAGATGACGCGCAGTCGTACCACGTACAATCGAGTCATCTACAAGCACTACCCGCTTTCCATTCAATGCACTGCGTACGGGATTGAATTTCAAGTACACGCTGCGTTCGCGCAAATCTTGATCAGGTCGAATAAACGTGCGTCCGATGTAAGAATCCTTGATCAATCCCATTTCAAACGGAATACCACTTTTATCCGCATATCCCAAGGCAGCCGGTATCGAGGTGTCGGGCACCGGAACTACCAGATCCGCGTCGACATTGCCTTCTATAGCCAACTCACGGCCGATCCGGCGTCGCACCTGATAGACAACCTGGCCATCCCAAACACTATCCGGGCGCGAGAAGTAGATATGCTCGAACGTGCACAACGCGAGCGGCTTTGCCGGTGGAAGTGCCTGGCGGACCACCAATGCTGCATCGTGTAAAGCCACGACCTCCCCCGGACGGACTTCTCGCACCGCTTCGCATCCGATAATATCGAGCGCACTGGTCTCTGAACAAACCGCATGTCCCCCATCAGGCAGTAAACCAACCGTCAAGGGACGCAAACCCCAGGGATCTCTGGCGGCAAAGACGCCATCCACGGTGAGAATCACGAGTGAAAAAGCGCCTACCCAATCTTGCATCGCATGTGCCAATCGATCCAACCAGGTATCACCCGGTGCCGCGGCGAGCATGAGCACCATCACTTCACTGTCCGAACTGGAAGTCAGGCCGGCCCCATGCGCCAGGAGTCCTTCCCGCAGTTCGTCGGCGTTCACCAGATTGCCGTTGTGCGCCAGAGCGACCGGTCCGTAGCGGGTCTCGAGCAGAAACGGCTGTGCGTTCTGCAGACTGGACCCTCCCGTAGTGCTGTAGCGTGTGTGCCCAATAGCGAGTTTGGCGTTCAACTCACGGATCCCGTTTTGGGCGAAAAGCCGATCCACCAGACCCATTCGTTTGCGAACGTCAATCGAGGCACCATCGCTGATTGCGAGACCCGTCGATTCCTGCCCACGATGCTGCACAGCATGCAGCCCAAAATATGTGAGTGGCACGGCTTCTTCACGCGGTGAATCAATGCCGAATATCCCGCAGGCTTCACGCGGTTTTTCGGAGCAATTCAGTCCTGCATTATGAATCTGTTCTGACTTACCCACGAATTACCCGCCTCCAAACTCTGAATCAGCCCCGGCCAATCGCTTTCGATGATCTTCCTGTTGCCTGCCAACAGCTTCGCCGATCTCCGTTGACACCAATCCCAGGATCTTCGCTGCAGCAAGACCTGCGTTGCCGGGATCGAGCACCACCATCGGCGCCACCCCGCTGGGCATACGTAAAGACGAATACAAATCCGCACCGGCAAAACTGCTGCTAACCGGTGGACAGGCGATCACCGGAGCACTGACATTAGCATCCACCATTCCACTCAAGGCATTACTTCGACCTGCGACGGTGATATAAACCTTCGGTCGCGGATCGCCTTCATACTCGGCAAGCAGATCCAATAATCGTTGCGGCGTTTTGTGAGCCGAAGCGATCCGCTGAACACACTCGATATCCATCGGTTCGAGTACCGCCACAATTTGATCCACGTGACCACGATCCGAAGGAGAACCCATCAAGATCACGACAAGAGGTTTTGATGTCATAGGATCGCTTTACTCCTCAATGCAAAATTCCACTCGCACGCAAGTTCTCTTCCAGACGCGGGCCTACTGGATAAGCTGCCGGCTGGAAAGGCTCGCCAGTTAATTTTTCGTAGAGTGAAACATAGCGCTCGGCGACACGCAGCCAGAAAGCCTGTCCCATTTCCGGCGGTTCGCCATCACCACGATAACCCTGCGCCGCGTAGTCCAGACGCAGGAATTCTTTATCGTAGTTCTCCGGCTCCTCGCCGGCTTCAAATCGCTGGATGTAGCTGTCGGCCAACCAGAAGCGAGACGAATCGGGTGTATGCACTTCGTCAATGATAATCACATCGTCGTTTTCGTCGACGCCAAATTCATACTTCGTATCCACCAGAATCAAGCCGGCTTCCCGGGCAACTTTCTGTCCCAATCGAAAGACTTCGAGCGAGGCTTGCTGCACTTTTTCCCAGGTCTCGCCATCCAGGTGCCCCTGGTCGACGACTTCCGCACAGGTGAGTCTTTCATCATGAGATCCTGGTCCACCCTTTGTTGTTGGGGTGATGATCGGTTCAGAAAGGGCTTGATTCTTACGCATGCCGTCCGGAAATTCATGCCCGTAGATTACCCGCTCGCCCAGATCATAACGATACCAGAGCGCGGTCTTGGTTACCCCGGTGATGTAACCACGGATAACGACTTCCACTGGCAAGGTCTTGGCTTTGCGTGCCAATGTTGCATTGGGATCCGGGACACTGATCTTGTGATTGGGGATGACGCCGTCGGTCTTATCGAACCAGAAAGCGGAGAGCTGGTTGAGCACCTGCCCTTTATACGGTGCCAAACCCAGGATGCGATCGAAGGCAGACAAGCGGTCTGTGGTCACCAATAGCAATTCACCATTCTCAAGCGGATATAGATCACGAACCTTGCCCATAATCCGATCGGGAAGCGGTAAATCCGTTTCCTGAAATGGGTTTTCAGCTGCCTGAGTGATATAGTCACGACTCATGTCTCAGCTCCTCCAGTGGCTATACTCTCACGTATACATTCTGCCATACGACGAGATCGCTGCGGTGCGAAACCCACACGATCCTTCGAACGCATCAGATCGCTGAGTCTTTCTTCAGCAAGAAAACCCTGCAACTCGGCATCGGAACGTATAAGCTCGGCCAACGGATTGGGTTCTCCCTCGGAAACTTGCTGCCAGGCCGCCATGGCGTGTTCGCGCAGGCGTTCGTGCATCTCCTGGCGATCGGCACCAGCGCGCCCCAAGGCCATCAGCACCGCCTCGAGCGCTGCGAATGGTGCATAGCGTTGAAAATTCCTATCGATAGCAGCTTCCTGGATCACCCAATCCGCCATGATTTTGTTCGCCGTCAATAACAATTCATCCGCGATCAAGAAAGCCTCGGGCAAGATCGTCCTGCGATTTGCGCTATCATCCAGGGTGCGTTCGAGCAAGGACAGCGCCGCGTTGTCCCAGGCAACGCGTGGGTACTGTGCCAGAAGTCGAGCTAATGAATTCATCTTCTCAGAAGCGATGGGATTCTTTTTAAACGGCATGGCAGAAGAACCGACTTGTTTCTTGCCGAAAGGTTCCGACATCTCACCGATGGGCGGTGATTGCAGGATGCGCAGATCGAATGCCATTTTGTGCAACGATGCTGCCATACCCGCCAACGCAGAGAGGATTTCGTAGTCTTGCTTGCGTGGATACACTTGATTGGTCACGTCATAAAAAGGTAATCCGAGAATCTCGGAGAGACGCTGCTCGAATCGTTCAACGTTCTCTTCTTCCAGAAGATCGAAGAAGGAAGCGCTTGTCCCCACTGCCCCCTTGAAGCCCTTGCCTCGCAACGAAGCACGGAGTTGCTTGATTGTCTTCCAATCGTCCAACAAATCCTGTCCATAGATCGCCAAACGATAACCCAGCGTGGTGGGTTCGGCCGGTTGAAGATGCGTAAAGCCCATCACCGGGGTTGCTGCCCATGTATCGATTTGTTCTGCAAGTCGTTCGAGAACTGGCGTGAACCGCTCGAGTATCAAATCGAGGGAGCGTTGCAGCCGGAGTGCATCCGTATTGTCAACGACATCCATGGACGTCATGCCCATGTGGATCACGCCACCGCCCAATGGCGCTTTTTCCGCGAATGTCCTCACTTCCGCCATCACATCGTGATGAATCTCTTTTTCGATCTCGACTGCACGCGCAATGTCGATATCCTCGATGTGTGCCTGAAGATCATCGACCTGGTCCTGAGCGACAAGACCAATCTCAGCCTGGACGCGCGCTACAGCCACCCAGATTTCACGCCACAGCCTACGTTTGCTGCGTTCGCCCCAAATCTGACGCATGGCATCTGAACCATATCGCCAACTAAAAAAGGATTGATATCGATCGAATTCATCCATCGGATTCTCGAATGTATGGTTATTGTTGTGGACCTAAGCTATTTTCAGACCGTTCTCAAATAACTTTAACCCCATAGAACCATTTTCCGCTCGGAACCAGTGAGGATGCTGGTAGGGATGAATGTGGTCCTCGGGATGAGGCATAAGTCCAAGAACATTTCCAGCCGGGTTTGTAATACCGGCAATATCGTCTACGGAGCCATTGGGATTGGCCGGATAATCACCTTTTGCCGCTTTACCTGAAGGGTGAACGTAGCGAAAAGCAATCTGGCTTTGGGGCAAATCATCGCTCTCGTTCAGGATAAAACGACCTTCACCATGAGCAACGGGGCATAGTATCGAATCCAAATCCTGCAACCAGATAGAGGGATTATTCCCGTTTCCTTTCAAATGAACCCAACGACATTCAAAACGACCGCTGGCGTTGAAAGTCAGGGTCGCTTGAACGCCGCCTTGTGGCAAGAAACCTGCTTTGACCAGAGCCTGGAAGCCGTTGCAAATCCCAATCACCGGGCGGCCATCGTGGATGAAGGACTGCATGAAGTCGGAAAACCATGTCTCCAAATCGAGGGCGAAGAGACGTCCGGCGCCCAATGCGTCGCCGTAAGAGAAGCCACCGGGAAGTGCGAGCATCTCGAAATCTCTCCAATTCGCGTTGTTTTCGCGCAGGATGGATAGCGGTGTGATCACAACCTCACCGCCTGCTCGAGTGACAGCATCTGCCAGATCGCCGTCACGATTGGTCCCTGGAGCGTGTAAGATCAGTACTTTAGCTGACGACATCGCTGCTCTGCTTCGTATACGCCTCCACAAGCTCTTCGATCGGGAGAGTCATAATCTTATTTCCGGCATGTTCGACGACCAGATTGGGATCGTCGGTTACCAAGCCGATACGTTGAATCGGAATATCTTTATAAAGATTTTCAAACGCCTGGACGTCTTTCTCGGCAACTTCGACGAGTAAGCAGCCATTGGTTTCGGCAAACAGTGCCAGGTTTGGATCAGAGTCCAAATCTGTAAGATTCAATGCCATCCCCAATCTTCCGGCTAACGCCATTTCCGCCGCAGCAACTGCCAATCCGCCCTCACTGAGATCATGTGCAGCCATAACCAGACCGTTCTGCACGGCTTGATGGAAAGCTGCATAGACCTGAGGGGTTTTTTCAGTCAGTTGAGGCACCTCTTGGAGCGCATCGCACTTCCTAAAGAATTTCGAATCGGCGATCTTCAAGGCATACCCTCCGAGCAAGGCCGGTTGCCATTCACCGATGATGAAAATCTGACTACCTGCGGCCTTCAAATTCATACTAACGGCTTTACGCACATCCTGGTGGATGGCGATGCTGGAGATCAATAACGTTCCCGGGATGGCGTGCCGTTCGCCGTCCTTGCCAACATACTCGTTGTTCAACGAGTCTTTGCCCGAAATGAATGGTGCGCCAAATTGGATCGCCGCATCATGGCAACCTTGAGAAGCGCGGATCAAGCCCGCCAGCTGCTCCGGGTTACGGGGATTACCCCAGCAGAAATTATCCAGAAGCGCAATGCGCTGTGGATCGGCGCCGACGGCAACTGCGTTACGTACGGCTTCATCGACCGCGCTCACGGCCATGGCGTAGGCATCGTAATCACTTAATGAGGGCTTGACGCCATTGGCCAGAACGAAACCTTTCCAACCTCTGGTTTCCAGTGGCTTGAGGACCGCCGCATCGGAAGGTCCATCACCATACTCGCCCACCAATGGTCCTACAACGGTTGCGCCACGCACCAGATGATCGTAGCGTCGGATGATGTCCTCATTGGAAGCGATATCCACATGCGAAAGCAGACGTAAGAGCAATTCTTTTGCGTTCCTGATGTCGCCCTTTCGTCTGGTATCGACTTCGCTTTGTGGCGTGCCATTTACCCGGAAAAATGCCGTAAGTCGCCGTTGCGGCCGCCCATTGTGCAAGAATTCATTACTCAGATCGATGAGCGTTTCATCCCCACAGTCCACCTGCAGCCTACCGCTGTCGACGAATTCACCCACATCCTGCCACTCCACCCAATACTTCTCACAATAGGACACCAACTCGGGAACGTGATCCGGCGGAACAGCCAGAACCATGCGTTCTTGTGCTTCACTCAACCAGATTTCCCATGGTTCGAGACCGGCATACTTTAATCGAACTTTGGTGAGATCGACCCGCGCCCCAAGCTCCGAACCCATCTCTCCGATGGCGCTTGACAAACCACCCGCACCGCAATCGGTAACAGCGGTATACAATCCAGCGTCCCGGGCACACTCAACGACCTCGATCACGCCTTTTTCTGTGATCGGATCACCGATTTGGACCGCCGAACCGGCTACTTTTCCGGTTTGAGCATCCATGGGCTGGCTGCTAAAGGTCGCACCGCGCAAGCCGTCTCGACCGGTGCGGCCGCCAATCACAATGATGCGATCTCCGGGTTTGGGGTCTCTGGGATGACAATCGCGCGGACCAATGCCGATGCTTCCGCAGTAAACCAGGGGATTGGCCGTGTAGCCCGGATGGTAGAGCACCGCACCATTGACAGTCGGCAAACCCAGTTTGTTTCCGTAATCTTCGATGCCGCGCACCACACCCTCGCGAATTCTCACCGGGTGGAGAACACCAGCCTGCAGATCATCTCGATCCATATCCGGCGGACCAAAACAAAGCACATCGGTGCTCGCAATTGGTCGATGCGAGACCCCCAACACATCGCGCACCACACCTCCGATGCCGGTATTGGCGCCACCGAAGGGCTCGATTGCCGAAGGGTGATTATGCGTCTCGACTTTGAATGACAGATCATTTTCTTCATCGAATTCAATCACGCCGGCGTTGTCTACAAATGCAGATCGCACCCACGGAGCGTCGATCTGCTCGGTCGCTGCTCGGAGGTAAGTCCTCAGAATCGAAAAGATCATGTCCGGAAAATGTTCAGGGCGCTGTTGACGATCGAAATCAGGATCATATTCACAATCAATCTGTGCCCGAAAAGTTTTATGAACGCAATGCTCCGACCAGGTCTGAGCGATCATCTCCAGCTCACCGTCTGTGGCAGGGCGATTTTCCGATTCAAAATAAGCCTGGGTCGCTTTTAACTCTTCCATATCCAGCGCCAAACGCCGCTCGATGTTCACCGCTTCCAGTTCAGCTTCATCCATCCCGTTGAGATCGATATGCGTCGGGGGAACGAGATCACCTTCGTGGATAACAAACTCGGGCTGCATTTCACCGAGGGCATAGCGTTGGATGACATCGTTGAAAAGAAATGCTTCAGCGATCTGTTCCACTTCTGATTGGGCCAGTTTTCCTTCGAGTTCGTAACGCACACCGGTCGCCACAGCTTCAATGCCGCCATTTCCGAGACGTTGAATGGCTCGTAGCAGCTCGTTGGCTACGTTGTCCGTCACGCCTGGCAGGAATCCCACTTCGATCACATGGGCCTTGCCATCAATGGAAATCGAAGAACCAACAATGTCAGTATCAGAAAGTGTGAAATCAAATTGCTCGGTGACGGGATCGCAAATCAGACGTTGCGCGATCTCCTCCGTGGCTTCTGCCGAAATTTGTCCCTTCAAGAAGTACAAATCGTAAACGCGGATGGAAACAGGCTCGTGGATTCCGATCGAGGGGAGTTGGGAAGACAAAACCTCACCGCGTGTGGACAGCGGTGAGGTGACTTCGATGCGACAGAGGCGCTGATTAGCGCTTTGTGTTCCCGATACAATCATATCGGGATTGGATTATACATCAATTCCGAGCCAGGTGTTAATCAATAACCTTAAATTAATCGATTTGCTGCCCTATTTCTTGATCACGGACAGCGCTTGATCCAGATCGGCAATAATATCCTCAGCGTCCTCGATACCCAGGGCATAGCGCACCAGGTTGTCGCTAAGACCCGCCGCCTTGCGTTCTTCGGCGTCGAGAGAGAACAAAGCCCCGGGTTGTTCGATGATGCTTTCAACACCACCGAGTGTAGGACCGATGTAGGGTATCTGGAGCCGATCGATAAACGCACCGGTGCCCGCGAAATCGCTATCCACCTCGAAGCTGACCACGCCCCCGAATCCATTCATCTGCTGAATGGCGACTTTGTTATCAGGATGGTTTTCGAGACCGGGGTAAAAAACGGTTTGTACGGCGGGGTGCGCTTCCAGATATCGGGCAACCTTCTGACCGTTTTCATTCTGCCGCTGAACACGTATAGCGAGTGTCTTCAAGCCTCGCAGCAGGAGATAGGCATCATTGGGATTGCTCACACCCCCCATTACACCGCGTGCCTCCAGAATGGGTTCCAGAATCTCTTTCGTACTGACAAGTACTCCGGCGAGCAAATCGTTAT
>Ga0272441_10010275_pt1 | contig 14217 bp, 10 predicted proteins | sample SSMProp6N_FD_193582 | JGI IMG/M metagenome (GOLD analysis project Ga0272441, IMG submission 193582) | Marine sediment archaeal communities from Little Sippewissett salt marsh, Falmouth, MA, United States - SSM-Prop-6N | ecosystem: Environmental > Aquatic > Marine > Wetlands > Sediment ... | reverse complement strand
GTCCCTCTTCGAAAACTGCCTTCAAGTTCGGTAAATCCCCTTCCTCCATATACCGGAAAAAATTCTGTGATGATACGGCATCAAGATGAATGATGAGAAATTTTGGAGATGCTTCACCTGGCATTGAGAAAATGAGTAAAAACGAAATAATAAGAAGTACAAATAATCCAGTCAAAAGTCCAGATACTTTTTCTTTTTGATAGTGCGATAGAATTGTTAATGAAACCATTTTCAAACCTTCTTTCTTTTAATAGAATGCAAAATATTTTTAGATTTATCTTATATATTGATTTCTTTGCCTTTTATCAGCTTCAACAGTGAACAAGAAAAAATATATTTTTAAAAAAACATTTCATTTTTGTTATTATAAATATTTAAAAAACCATTTTCAATAAGAATCCATGAGCTTCTTCAGGTCTGGCATTATTTTTTGGGTTGCTTCTTCTCCAAGTTTAATTAACTGTATTTTTTTTGTTTTCTCCATGTTGGTAGAAAGCGTGCCCCTATAATAGGGATCAATGACAACATCTGCTTTACTGACCGAAATCCGGTTTAACTCTTCAAGCATAATATATATTGACCGATATAAAATTGATATTACATTGTTGATTACAGGAGATTCATCATTCTGGATATTCCGCAAGTTTACACCAATAACAATATCTGCTCCCATCTCCCTAACCACATCCACAGGAACCGGTTCAATCAAACCACCGTCTACCAGCAATTTATCCTCAAACTCAAAGGGCATTGATAATCCGGGTACAGACATAGAGGCTGCTATCGCATTTGAAAGTCTGCCTTTTTCAATAACATATTTTTCCCCGGAGATCAAATCCGTCGTTACTACCTTAAAAGGGATTTTAAGATCATATTCAAAATTTGCCCGATTTGTTATTCTATCTATTTCATCTCTCAGATTTTTCCCATTTGCAAGGCCTTTCAATAAATCAATATCTATTTTGCCTTTTGATCTGCCGGCATAAAATAGAATAAACGGAATTTCATCTATTTTTTTTAGTTTTACATCTTCTCTTGGAGCCATATAATAATCAATAAAATCCAAATCGAGAGCCATTTTTTCAATTTTATCTATATCTTCCCAGAGAGCATAAAGCCCCCCAACAAAAGAACCAATGCTGGTCCCTGCAATATAATCCAACTTTATCCCTTCATCTCTCAAGGCTTTTAAAACACCAATATGAATATAAAATCTTCTTCCGCCTTCTCCCAATGCCAATCCAATTTTGGGAGAAGCATAAGAGGAAGAAAAAACAGATAAACAGATTAATATGGATATAATAGTAATTTGTAATCCCTTTTTTAAATTTTTCATGACACCTAAATTTTGGATTGTTTTCAACCCGAAATTTTATTTGTTTTTTTCTTTTTCTTCTTTTTTCATTTTTTTCCATACTGCCAAAGCTTCCTCTGAATTGGATACCTTGATATTTCCAAAAACATGAGGATGTCTTCTGGTAAATTTTTCAATAGCACCGGCAAGTACATCAGAATATGTAAATAAACCTTTTTCCTTTGCGATTTCAATTTTCATCAGAATAACCATTAAAAGGTCGCCTAATTCTTCACATAAATTTTCCATGTCTTCCGCTTTAACAGCATCAGATACCTCTCTTGCTTCTTCGATAATATTTGGAGCTAAGCTTTTCAAAGTTTGTTTTCTATCCCAAAGACAACCCTCAGGCCCTCTTAATTTAGATATAATAGAAATCATTTCTGCAAATTGTTCCATTTCTTTTCTGTACATTATTTCCTCCATCTTTAAGTAATTAACCGGTATCATTTATCATTGATTAAAGTCAAATTCGAAATAGCCCATTTTATTAGTTGATGAGTAGAGTTTTTCAGTTTTCAGCCATTAATTTTCGTTCACGAAAAGAGGCAAGTCATCCGGATTTATCCATCTAGCGATATAGGTATAAAAAAACTGGTATTTAGTTTTTTGTTATCGTCTTGCAATAGCGAGAGTCATAAGCTGGGACCTATTCTCAGTCACAGTTATTACACTACTCAGTTTTCATTTTGCTTTTTAAAAATAATAAAATAATAAAGTTGAATCTTAGAATAATTTTGAACGAATTATGCCATGATAAATGGCTTGCCAAAATAAAAAGTGTCTATTTGTGCTTTTTAACTAATTCACCAGTCAATTAACTTACTATTTTGTTTTTTTTAATTCTATCATAAATTCTTTTAAAAACTTTAATATTTCTGAATTTTTTATATCAGAAATATTCATTTCGAATATACCCTTATTTGTACTATGTTCATCGTCTATCCTTTTTTTATACATAAAGGGTAATCCTGATATTTTTTTATCCATTTCAGAACTATTCTTGTAGCGAAAAATTAATTTATTCTCATCAACCGTCATGGAATGGATGGATAATTGTTGAAGATATATTTTTAACCATATCGTTCCCAATAAATTTTCTACTTCATGGGAAAATATACCATATCTGTCTCTTAATTCATCCTTGACCTCTTCCAATTCCTCTATTTGATCAATTCGAGCTAATTTCTGATAAATCATTACCCTCTGTTCCAAGCTCGGAATATATTTTTCGGGAATATAAGCATCCATTTTGATTTCTATCGAAGAGGAGTCACTCACCTTTTTCGTCTTACTTACTTGTTCGAGGGTATCCATTTCCTTTAAATCATTAATCGCTTCTTCCAGTAAACTACAATAGAGATTAAATCCAATCTCAGCCACAAATCCATGCTGTTCCTTTCCCAACAAATTACCGGCTCCCCGAATCTCTAAATCTCTCATAGCCAATTTAAACCCGGAACCTAAATCGTTAAACTCCTTAATAGCTTGCAATCTTTTTCTGGCTGTTTCAGAAATAGTACCTAACTCAGGGTAAAGAAAATAGGCATAAGCCCTTCGGTCTGTTCTTCCGACTCTTCCCCTTAATTGATAAAGTTGTGAAAGGCCAAATCTATGGGCATTATCAATAATAATCGTATTAACATTCGGAATATCCAATCCAATCTCAATGATAGTCGTACAAACAAGTATGTCATATCTTTTTTCTAAAAAATCAATCATAACATCTTCAAGCTCTTCTTCGGCCATTTGTCCATGGGCAATGCCGATTTTTGCCGACGGAATCATTCGGTTTAATTCCCGGGCAATTTTATAAATACTCATTACCCGGTTATGCACGAAATATATTTGACCTTCTCTATCCAATTCCCTTCTTACTGCGTCAATAATAACACGATTATCTCTTTTGGAAATATAAGTGGCAACCGGAAATCTATTTTCAGGTGGCGTACTAATGACACTCAAATCTCTTGCTCCGATAAGCGACATATGCAAAGTGCGGGGAATAGGTGTTGCAGTTAGGGTAAGAGAATCGATATTTTCTTTCATCTTTTTAATTCGTTCTTTGTGTAAGACACCAAAACGTTGTTCTTCATCAACAATAAGCAATCCCAAGTCTTTAAATTCAACATCCTTTTGAACCAAGCGGTGAGTTCCAATAATAATATCAACCTTTCCTTTTTGCAGTTTTTGCAATATATTTTTTTGTTCTTTTTTGCTCCTAAAACGGGAAAGCATATCTATATTGACAGGAAATGCATTCATTCTTTCACTAAATGTATCATGATGCTGTTGAACCAGTATCGTCGTTGGTGCTAAAATTGCTACCTGTTTTCCGTCCATCACTGCTTTAAAGGCTGCTCTCATGGCAATTTCCGTCTTTCCATAGCCCACATCCCCACAAACCAGTCTCTCCATTGGCCTTGCAATTTCCATATCGGATTTAACCTCTGAAAGAGCCTTTAACTGGTCAACCGTTTCTTCAAAAGGAAAGGACATTTCCAGTTCTTGTTGCCAGTTGTTATCAATAGAAAAAGCAAAACCTTTTACTTTTTTTCTTGCAACGTATAATAGATAAAGTTCTTGGGCCATTTTTTTAATAGACCTCTTAACTCTTTTTTTTGTATTTCCCCAGGACACACCTCCCAAGCGGTGTACTTTTGGGGTTTTGTCTTTCATCCCAACATATTTATGCACTAAATTGAATTGATCGACCGGCACAAAAAGCTTATCACCTGACGCATATTCTATAAAAAGATAATCCTGTTTGATGCCTTTAATATTCTTGTTGATTACACCACGATAAATTCCCACCCCATGATCAACGTGAACAACATAATCATCGGCCGAAATATCCATGATCGTCTTCAGTGCCAAACTTTTATGCGTTGCTAATCGGACTCTTTTTTTTCTTTCTTTTCCAAATATTTCGTTATCTGTAATTAAAAATACTTCTGGACTGAACAATCTAAATCCACGACTGAAATATCCAAAAGTTATGAAAATATTACGCTCTCCAATGTCATATTTTTCCATATTATTCAGTACATATTTTTTTACTCCTCTTTCTTCAAGGATCTCTGCAAGCCGTTTGGCCCGACCTTCATTCTTTGCAAAAATAATAATATTTTTTTTATTTCCCTGCCATTCTCGAATATCTTTAGTCAGCAAATCCAGATTTCCAAAATAAGAATTGATCTCTTGAGTTTTAAAAAAAAATGTTTTCTTCTTCCCCAGCTTACTATTTTTATTTTTTATATTTTTTTCTGGGAAATAACTAAAATTCAAGGCATTATTCTTCTTTAAATATTGAGATACTTCCGGCCAGAAAATAAAATAAGTAGCAGGAGGGAGTAATGAATCACCTAAATCCTTTTTCTTTTCAAAATAGATACCATCCATCTCTTCCTGGAATTCCTCAATTTTTTCTTTTATTTTTCTCTTTTCCATGGAAATGATGGTAGCATCGAGAGGAAGATAATTAAAAAGAGTACTGTAATGATCGTTGGAAACTGCCTCATTCGCCAATTTTTGAAAAGGGAAAAGTTCATAGCTACCCATTTTTTCCAGCGACCTCTGGGTAGACGGACTAAAATATCGAAGTGATTCTATTTGGTCACCAAATAATTCCAATCTAATCGGATTTTCACTGGCAATTGGAAAAAAATCAACAATCCCTCCGCGAGAACTAAATTCGCCAATCTCTTCTACAATTTCTACAGAACGATATTTCTGCTCAACAAGCATTTGTATCAAATCGTCTTTCTTGAGAAGGCTTCCTACCTGTAATGTCCAGCTAGATTTCTTAAAGGATTTCGGAGAGGCTAATTTGGGCAACAAAGCTTTAATGTCCGCAATCAGCACTTTATTCCTGTTATTCTTTGCTTTTGAATACAAAGCAAGTTCTTTTAATGTATTGATTCTTTTCTGGACAATCTGGGGATCCGGGGCAATATCTTCATAGGGAAGAACATCAAAAGATGGAAAAAGCAAAACATCTGTCCTGTTAGCAGAGGAAGCACCTAAGAAGGTATGCATGTCCTGGTAGGTTCTTAAGGCGTGCTCCTGGGTGTCCGTCACGATTAAAAACATTTTTTCTGACTTATGATTCAATGCAGAAATAAGCATGGAAGTTGCACTTTCATTTAAGCCTAAAATGTCTATATCAAATTGATTGTCTTTTTTTATTATTTTTATTATCTCTTTGAATGGTTCAGATTGATTCCACAAAGATAATATTCCAGATAAACGCATCTTGCTGCCCTTCTATTCGGATAGTGAGTCAGTTTAAATAAGATAGAAATCAAATGATTCGGCCTGTTATATAAACTATGCTCATTCATCACCAAATCGATAGATCAACTAAGCAAAATTTACTAACGTGCCAATATTTTAGCCAAATTATAAATATTTGGATTAATCTGCTTCTTTTTGCTTAATACTTTTTTTAATTCAATTGCTTCAATATTATTTCCATTCAATCCTACCATTTTAGAATGTTCATCTTTGAGAATGTATTCTACCTAAGCAGCACCCAACCGACTAGCCAATAATCTGTCGAAAACACTGGGAGATCCTCCTCTTTGAAGGTAGCCCAAGATGGTAACACGGGTTTCAAAACCAATTTTATCCTTTAGATAATGGGCAATTTCATAAGTCTTGTCCACGCCTTCTGCTACCACGATAATACAATGTGCTTTTCCCCTTTGATACCCCTTTTTCAATTTTAAGCTTATATCCTGTAAATTGTAATCTGTTTCGGGAATAATAATTTCTTCAACACCGCCGGCTATGCCACTGATCAAAGAAAGATATCCGGAATTTCTACCCATGACTTCAATAATGAAAGCCCTTCGATGCGAAGAAGCTGTATCCTTTATTCTGTCTATTGCTTCCACTATAGTATTCAAAGCGGTATCAACCCCTATTGACATATCCGTCCCACATAAATCATTATCAATTGTCGCAGGTATCCCTATGGTCTTCACGCCTAACAGACTCAAGTCAAGTGCACCCCTTAGCGTGCCATCGCCTCCAATGGTTACAAGTCCATCGATTTCATTTTCTTTCAATTTTTTCAAAGCAATCTCAAGACCCTCTTTTGATTTAAACTTTTCAGAACGTGAGGTTTTTAAGAAAGTACCTCCTCTTTGAATAATTCCTCCCACAGAACTAAGATCCATCGGAACGAATTTACCCTCCATTAATCCTCTATAACCATTTTCAATTCCCCAAACATCCAACCTATAAGATATTCCTGTCCTCACAACAGCACGGATTGCTGCGTTCATTCCCGGACAATCGCCTCCGCTACTAAGAACCGCTATTCTTTTCATTTTTGGCACCTCTCTATTAACTGATCGTAAATAGTGTATTCGTAAAAATGAAAGATGATAAAATTCATCAACTCATCGGTGAATCATAAAACCAGCCAACCAAACAAGTCACTACATCAACATTGTATCGAATTGACTTGGTTTTGTCCAAAAAAAGAGGCATGCTGCAAAGCATGCCTCTTTCCTCCTGGTTTCAGGACTAAATACTATTTAATTTTTCAATTTTTAATCCGTTTATATAGGATCAAACTAACTCTTGCTATTGCACTCAATTTTTTTATTATATTCTCGCATCGCTTCATCAAAACCATTTATAAGAATTGACTTGATTGCATCCGAAGAGAATGCAACAATCTTATCCAACTTTTCCCTCTCATCTTTTTTAAAGCGGGAAAGAACATAGGCAGATTGTTCAATTCCGGATTCGACTGGAATTTTACCAATTCCAAGTCTTAATCGTGGAATATCTTCAGCGCCCATATACTGAATAATGGATTCGATGCCATTGTGCCCTCCCGAGCTTCCTTTGGTGCGAATCCTCATTTGTCCAAGGTTTAAGGATAGATCATCGTATACTACAAGCAAGTCACTATGCGGTATCTTGTAATAAGATGTTATTTTTTTTACTGCCTTGCCACTCAAATTCATATAGGTCTGTGGTTGAACAATGAGAATTTTTTGATGATTAAAAGTACCCCGGGCTATCATTGAATGGTACGATTTGATGCTTTTAAATCCTATTCCCAAAACATTAGCAAAATATTCTACTGCCATAAAACCGATATTATGTCGGGTAAATTGGTATCTTACGCCCGGATTTCCTAACCCAATGACAACTTTCAAATAACCACACCTTTTTAATTTTACTTATCTTCTTTGGTTTCAGAGGGTACTTTATCAGCCTCTAGCCCCTCAGCTTCTTCACTTTCAGCTTCTTCAGCAGTGACTTCTTCCTTTGATGGATGCATCACTGCAACAATATTTTTGTCTTTATCGGTAAGCATTTTAACTCCTTTTGGAACCTCAATATCTCCGACACTAATATGATCACCGACTTCCAGATTGGTAATGTCCAGACGAAATGCATTTGGTACCGCCGAAGGCAAGCATTCCACTTCGACTTCACGTGTATCGAAATCCATGATCCCACCATCTTTTACACCCTTTGATTCACCAACCAATTCTATGTTTACCCGTATGGTTAGCTTTTCCTTTAGCGTGACACCATAAAAGTCAACATGAACAATCTGTTTCTTTAAAGAATTGTATTGAAAATCCTTAATCATGGCTAACCGCTTATTTTTTTCTTTTCCCTCAATAATTTCTAAGTTAATTAGGGAATGCCTTTGATGGGTCAACAGTTTATTCAGTTCTTCTCTTTTTATTTTGAGCAGTAAATTCTCTTTATCGTGGGGAGAATATAATACTCCGGGAACCATTCCTTCTTTCCTTGTTTTTCTGTTGGCTCCTTTCCCGGCTGTATTTCTTAATTCTACTTGTAACTTTGCTTTATCCATTTTATAGACCTCCGTCCTTATATCTTATTATTTTATTTTATTTTCAGATGAGCGCAAAATCAATGATGAGTTATTTTCATTTTGATTAATGATACTCAAAAGATCTTTTTCCACGTTGTCTTTTGGTTCTTCATTTATTTGTCAAAATCGAGTGATTCTAAAAAAAATATCATGCATCCCTAAACAATGTACTAACCGATCTATTAGTGTGTATCCTGTCAATCGCCTCGGCAAATATTTTTGCTACAGACAAAACTGTAATACCGTTTAAATTGCTATCGTTATAAACCGGAATAGTATTCGTTACGATTATTTCCTTAAATAGGCCTTCTTTTAACGATGATTCAATCCTTTGTTTGGCAGGACCGGCAAATACCGGATGAGTTGCGCAAACATAAATTTCTTTTGCACCGGCTCTCATTAGGGCTTGACCCCCTTTGATGATGGAACCCGCGGTATCAATAAGGTCATCGATTAAAATAACTATCTTATTTTTTACATTTCCAACAATATGCATCACTTCTACATTATCCGAAGATGGCCTATATTTATCTATAATAGCAATGGGCTTGGAGAGATGGCCGGAAAATTCTCTTGCTCTCGCTGTCCCGCCAACGTCAGGTGAAACAACCACAACATTATCCAAATCTTTTTGCTTGATATAATCCGATAAAATAGACACTGCTTCTAACTGGTCAACCGGGATATCAAAAAAACCTTGAATCTGACCGGCATGCAGGTCCATCGTTAATACACGGTTCGTTCCCGCAGAAACCAATAAATTTGCAATCAACTTCGCGGTAATAGGTTCTCGAGGCTGAGTTTTCCTTTCCTGGCGTGCATATCCGTAATAAGGAATCACTGAAGTAATTCTCCCCGCAGAAGCTCTTCTTAATGCATCTACTATAATTAGCAGCTCCATAATATTTTCATTACAGGGAGAACAGGTAGGTTGTACAATAAATATATCTTGCCCACGCACACTTTCTTTTATTTTCACTTTAATTTCATTATCCGCAAATCTTGAAACAGTTGCTTGCCCCAAGGGCATTTTTAGGTGACCACAAATCTCTTGTGCTAATTTCTTATTGGCATTTCCCGCAAAAATCTTTATTTTTCTTTCTTCGTCAGGCACCAAAGTCTATCATCTCCTCTTTTTGAATAATTTCATTGCTCACTTTTTGTATTTTTATTTTTTTTCCAATTTAATATATTTTTCTGCCGTGAACGCGCTATCGCCAAACTGTCTTCAGGAATATCTTCAGTTATGGTCGACCCAGCTCCCGTATAAGACCCTTTTCCCAATTTTACAGGAGCTACCAGGGCATTATTGCTTCCAATAAATACATTATCTTCTATAATTGTTGCATGCTTATTTCTACCATCGTAATTACAGGTTATCGTACCAGCGCCAATATTTACATTTTTTCCTAATTGAGCATCTCCTAAATACGTTAAATGTGATGCTTTGCTCCCTTTGCCTATGATGCTTTTTTTAACTTCTACAAAATTTCCAATCTTCACATTCTGCTGAACAATTGTTCCTGGTCGAAGATGAGAATAAGGACCAATTTTTACATGATCTTTTATTTCGCATTCCTCGATTACCGAAGACCAAACTTTTACTTCATTTCCAAGCCGTGAATTAATAATGTGTGAATTGGGTCCTATTTCACAATGGCTTCCGATTTTTGAATGATCCTGAACAATCGTAAAAGGATAAACCGTTGTATCTCTTTTTATTTGAACTGTTTCTTCAATAAAAGTGCTTGCCGGATCAATGATGGTTACGCCTTTCATCATGAGACGATGCAATATTTGTTGGTTCTTTCTTTGCGCTGCGCTGGCCAAATCTACGCGGGTATTAATTCCCAACATTTCTGAATAATCTTCAAGGATAATATTTCCGATCTCAATACCTTCCTCCATTAGAATCCTTATTGCATCAGTTAAATAATACTCTTTTTGTTTATTGTTCGGAGTAATTTTTTCCAATATCTGAAAAAGCGTATTTTTTTCAAAACAGTAGATGCCTGCATTGACTTCATTAATTTCCTTTTGACCATTGCACAAATCTGCTTCTTCAACTATTTTTGTTATTTTACCCTTGTCATTTCTAATAATTCTTCCATAACCAGCGGGATGTTCTAGGATGGCTGAAATAATACTGCAGGAATGCTGATGTCCTCGATGATAATTCAAAAATTTTTTCAAGGTATGGTTAGTTAAAAAAGGTACATCCCCTGACAAAATTAATACATTTCCATTGAAGGATGTTAGCAATTCTTTGCTCTGGAGAACTGCATGACCGGTTCCTAATTGCACCGACTGTACGGCATATTCCATGTCATTGCCTATTAATGACTTCACGCTGTCTGCGCCATGACCGACAATGACAATCTTTTTATTTAGGGTAAGCTCACTTAGTGTCTCTAACACATAGTTAAGGATAGGTTTGCCGGCAATTTTATGAAGAACTTTGGGTAAGTCGGAATTCATCCTATTACCTTTGCCACCTGCCATAATGACCACAGCAGTATTTTTCATTATCTTACCTCCAATCAAACCATATATCCTGAGAAATAGTATAAATTTGCTTTATTTGCTTTCATATCATAACATATTTTGGAAAAATCACCAATATCTCAAAATCATAATTCATTTATCTCTATAAGATTAAATCTTTTCAAGGTTCAACAAGCATTATTATCGATTTATTATCTTTATTACTGTTTTCTTTAGGAAAGTTGTTTGCGCTGAAATAAAAATTCAAGCCAGACTTTTGGTCTGACTTTTTTAAATGTCTATTTTTATTATAATTAAAAAATGGCTGGGGCGGAAGGGTTCGAACCTTCGAATGCGGGATCCAAATTCCCGTGCCTTACCACTTGGCTACGCCCCAAACCTGATTCTTTTTAGAAATTAATAAAATATCTTATAATGCAGTTTCATCCGATGATGTTTCTATTTTCTCATTAGAGGCTTCTTCCATTTCTTTATGGTATACTTCTAAAACTGCTTTTTGAATCATATCCCTAACTTCGGTATTAATCGGATGTGCAATATCCTTATGATCGCCATTTGGGAGTCGCTTGCTCGGCATCGCTACAAACATACCCTTATTGCCATCAATGACACGTAAATCATGAACAACGAAGGAGTCATCAAAAGTAATGGATACATATGCTCTTAATTTTCCCTCAGTTTCTATTCTTCTAAGTCTAACATCTGTGATATTCACTTAATACACCGCCTTTTTGTTTTTTTATAAAACTTGTTTATTTGTAATTGAATTAGATTGCTTATATGTTTTTAATAGGTCATGCAACTAAAAGTTGTCCAAAAATACACTTTAACTTTATTCAACAACCTCCTAACAATTTGATTTTATTATCTCTTCCAGATTTTTACATTCTCTCTACCTCCCTGTTTGGTAGATTCATAATATAAACAAAAAATAAACACAGCTAATTAAAAGCTGTGTTCTGGAATAGATTATTTACATATCGAAAGAGATTTTCTATAAAAAAACAATTTTCTGTTTGTAAGACCAATAATGTTAATAATTGTCACGATCCGATTCCTACTTATTGATGTTATTTCGCTACAAAATTATAACATGAAGATTTTTTCTTGTCAAAATAATCTTATATTGCTCATTATTTCTTTTAGAGCATTATATTTCTCTTATTTCTACCCAAAACCATATCAATTATTTTGTTTTTATTGCAGAAAATGGTAAGGCACGAGGTGTAAATTGCTATTAGTTTGCCATCTGTCCATTAAATCGAAACTGTCTAAAAATTTACCATTTCTTTATTTATTGCTTTTATGGATTTCCAACAAAGTTAGATTTATTTATTTTCCCCTTCAATGCACGACTCAACTGACCGAATTCTTCTATAGAGAGGGTTTCAGCTCTACGATCCTTGCCTATTCCATTTCTCTTTAAGCTTTCTTCTATTATGATTTTATCAATTTTTCCATCAAAATAATTTCCCAGTGAATTGAGAATCTTTTTTCTTCTTTGTTGAAAAGAAGCTCGAACAATTTCAAAAAATAATTTTTCATCCTCCACATTTATTTGTGGATTTTCTAAAATTTGCATTTTTATAATCATGGAACTCACCTTTGGTTTAGGATAAAAAACGGTAGCAGGAACTAAATGTACTTTACAAGGTGTTGAATAATATTGGGCTGCAATAGATAAGATACCATAGTCTTTTTCTCCTGGTTGAGCCATGAGCCTATCTCCAACTTCCTTTTGAACTAAAAAAACGGCAACTTTAACAGATTGGCCCAATTCAAAAATTTTTCTTATGATGGGAATTGAAATATAGTAAGGAAGGTTGCCCACTATTTTATTAATCCTATTGCCTCTTTTCATATTTTGGCGAAAAATCTCATTAAAATCCAATTTCATGACATCTGCCAAAATGACCTTAACATTATCGAAGGAAGAAAGATTTTCTTGTATGATTGGCATTAAACTCCGATCTTTTTCAATGGTCACAATCTCTCTGACCACAGGAGACAAAAATGTGGACAGCGTGCCAATACCTGTCCCGATTTCTAATATACAATCCTCTTTTTCAGGCTCTAAAGAATGAACAATGATTTTTAAAATGTTTTGGTCGATTAGAAAATTCTGCCCTAGATATTTTTTGCAGTTAAAATGATATTTTTCTAATATTTTTCTTAATTCTTTTGGAGAAGTTAAAGTGGAATAGTTCATATTTATTCGCCTTTTATTCATTAGTAGATGATATTGGTTTCAACCTAAATCAATAAGATGTATTGATAAAATAAAATACTCTATTTGCGGTAAATGGCATATTAAAGTTGTTATCGGTCTCTAATTGGCATTCCCGTGTTGGAGTGTACATCGTGGATTATTGCATGGCTTTTACAATGATAGGCGAACTCTTTCACTTTAGTGTGAATTTGTTTGTTTAAATTAAACTGTTTGCACTTGTCCTGTTAAGTTTTTGCCATTTTGATGGAGCCGGCGATCTGAGTTGAACAGACAACCTACGGATTACGATTCCGTTGCTCTTCCAATTGAGCTACGCCGGCAATCCAGCCACCAAAAAAAATGGTAGGCGGAACAGGACTTGAACCTGTGACCCCCTACATGTGAAGCAGGTGCTCTGCCAACTGAGCTATCCGCCCGTTCAAAAAAAATTGGTACCCCCAAGGGGATTTGAACCCCTGTCGCCGCCGTGAAAGGGCGGTGTCCTAGTCCCCTAGACGATGGGGGCATTTTAAACATAGGCCGTGCAGGTCTCGAACCTGCGACCCTCTGATTAAGAGTCAGATGCTCTACCAGCTGAGCTAACGGCCCTTAAACCTGTCTTTAACATTTTTTGCTTTTCAATGTTACTATATTTTTCACACCCTGTCAATTATTATTAAAAAATATTTTACAAAATCTTAAATTATTTTTAGAATATTCCAAAAAAAACAAAAAAACACTTTAAATTTCAATATTTCATATTGTGCCTTTGGCTAAGCACCATTCAATTTCACTTTTTTCAAAAGGTTTGAAAAGAGGGGCGGAGTAACCAGTGTCGTTGCCACAACTAAACAAATAATAACTGAGGCAATTTCCGAGTTTATTAATCCAAATTCCAAACCAATTTTAACTAATATTAATTCTACTCCAGCTCTCGGTATCATCGCAATCCCAACCGTTAAAGCTTCCTGATTGGTAAATTTGCATAATTTTGCACCGAAACCGCAACCTAAAATCTTACTAAGGATTGCAATGACAATGATCACAACGGTAAAAAGACCGGAAGAAAAAAAAGCCCTTATATCAAACTGCATACCCATAGTCACGAAAAAAATAGGAATAAATAAGGATTCCCCAACCATTGAAACTTTTTCAAAGGCCTCTTTTGCTATTCGCGTTTGTCCAATGATTAATCCTGCAATAAAAGTGCCGGTTATCATTGATAATCCTATCTTTTCTGCAATTATTCCAAATAACAATCCTATCATTAAAACA
>Ga0272441_10010274_pt1 | contig 14217 bp, 15 predicted proteins | sample SSMProp6N_FD_193582 | JGI IMG/M metagenome (GOLD analysis project Ga0272441, IMG submission 193582) | Marine sediment archaeal communities from Little Sippewissett salt marsh, Falmouth, MA, United States - SSM-Prop-6N | ecosystem: Environmental > Aquatic > Marine > Wetlands > Sediment ... | reverse complement strand
GGTGCGGATGATCGTCCCGGTCGGGCTGGAAAAGCGCGTGCCGGGCCCGCTGGCGGACCTGGCCGAGGCCGTCAACGGCCCGTCGGCCGAAGGCGCAGGCATGTTCGTCCTGCCGGGAGAGGTCTTCACCGAACTGGACGCCATCGCCACGCTCACCGGGGCGGCGGCGACGCCCATCGCCGCCGGGGGCGCCTACGGGGCCGAGGGATGCGTCTGGATCGCCGTCACCGGCGACGCCGAACAACTCGCCGCCGCACAGGGGCTGATCGAATCCGTCGAGTGCGAGCCGCCCTGCCGCGCCTGACGCGGGCGTCTTAGGTCTGGGGCCTTTCCATCGGCGGGAGGTTGTGATATCCCTTGGGACGGCGCTGGCACACCAAACGATTGCCCTGAGGAGACCGATCAGGCCATGGCCAGGAAACGACCCCGCATACCCGCCCAGCGGCGGCACGGCGCGAGCACCCGAGCCATCCACGCCGGGGAAGATCGCGCCCGCTATGCCGACAGCATCACCACCCCGATCGTCCAGACGTCCACGTACGCCTTCAAGGACAGCAAGGAGATCGCCGCCTACACCCGCGGCGGGAAGGAGCGTTTCGAGTACGGCCGCTACGGCAACCCCACCGAGCAGGTCGCCCAGCGCCGCCTGGCCGCCCTCGAGGGGGCCGAAGACTGCGTCGTGTCCAGTTCCGGCATGAGCGCCATCATCACCACCATCCTGGCGCTGGTTCGCAGCGGGGACCACATCGTCATCACCGACGACGCCTACAAAAAGACGCTGGAGTTCTGCAGCGCCTACCTCCAGCGGTTCGGCGTGTCGTGCACGATCGTGCCCTTCGGCGACTACGACGCGATCGAGGCGGCGGTCGGTCGCCACACGCGCCTGATCTTCTCCGAAAGCCCCACCAACCCGTACCTGAACATCTTCGACCTCGAGCGCCTCGAGGACATCGCCGGCAAACACAAGGTCCTGACCGTCATCGACAGCACCTTCGCCACGCCGATCAACCAGCGCCCGCTGGAATGGGGCGTGGACCTGGTGATGCACAGTTGCACGAAGTACATGGGCGGGCACAACGACATCCTGGCCGGGGCGGTCCTAGGGCGGCGCGAACTGATCGAGGAGATCCGCGCCCTGCACAAGGCCATCGGCGGGGTGATCGACCCGCACTGCTGCTACCTGCTGCTGCGCGGGCTGAAGACCTTCGCGGTGCGGATGGCGGTGCACAACGCCACCGCGATGAAGGTCGCCGAGTTCCTGGAAGGCCATCGGTGCGTCAAGCGCGTGTACTACCCCGGGCTGCCGAGCCATCGGCACCACGAGATCGCCAAGGCGCAGATGACCGGCTTCGGGGGCGTGGTGACCTTCGACATCGCCGGGCCCCTGGCGATGGCCAAGCGCTTCCTCGACGCCCTCAAACTGTGCTACATCGCCCCCAGCCTCGGCGGGGTCGAGACGCTCATCACGCACCCGGCCACGGTCAGTTACTACACCCACACCCGCAAACAGCGCTACGCCCTGGGGATCACCGACTCGCTGATCCGCCTGGCCGTCGGGATCGAAGACGCCGACGACATCATTGCCGACCTCGACCAGGCGCTGAAGCGCACCGGGAAGGCGCGGAGGGCGAAAAAGACGTAGGCGCCCCGCCGCCTCCGCGCCTGGATGCTCAGGTCACGACCGCGAGCCGTAGTAGAAACTTATGGCCGCGCACAGCACCGTCAGCATCGTCGGCGGGATGCCCTCGTATCGCCCGGAAAGGAACATCACCGTCAGGTACCCCGCCACCGCCAGCACCGCGGCCCCCTTGACGTGATTGATCGCCAGGGCGACCGGGCTGCCGGGATGTCGCGTGAAGATTTTGGCGAACACGTACCCCAGGATCAGCCCGGCCAAGACCACGAAGAATTCGAGGTACTTCAGCCTGGCCAAGTGCCCGCGCGAGTGCAGCATCCCGGCGGCGATGGCGAAGCCGACGATCAGGACCCAGCGGATCACTCCGCCGGGCAGATACAGCGGGGCGACCTCGCGGGCGGTGGGGTCGTAGATCCGGCTGCCGGCGGCCTTGACCCTGATGCGGAACCCGAAGTAGTAGCCGATCACCGTCAGCAGGACGCTCAGCAGCCCTCCCGGCACATCGCGCCCTTGCCCGATCAGAGCCCAGCAGGACAGCGACATCCCCATCGCCGTCAGGGCGCGGAGGCTGCCTCGCGGCAGGTGCAGCGGCTCGGGGATGCTCTCGGGGCTGGCCTCGACGAAACCGGCGGTTCCCGTCTCGGCGTCCAACAGCACTCGGAAGCGGCTCTGGCACGCGGGGCAGTCGAGGACCTCTCCGTCGGTCAGTTGCTTGCCGATGTCGAACCCGCATCGCGGACAGTGATAGATGCTCTTTTCGAACATGCCCAGACCCCTTTCCGGCCGGTCCAGGAATACTATCCGCAGTCGGGGTTTTGAAGCAAAGAAATGGCGCCCCGTCCGAAGGGGGTCAGGCGCGGCGGCGCCGGCGGAGCACGGCGGCGCCGGCGATCATCAGCAGCGCGCCGGCCGGCTCGGGGGCGGCGCCGTCGGCGGCGCCGGCGCCCCAGTTAAACGCCAGCGCCGACAGGTCCGCCAGATCCACGTCCCCGTCGTTGTCGAAGTTGCCGTCCAGCCACGTGGCGTCGGGCGCCATCTGCCAATGGAACGCCAGCGTCGACAGGTCCGCCAGTTCGACCTTGCCGTTGAAGTCCGCGTCCCCGTCGATGGCGGGGATCATCTGGGCGCCCGTGACGTCCAGGCCGATGTTCAGGCGAAGGGGGTCGCTGTCCGGCGGGTCGCCGGAGGTTTCTTCCCAGATCACGTCGGCCGCGGCGACCGTGCGGACCGCCTGGAGGTATTTCTCGGCGACGGGGTCGAAGACGATCACCCGGACGGCCTGGCCTTCGAGCAGATCGTCCCCGGCGGCGTCCAGCAGCGGCACGCTGTAGCCGCCCCCGTCGGCGGTGACGGCGTAGTGCGCCAGTTGGGCCCCGCCGTCCTGCCAGGCCCAGACGTAAGCGCCGGCGACCTGCTCGCCGGGCTGGTAGAGCCCGTCGCCGGTGTCGTCGAAGACCACGCCGGTCAGGTACACCGTGTCCGTGACCGGCCACGGGTCGGCGGCGTCGGCGTAGAAGGCGTCGGAGGCGAATTCGATAGCCCAGTAGTCGGTCCACCCGCCGATCGGCGGGCCGGTGACGTACCCCACGCCGATCTCGCGCCACCGGTGGTGGAGCATGTTAGTCCTGTGCCCCCGCCCGGAAACGCCTTCGTCGATGTACAAAGCCGCGTGCGTGTCCGCTGCCGTCGGGTCCCCGACGCCGTTGTTCTTGGCGAGGTTCTCGCCGGCGTAGTGGTTGGGGTAGCCTTCTTTCCAGACGCGGTCCCACGGCGCGTCGCCCTGGACGTAGCCATGGCGGGAGTTCGGGCCGGTGTAATGAGACCAGTGGTTGTAGAAGTACATATCGTCGGCGTGGTTGTAGGCGGCGGCGTTCAGTGCCTTGCTCCATGCCAGCGGGCCGCGGGGGCCTTGGTAGCGGCTCCAGTAGATGCGCTGGTTGGGCACGCCGGCGAGGGTGTCCAGGCCCTCGCCGACGTCGTAGGCGCCGTCGGGGACGTCGTCGGCATGGGCGTTGACGATGCCGAGGCGATCGGCTTCGGCCTCCGGGTCGAGGCGCGCCCGGTGGATGCACTGGCGCATCCATTCCTCGTCGGGGCCGGGGTTACCGAAGTCGTAGGCCGTTGCCGCCCACGACGCCGACGCCAATGCCAGTGCCGCCAGTCCAATCACCCGACGCATCGACGCCAACATGGTGGTCCCTCCGCCATTATCGTCCGAAAGGCATTATACCCGCTTTCCGAGAGGTTCGAGCCGCCCGTCTTGCGCGGGGCGGGTCGCGGGCGGTCAGAAGGACAGGCGCGTGCCGCCGTGGATCTGGCGGACTTTCTCGCCAAAGCGCTCGGCGAGGTATTCGCGCCCGGCCCGCCCCGTGCAGTGGCAGGGGTAGATGGCGTCCGGGTTGGCTTGGGCGATCGCATCGGCGGCCTGGGCGAGGGTCTCCGGCCCGGCGGGCCCAAGGTGGAACCCGCCGCAGACGGCGACGATGGGATCGCCGGCCGCCAGCCGGGCCGCCGCGCGGAGGGTGTTGGGCAGCCCGCGATGGCAGCAGCCGGTCAGGACCGCCCACCCGTCCAAGCCGCGGAGCATCAGGAAGACCTCGTCGGCGAATTCGTCGGCCGCCTCGCCGGCGCCGGTCCGGACGCGAAACCGGTCCACCTGCGGCTGCGGGCCGGAGATCGGACCGCTGATGCGCACCGCGCCGGTCAGCGCCAGCGGCGCCGCAACCGGGCAGAACGTCGCGCCTGCGCCCGACAGGTCGTCGGCGCCGCTCGCCCAGCCGATCTGCCGGCGGGGCTCGTTCGGGCGGTCCGCCCAGCGGGGGGCGAAGACGTCCGGGTGGGCGTACACCGCCACCCCAGGCCGGGCCGAGAGCACCGCGGCGACGCCGCCGGTGTGATCGTGGTGCCCGTGGCTGAGGATCACGCCCTCGACGCCCGACAGGTCGATCGACAGGGCCTCGGCGTTGGCCACCAGCGCCTGAGGCGTCGCGGAGGTGTCGAACAGAAAACTCCGGTCCCCGTCGGCGATGTGCACCGCCAGCCCGTGCTCGACGGCGAGGCGGTCATCGACGGCGGTGTTTTCCACGACGACGGTCAGTTCGACGCCCATAGCGAGTCCATTATGGCGCCGCCGCATTGACGCCCGCAAGGGCCATCCCCCCGTCGATCCGCTGGGCGGGCCCGCGCCTGGGCGGGTGGGTTTTTTCCGCGGCCCGATGCACGATCCGGCGGGTTACAGGCCCTTAGAATTGCAGCGGGAACTGACAAACCCCGCCCCCGGCTTGGTCGATAGTACGTTATTGATTGTGGGTCAGAGGCCTGTCGGATGCGCTTGACAACGGCGCCGCCGACGGCTATCGTGTTCCGGCTGTGCCGGGGCGACCTAGAGGTGTTCCTGTGTGAGGTCCCGCGAAGGGGCCCTGGGAGAAAGGCAAACGGCGTGGCAAGACGGAAGACAACGACGCGCGGGGGCAAGACGACGCGCCGGATCGCCGCCCCGGCGAAGAAGAAAGTCCGCAAGGCAACTCGCCGCAAACCCGCCACCAAGGCCAAGCATCCGACCCGGGCCAAAGCCGCCAAGCCCTCCGCACGCGCACGAAAGCGGCCCATTCTGAAGAAGAGCCCCCTCGGCAAGAAGCAACTGGACGAGTTCCGCCAAATGCTCCTGCAGAAGCGCCGGACCCTGCTGGGCGACATGTCCGGCATGGAGGCCCAGGCTTCCCAGCAGCGCGAGAGCGGGAACCTGTCCAACATGCCGACGCACATGGCCGACATCGGCACCGACAATTTCGAGCACGAGTTCACCCTCGGCCTGCTGGAGAGCGAGCAGGCCGTCCTCAAAGAGATCGACGAGGCACTCCGGAGGATCGAGAGCAAGACTTATGGCATTTGCCTGGGCACCGGCGAGGGCATCCCGGTTGCTCGCCTCCGCGCGAAGCCCTGGGCGAAGTACACCGTCGAGTACGCCCGCCTGCTGGAAAAGGGGCTCGTCCGCGCGCCGGACGACAACGGCGAGGACGAGCCCGGCAAAGACGAAGACGAGGAGTAGCCGCCGTTGATGACGGCACGAGGCACCGGCGGGGACAGGGATGCCGGCGTTGGCGTGGTCCGGGCCGTCCCCGCGTTCAAATCGATCGGCGCCGTCGCCACCTTTCTGATCGTCGCCGCCGCCGGCCTGGCGGCGGATTTGGCCAGCAAGAACGCCGTCTTCGCCGCCTTGGCCGAAGCGCCCAAACGCTCCTCCGACCCGATCATTCCGGGCATCTTGAGGTTCACCCTCTCGGAAAACGAGGGCATCGCCTTCGGCTTTCCCGTGCCCGCACCCGTCGTCCTGGCCGCGACCGCCCTGGCCATCGCGGTGGTGATCGTCCTGTTCGCCGCGTCCACGCGCGCCGACCGGACGTTGCACGTGGGGTTGGGCATGCTGATGGGCGGGTCGATCGGTAACGCCTGCGACCGCATCGCCACCGGACGGGTCCGCGACTTCATCAACGTGTACATCATTCGATACCCCGTCTTCAATATTGCCGACGTCCTGCTGGTGGTCGGCGTGGGGCTGATTCTGTTGCGCCTGATCCGCCAGCGCGAAGACCAACCGGCCTAGCGTACCTGTGCAATTCTCTCCGGAGGGACTATAATGCTTGGCCGGTCATGGTGGTGCGCCCGCTTGGCCTGAGCGGCCTCCGGCCGGGCGGAACCGAAAACCCATGCCGACAGGAAGGCACGCCATACCTGCCAAGCGCCCGGAGAAAAACGACCCCGCCGCCGAAGCCAAGTGGGTCCGGAACGATCGCGACATCCAACTCATGCTCGCCTTCCAGGACGGGCAGGAGGACGCCTTCCGCACGCTCGTCCAGCGAAACCAAGGCAAGGTCTACGCCATGGTGTACCGCTTGATCAACGACCACGCCCTGGCCGAGGACCTCACGCAGGAGGTCTTCCTCCGGGTGTTTCGCACCGCCCAGCGGTACCGCCCGATGGCGAAGTTCTCCACCTGGCTGTACCGGATCACGACGAACGTCGCGCTGAACGCGATCCACGCCCGGCGGCGGATGCGCTTCGCCCCGCTGGACACGGCCGAGGACGACGGCGGGTCTTGGCACCGCCACATCCCCGACACCCGCTACGCCGCGCCCCACGCCGAACTGGACGTCGAGGAACTCCGGACCCGACTCCTCCAGGCCATCGCGGCCCTGCCCGAAAACCAGCGCATCGCCATTACCCTCAACAAATACGAACACATGAGTTACCAGGAGATCGCCGATATCCTCGAATGCTCGACCATGGCCGTCAAAAGCCTCCTGGCCCGCGCCCGGGGCAACCTGCGCGACGCCTTGGCTAAGTACCTGGGCAGGCAATTTGCCAAAAAAATCCCGAATCCCTAACCGGCCGGATGGGTTCAATGCAATGAGGTGCTCGGACGACACGACCAGGTGGGAACAGTATCCGGGTCCTCCAGAGGCGCCGCTTCGGCGAGGTGAGATGCCCGAAGGGGTGTGTTAGCGATGTCGGATCAGGGACTGCGAAAACCCAGCGACGTTGAAGAGTTGACCGCCTGGATGGACGGCGAACTCGATGCCGCCCGCGCCGAGCGCGTGGCCCACCGGGTGGCCGGCGGCGCCGAGTGGCAAGCGACCTACGAGGACTTCCGGGCCGTGGACGCGGCCTTGGAACGGCTGCCGGCGGCGCGCCTCCAGAAGGACCTCACCGACCGGATTGTCCACGCCGCCCACCGCCGCCGCCTGACGGTTCGGCTGGCGCGCGGCGCCGCTGCTGCCGCCGCCGTCGCCGCGTGCGTCCTGCTGGTCGTCTTCGTCGCCCGGCGCACGCCTCCCCCCGTACCGAAGGCCGAAACCGCCCTAAGCCCCGTAGAACTCAAGATCGACCGGATCCTGCACGACGTGCCCGCCGAAGACCGCGAGATGGTCCAGATGATCTCCGTCTTGCAGAACCTCACGGAGGTCCGGGCCTATCAGGCGGTCGAGGAAGTCGTGGACGCCGCCACGCTGGACGCGCTGGTGTCGCTGGAGGCCGGCGAAGGGCTGTGAAGCAATGACCAACCGCATCCGCATTTTGACCGCGTCGATCGCTATGCTGCTGGCGACGGCGGCGAGCGCCCAGCAAGTACCCCACCGCGATCCGGCCCGGATCCCCGGCAGCCGGGTCCGCCAGTTGCTCCTCAAGCAAGCCCTGGAAAAAGAGGCCGACGGAACCCTGGTCGCCACGCTGACCCAGTACAAGCGAATCTACAAGGCGATGGGCCCTGAACAGCTCGGCGAACTCCGCAAGAAGGCGTACATGATCCGCCGCCTGCCCCCGGCCGAGCAGGCCAACCTGTTCCGGTCCGCCGAGAAACTGCTCCACCTGAGCCCCGAACACCGCCAGGCCTACCGCCAGCGGGCCGAGTGGCTGGATAGGGTCGTCAAGTCGCTCACGCGGGAGCAGATCGAGGAACTGAAGGCGATGACGCCCGAGCAGCGAGGTCGACGCCTCCTGGAACTGAAGGCCAAGATCCTGGCGACCCAGCCGACAAGCGCCCCGGCCAGCGCCTCGACGACCCGCCCCTCCGTGACCGACCAGGCCGACTGAATCCTCCTCGGAAACCGCCCCCCTGCTGTCGTTGCGCGCTCGTTCCAGACCCCTCGCGTCGTCTCTGCCAGGCCGGACCCGGGCGCGGCCCCGCCGGCCGGAAGCGGGCGGACAGACCGTCGCCTGCCCGCCCGCTCGAACCGACCGCCTACAGCAATTTCTCCGAACCGCTGAAGACCTGCTCGACCGACACCACGGCCGCGGCCCGCCCGGGCATCTTCGGACCAAGCCAAGCCTTCATGTCGTCGTAGATCGCGCCGGACTCCTGGAGTTCGATGGCGCCCTTCACCTGGTAGGCCTTGCCGGCTTCGGTGATGAACAAGATCGAGGCCTTGCCGCCCAGCAGGATGTTGGCACGCGTCTTGTCGAAGTAGTTGTCCGCGACGACCAGCGTGTCCTCGCTGAACTTCTTGACGCATCCGACGTAGATGGCGTTGGGCAATCCGTCGGCATCGACGGTGGTCAGAACCATCGGTCCTTTGTGGTCATCCCAGGCCTTGCTGACGGCTTCCGGTAACGCAGGCATAAAACACTCCTGTCTTCGGGCAGTGGGTCGTGCGAATGGGGGCATCGTCGATCCGCAACCTACGGACCCGACGCCCCCCGCGCGGGGGCCGCCCGCGACCATCGCGGGCAAAGCCGCCATCCTAGGGCCCCGTCGGGCCCTGTCAATCCCTTCGTCCGCCAGGACCCGGCGCCGGCAGAGGCGGGAATGACAAGCCGGTTCAACCCGTCCCGCGCGATCGCCGAAAATCAGGGATTTCTTGCTGGAATCCTCCCTCACTCTGGCGATAATGAGGGTAATCCAGACATCTGGAGGTGGATGGTAACTAAGCCATCGGAAAAGGATCCTTCGGGGTCCTTTTCTTTATGGGAGGGTCTTCTTGCCGTATCCGGTGACCCGGCCGGCCTTCTGGTAGTACTTCCCCGCGAGGACGCGGACAATCCTGTCGGCGAATATGTCGGCCCGAGAATCTTGAATCTTGCCTTGCTCGAGAAGAGTTTCGCGGCGGCTCGGGTGCGCCAGCAGGTCCGCCAGTTGCAGGCCGGCGATGTTGTATCGCTTCGGTTTGACCTTCAACTCGCGGCTCGTCAGGCGTGCCTGGAATCGCGACGCCTCGACGTAGTCTGTGCCTTCGCACCACAATCTCCGGTAGGAGGCCTTGAGGCGTCTGTCTTCTCTGGCTGACCTCGACTCGCTCAGCGCGTCGCCCCGCGCCGATGACTGTTCCAGATAGAACAGGTATCGTTCCAGAAGGACCCGCAGACAGTAGTGGTACGGGTCGTAGCGCCACACCCTGTATTGGTTGAGATGCTCCAGTTTGTCGATGACCACCGTGACCACCGCATACTCCCACCGGCTCAGCAAATTGAGCAAGGCCTCGTCGAATGCCGCCCGGACTCCGGGGTCGCGCAGGGCCTTGAACGGATGATGTGCATTGACCAATTCCTTGCGGTGCAGGATCAGCGGCTCGTCCGGGTGAGACCGGAAGAAAAGCGCCTTCAGGGCTTCCATGTCGGGGTGGATGACGTCGCGGACGTGATCGAGGGCCGCGATGACCCCGGTCAGACTGAGGAAGCGATGGTTTGGCAGTTCCGCACTGCCCAAGTCGGGGTTACCGACCTCATCGATGTAGATGCGGCACTTGGTCACGATCGCCCCCTGGCCTACGGGCGCCTGCCTCATCCATATCCGAGGCCGGAGGCAACGGCAAGGTGAAAACAGGTGCGCTGGCTGGGCCCTGCCCGTCAGATCGCCCCTCCGCGCCCGTCAGGGGCGCTGCGACAGGATTCGATAGGCCTTGCGCCGCAGGGCGGCGAGGCGAGCGGGGTCGCGGACCTGCTTGGGGGCACCGCCGGGGACCAAGCCGGCCTGGCGAAAGGCCGCCCAGTCCTCCATGCCGTCGCGGAGGTTGATCAGCCGCAGGGAGGGGATGGGCAGTCCGTCGTCGCCGGGGTAGCACAGTTGCCCTGCCCCGCTGAGTCCGGTGTTCCACCGCGCGGCCTTTTCCGGCCAGGGCGCGCCGCGGACGGCGGCGTTGCCGGCCCAGTCCGTCGCCCAGAAGTACTCGAACCCGTCCACGCCGGCGGCGAATGACATCCATCCGATGGCGCGGGCGTCGGCGAGATCGTCGTCGATCCGCGCGTTGGGGTGCGGGGCGTACGGCTCGACGGAGTAGAACCACCAGTACTCGGCCCCGGCCGCGTGGGCCGCGGCGACGTCCGCCGCCCGATAGGCGTGGGCGCGGTAGAAGTCCGTCGACGCCGCCGTCACGACGTCCCAGCAGTCCACCACGTCCATCAGTTCCTTACGCGGGGCCGTCGCCACCCAGATCTTCAACTCGGGGAAAACGCTCTTGAGGAACCGCGCGTTGGCGGCGATGGCGGGCAAGTGCTCGTCGGCCGGCTCGTCGGCGATCAGGGCGTAGCAGAACCGCAACGCCCCGGCGGCCTGCATCGTCGCACGCCACTTCTTCAACTTCACCGTCAGGTCGGCCTTCTGCTTGTCGGTGAACGGCTTGTTGCCGCCGCGCCCGTAGATCTGGAAGACGTTCCCGCCGCGGGCGACGACGAAAGTGATTTCCTCGGCGGTCATGTCCGGGCCGACCGACCAGAAGGCCGCCGGCGTGAGGCGGTGGCGGCAGAAGAACTCCAGGTACGCCCGGCGCTGCGGCGGCGTGAGGGGCCGGCCGAGATATTTCTCGATGCCCCAGTTCCAGGTCACCGCGGTGGCGAACGGCAGGCGCACCGGCAGGGCGAACGGGCGCACGCGAACGGTCAGGTCGAGTTCGGCCGGCGGGTCGGCGCGGCCGGGGCGGGTGAAGGCGACGCGGTATCGCCACGTCCCCGGCGCGGCGTCGGCGGCGGCGTGGACGTCGAATAGGAATGTCACCTCGCCGGGCTTATGCGCCTGGGCGCGGGCGGTTCGCGTCGGCCAGCACACGTCGGGCACCCAGCCGACGCGCCGCTTGGGCACCTTGAACTGCCGATGCTCAGCCGGGCCCGCGTGGTGAACGTCCAGGACCTGGAAGACGTCGACCCGCGCGCCCGGGTCCGGCGCGCCGGCTGCGGCCTCTTGCACGCGGACCTCGACCGCCAGCGGCTCGCCGGCGGGCCGCCCGCGTCGGCGGACCTGCACCTGGAAGGCCTCGGACTCGTTCCGGGCCAGTTCGATTTCCCAGGCGCCGGCCGGCCGGGGGGACGCCACGCCGCTAGGCCCGCCGATTCGCACCATGCTCGATGCCGGGTGCAGCGACAGCGGCGGGCCCGCCCTGCCGCAACCGGCCGCCGACAGCAGCACCGGCACGCACGCCGCCAGCAGCGCCGCCCGCCAAAACCATCCCGCCACGTCTGGTGTCAGGTTCATCCGGGGTCTCCGAATCATCGCGTCCCGCCCAGCCGTCAGACGCCCACGTCGCGCCGGCCGTGGTCGGCGGCATCCTGCGCCAGCAGCGTGATCCGCGACGCGGCCAGGACCGCCTCGGTGGTCAGGGCGCCGTCGCGCGGGGGCTCGCCGGCGATCTCGGCCAGGAAGTCGCGCAGGTATCCGCCCGCTCGCGCCGGCGCGGGGGCCACGTGCCGCGGGGCGTCGTCGGACGTCGCGTGAACGGTCACGCCGTCGGCGGCCTCGGCCGTTTAGGCCACGCCGCCGCTGCCGTGGATCGTGAACCGCCAGTAGCACGGCACCTTGTAGGCGAAGTTGTCCGGCGTCAGGTACGACACGTCGCCCAGGACGCCGCCGTCGTTGTCCAGGCGGAACATCATCTGGGCGCCGTCCTGGAAGAAGGCGCAGTCGGCGCGGGCGTTCCAGGCGCGGGCGGCGACGACCTCGACGATTCGCCGCCCGGTCAGCCAGCCGATGGCATCGACGGCGTGAATGGCCAGGTCGTTGATCGTCCCGCCGTGCATCCCGGCCCGGAAGTACCACGCGGGGCGGCGCCCGGGCATCAGCGGGTGCTGGCCCTGGAAATCGATGGTGTGGACTTCGCCGATCGCCCCGCCGCGGACGACCTCGCGCAGGGCGCGGAAGTTTCCGCTGTCGCGCATGTCCAACTGGCAGCCGACGCTCAGCCCGCCGGCGCCGGCCAAGGCGGCGGCGCGGTCGAGTTCGGCCAGCGACGTGCAGATCGGCTTGTCGGAGATGACGTGCTTTCCGGCCTCCAGGGCCCGGATCAGCAGCGCCCCGCGGCGGGCGTAGCAGTCGCCGACAGCCAAGACGTCGAAGTCAGCCTCGGCGAACATGGCGTCGACGGACTCGTGAGTGACCTCGACGCGTCCCCCGGCGGCCAGGTCCGCGCGGGCGGCGGCGTCGGCCTCGCACGCGGCGACCACCTCCAGCCCGTCCATCTGCCGGGCCAGCGCGTGCACGCTCAGGATGTGCGGGTGGCGAAACCCCGCGAACGCAAATCGTAAAGCCATCACGTCCCTTTCGTGTTTCTCGCCGGATCGGTCAGGAGGTATCGCAGCAGGATGTCCGGGCCGACGGTCTCGACCTGCGGCGCGGGCAGGGCGAGGGTCTGGTCGATGGCGTCGGTGTCCGCCCAGGCCACCGGGCCGAGGCTGCCGGCCCCGCCGACGAGGCGCGGGGCGACGAAGACCCGCAGTTCGTCCGCCAGGCCGGCGGCGATGAACGACCCCAGGACCGCCTGCCCGCCCTCGACGAGCAGGTTCGTCCACTGGCGCCGCCCGAGTTCGTCCAGCAGCGCGCCCAAATCCACCCCGCCGTCCCCGGCAGGGAGGGTCAGGACTTCGGCTCCCGCGCCGGTCAGGGCCTCTGCCGCGGCCGGCGGGGCGCCCTCGACGGTCGCGATGATGACCGGCGACTCGCCGGCCGTCGCCAGAAGCCGGCCGCCGGGCGGTGTGACGAGGCGGTCATCCAGGATCACCCGCGCCGGTTGCCGCCCGGCCCCGCTGCGGTTGGTCAGCAGCGGGTCGTCGGCAGACACCGTGCCGGCGCCGACACAGACCCCGTCGCATCGGCCCCGCAGTTCGTGCACCCGCCGGCGCGAGGCCTCGGAGGAGATCCATTTGCTTTGGCCGCTGGCGGTGGCGATTCGCCCGTCGAGGCTCTGGGCCCACTTGCAGATCACCCAAGGCCGCCCGCGCGTGCGGAGTTTGACGTACGCCGCCAGGAGGCGCCGCGCCGCTTGCTCCATCGGCCCGACGAGGACCTCCACGCCCGCCGCGCGCAAGGCCGCCAGCCCGCGACCGGCGACGTTCGGGTCGGGGTCTTCCATGGCCGCCACCACCCGGGCGATCTTCGCCGCGATGATCGCCTCGGTGCAGGGGGGAGTCTTGCCGTGGTGGCAGCACGGTTCGAGAGTCACATAGAGCGTCCCCCCGGCCGGGTCTTCGCCCGCCGCGGCCGCGGCCGCGATGGCCTCGACCTCCGCGTGCGGGTCCCCGAAACGCTTATGCCAGCCGGCACCGATGATCCGCCCGTCACGGACGATCACCGCGCCGACCATCGGGTTCGGCTCGACCGACCCGCGCCCCCGACGCGCCAACGCCACCGCGCGGGACATGAATTCCTCGTCGCCGCTCATCGCGGGCCCATTATACCCGCCCCGCGTCGGACCCCACAGCCCGCCCGCGGGCCTCGCGCCGCCGGGGCGACGCCGTTAGATGTACTCGTTGATGAGGTTCTCGAGCATCTCGACGCGCCCCGAGGTGTTGGGGTCGGCTTCGCCCTTTTTCAGCATGTGTTTGCTCAGGTCGGCGAAACCGACCTTGCCGGCCTCGATGTCGGCGCCGAGCGGCGAGTCCCAACTGGCGTAGCGCTGCTTGAGGAACTCCTCGAGCACGCCGTCGGCGCGGATGGCGGCGGCGGCCTTGAGCCCGCGGGCGAAGGTGTCCATTCCGCCGAGGTGGGCGTGGAACAGGTCGACCGGCTCGAAACTCTCGCGGGCGACGTGGGCGTCGAAGTTCAGCCCGCCGGTGGTGAACCCGCCGGCCTTGAGGATCGTCAGCATCGCGAACGTCGTGTCGTACAG